>FLNY01001931.1_pt1 | contig 77865 bp, 51 predicted proteins | sample 1140381 | NCBI WGS metagenome assembly FLNY01 (sample SAMEA3878172, study PRJEB12797) | bioreactor metagenome | biome: Moose rumen | place: Sweden | collected 2011-10
CGTAGGACGTGTTACGCTGTTGTTATTGTTGTTATTGTTCGTCGGACGTGTTACGCTATTGTTGTTATTGTTGTTATTGTTGTTGTTATTCGTAGGACGTGTTACGCTGTTGTTATTATTGTTGTTATTGCTCCCATTATTTATCTGTTGATTACCCTGTCTGTTAGCCGGTATGGGATTGACAAATGGATAATAAGGATTACCGTTGTTTATACTTCCATGTCGTGATGCACCAAGGTACGATCCAGGAGGAGGCACAATGCTCGGATGCATGTTAGCATAAGAAATAGGATAAGTATAATTGTATGTCCTATAATAATTAGGATTGCCTATATAAGCACCCCTGTAAGTACGGTAAGCTTCAGGGTATGTTCTATAGAAATATCTACGATTGGTATAATATGAATAGACAGGGATTGACCATCCACTTGACAGATATAATGCTGGATTGAAGAAATAATCTACAAGCGAGTAAACTTCATACTGGTACCAGTCGAGCACATAGTAAAGATTTTCATCTCTTATCGGCAGATAACGTTCGATATCGTATCTTGAATAAATAGAACGGAAATAGTCGTAGTTAATTTGATATACCGCCTCATACTGGTCAGGGGTCAAATCCAATTCATACGCCATCTTGTCAGAAAGGAAGAGAGAATATTTTCTTGACTTGGAGACAGACATAGCTGATGCAGAGATGGTCATGACCATCAAAACTGCAAAGGTTAATAACTTTTTCATATCGTCAATTATTTAAATTATTATTACAATTTGTTTTACATTGCAAATATGAGGATAAATCCCCAATAATTCAAGTAAAATGTCCTAAAAAAATCAGGTAAATTCACTAAACCGTATAGGGAAATCACTCATATTAGAAAAAAAAGGTTAAAATAGGCGTTTTTGAAAACTATAATTAGGTTTTAGTTTATTTTTTAATTAAGTTTGCAAAAGATATATATGTTGACGAGTTAAGGAAGTGGATATAATTCTTTTATGGCGACATGTAAAAACAAAGGGATAAAATAATGAAAACTATGAATAGAACTATTTTAACTACATTATTGATTGTGGCAATCATGGCACTCATAAGTTCATGCACAACAAAGCAGAGTGCCATCAGCCAACTTGAGAAGTTCTCCTGCGAGCTTCGTGACAACGGACGTTATTATAACATCCGCGACTGGGAAAAAGCCGCCGAGGAATTTTCGAATATCCGCAAGAAAATCAAGAAGTATGATTACACTAGTGCCGAGCGCCACCGCATAGGCGAGTTGGAGGGTCAGTGTGCCGGTTATGTATATGAAGGAGTTAAAGGGCGTATTCAGGATTACGGCAATGAATTGAATGGTATTCTTGAAGGACTTCTTGACATTATCAACATTCGCTTCTAGCAAGTCTTTTTTACCATGTCTTACCTACGTATCAAGTTCTTATTCCTGTCATTTATGTGCATTAGCTTGAGTCATGCCCAATTTGATTTAAATAGTTTGAAAAGTTCAAATCATCCGAAGATTGGATTAGTTTTAGGCGGAGGTGGTGCTAAGGGAGCAGCGGAGATTGGTGTCCTAAAGGCATTGGAAGAGGTGGGGTTGGAATTCGACTATATAGCAGGCACCAGTATCGGTTCAATAATAGGTGCCCTTTATAGTTGTGGTTATAGAGCACCTCAAATAGAAGAATTATTTCTTTCTCAATCGTGGCTTTCTCTCTTGACCGGCATGGGTTATCCGAAGAGTAAGAGTGACATCAACCATCAAGGGAAGATCAGCGGAATAGGATTAAGCACAGGCGATCAACTGGTCGATTTATTTGACAGTCTGACTTGCCAATACGACACATTAAATTTTGACAGCATGCCAATTCCTTTCAGGTGTGTTGCTACAGACATACATAATCAAGAAGCCATAGTTCTCAAGTCGGGAAATCTCGGCATGGCCCTTCGCGCCAGCATGTCCATTCCCGGGATGTTCAAGCCAGTGGAATTAGATGGTCATACACTTATCGATGGAGGCATGCTTAACAATCTTCCCGTTGACGTTGTCCGTGAGATGGGTGCTGAATATGTGATAACCGTTGATTTACAGCAAGAGAAGCACACTCCTCGAGAATTTTCATTGAAAGAGACTTTCGGCATTGGAGGTATTTTAGATTGGCTGGTATCACGTCCCGACTGGAAGCAATATGATGCCAATGTAAAAGCCAGTAGCCTATATATAAATCCAAACTTGTCTGGTTATGACATAATGGATTTCACCAAGAACAAGATTGAAAAGATGATTGCAATAGGTTATAAAGCCGCTAAAGAGAAAATAGGCATTAGCAAATAGTAAGATATAATAAAAGCTGACTTCACATAAAAAAGAGTCAGCTTTTATTAAACGTCATTAAATATGTCATTCTCTTGCTTCCTTAATAAATCCAAGAGCCTCTCGACACATGTTTGTCACATATTGCCAATCTTGTGCCAGCACTTTATCCTTAGGGAAAAGTTTACTACCCATGCCAACACAGAACACCCCAGCCTTAAACCATGCTGTAAGATTTTCCTTATTTGGTGCGACACCACCGGTGACCATAATTTTGGACCAAGGCATAGGCGCTTTCAACCCTTTCACGAATGCGGGTCCATAAACATCTCCAGGGAACACTTTGGTTAGGTCGCATCCCAACTCCTGAGCCTTTCCCACTTCACTTACAGAGCCACATCCAGGGCAATAAGGCACAAGTCGGTGGTTACAAACAGGAGCTATTTCCGGATTGAAAAGTGGTCCCACCACGAAACAGGCTCCAAGCTGAATGTACAGTGCTGCAGTAGGTGCATCTACTACCGAGCCAACGCCGAGTGCAAGTTCAGGACATTCTACAGCCGCATATTTCACACATTCGGCGAATACTTCATGAGCAAAATCTCCACGGTTTGTGAATTCGAAAGCACGCACCCCACCTTCGTAACATGCCTTAATGACACCTTTTGCCACTTGCGGGTCCTTATGATAGAAAACGGGTACCATACCTGTTTCCTTAATTTTGGCCATAACAGCCAATTTATCAAATCTTGCCATATATAAATGAAAAATGAATAATTATCTTTGCACACGTCCGCTTGCATTACCAGCGACTAATGTTTCGACTTCCTCAACAGAAACATGATTGAAATCACCTGGAATGGTGTGTTTGAGCGCCGATGCCGCTACAGCGAACTCCAATGCTTCACCTTGTGTCGGCTTAGTAAGTAAGCCATGAATGAGTCCTCCGGAAAAGGAATCTCCACCTCCAACCCTGTCAATAATTGGATTTATGTCATAGCGTTTGGACTGATAGAATTCCTTTCCGTCAAATATCAGCGCTTTCCATCCATTATGAGTTGCGCTGAAACTTTCACGCAGAGTGCTAACAACATATTTGAATCCAAATTCCTTTACCATAGCCTTGAAAATCCCTTCATATCCAGCCGCATCGGTTTTTCCACCTTCTACGTCAGCATCAGGCTTGAATCCAAGGCATAATTCCGCATCTTCCTCATTACCAATACAAACATCCACATATTGCATCAAGGGACGCATGACAGAAATGGCTTTTTCAGACGTCCAAAGTTTTTTCCTGAAGTTGAGGTCGCAGCTGACTGTGACGTTATGCTTTTTCGCCGCCATACAAGCCAGACGCAAACATTCAGCACTCTTATCGCTGATTGCCGGAGTTATTCCAGACCAATGAAACCAGTCGGCACCATCGAATATGTCATCAAAATTGAAATCATCGGGTTCAGCTTCCGCAATAGACGAATTAGCACGGTCGTAAATAACTTTTGAAGGACGCATGGATGCGCCGGTTTCAGCATAATAAAGTCCGATTCTATTCCCTCCCCTTGCAACAAAATCGGTTTTGACGCCAAATTTTCTCAGTGCGTTAACAGCAATTTGTCCGATTTCATGTTTAGGCAACTTAGAGACGAACAAGGACTCATGTCCATAGTTTGCACAACTGATTGCTACATTTGCCTCTCCCCCTCCAGGAATAATATTAAACTTGTCGGTCTGTAGGAAACGAAAGTTACCTTCCGGTGAAAGACGAAGCATAATTTCGCCCATTGTAACGATTTTAGCCATATTGTTTATTTTATAAATTACACTACAAATTATAATTAGGAGACAAAGTTAACAATTATTTTTTATTCATTCATCTGTTTTAATTGTTTTTCATCAAATAAGCCAAAGAAGTGTAAAAAAATTTCATAAAATGTTAAAAAATACATATCTTTGCATTATAAAACTCAAGGTAAAGATATTGTTGTATGGAAATTCATTCAAAGGTACGTATTAAGGACATAGCAGAACGTGCCGGAGTTTCTACCGGAACCGTTGACCGTGTTCTCCATGGTCGCACAAGCGTCTCTCCATTAAGCAGAGAAAAGGTTGAGCGAGCATTAAAAGACCTTAATTACGTGCCAAATCACTATGCCAGTGCCTTGGCAAGCAATAAGGTTTACAAGATAGCCGCGATCTTGCCTATGCACGAAGTTGACAGTTATTGGGCAAGGGTTGAGACAGGACTTGCTGATGGCTTAAGCCGGTATTCCGATTTCAAGCTATCATACGAGATTTTCCGATATGATCCTTTTGACGACCGCAGTTTCGAGATCCAAACCCAATTGCTTCTTGACTGGAATCCTTTCGCTGTTGTAATCGGGCCTATTTTCAACTATAACATAATGAGCAAGTTCGTTGACAAGCTTGAGATGAGTGAAATCCCTTATGGACTTATAGATTCCAATTGGCCAGAATTTTCTCCAATCGCTTTCTATGGTCAGGATTCCATACGGAGCGGGGAATTTGCAGCAAGGATTATGTTGATGGCCGCGGCCGGTTCGAAAACGATAGCCTTGTTCAAGTTGATGGGGGAAGGTCGAGTTGCTAGTCGCCAGCAGTTGAACAGGGAAGTTGGTTTCAGGAAATACATGGAAGAACATAGTCCCAAAACCCAAATAGAAGTATTGAATCTATACGTGTATGACAAGGCTGGAGTTCAAGAACGCCTTAAGACTTTTTTCACTGACCATCCAAAAATTTCCCATGGGCTGACTTTCAACTCCTCCATCCATACGATAGCCCAATTCTTGAAAACAGATATGCCAAAGCGCAAGCATGTGACGCTTCTTGGCTATGACGCCACTGATTCCAATGTTGAATGCATAAAAGACGGAAGCGTTGACTTTCTGATAGCCCAGCACCCGATGCGTCAAGGCTTGAACTGCATTCGTACAATGATTAACGCTTGTGTTTTAAGAATAGAGCAGAACCGTGACCACTACATGGCAATAGACCTCCTAACCAAAGAAAACATTGACTTCTACAAAGATTGACACAGAATTAGAGATGGGCAATCATTTGTTGTCAATTATATAAACTAAAAGCGTGGGGATTATTCCTCACGCTTTTTAATTTACAGCCCAATATGTCATCAGATTTGGGTGAAACCGAACAAATGTGCTTCATGTTGATTATTTATCCTAAATCTGATTACTTTAGTATTTGATACATTAAACTTGCAACCGAAATGAGAATGCTGACACTTGAAAACCAAAGTGATGTTTCTTGTCCGATTCCAGAGTTTTTGGCCTTCGCTTTGTTTGGAGTGACATAAACTATATCGTTCTGTTGCAACTGATAATATGGTGAATTGATTACATCAGCCTTTGTAAGGTCAAGGAAATGTATTGCCTTTCGTCCAGAAGCATCTTCGCGAATAATCTGAACTTTCTCCCTGACACCCCAAATCGTCATATCTCCAGCAAGTGCAAGTGCCTCAAAGACATTAATCTTTCCTTTATCCACCGCATATACACCGGCTTTTGACACTTCCCCAAGCACTGTAACCCTATAGTTAGCCATTTCGACCGTAACGACAGGCTTTTTCGTAAGATATGTTCCAGTCAATCGTCCTGCGATATAATCCTGCAGTTCAGGAATAGTCATGCCTTTTACGTATAATTCTCCAAGAAGTGGGAAATTGATTTTTCCATCATTAGATACAAGATATCTTTGAGGAGTCACCTGTGTCGTAGTTGTGCTAGTCTCACCATAGGAACTTTTGTTAGGCTGGGAAGAGAGGTTAAACATTGCAGAAACCTCATTATTCTCTGGCGTAGATACATAAATGGCCAACAAATCTTTAGGCATAATTTTGGCATCATACAGTCCCAAAGCGATAGAAAGGTCTATTGAATCACTATTCTGTAGGTATGGCACTTGTTTATAAGATGTACATCCTTGCAAGGAGAACATCATAATTGTCAATACCAAGGAAAAAGATGCAACTAATTTTTTCATAAAATGATTATAACATATTAATAATTTGCAATTGCACATAATTTTTACAAAGTTACGAGTTTTTCGTTTTATTACAAAATATATTAAAGCCAAATCGGTCATTAGACCAAAAAATGTGTTCTAAAAATGCGTAATATGACAGTAGCCAAATTCTTAAAAAAAGTGTGAAAATGAGTAATACGACAATGCCATTTATTTTCGAATAGTTGTGTGACATGAGTGCTAAAGTTCTTTTCATTGCATAATGACGAAAAGCGGTTTCGGAGTTTCGAAACCGCTTTTCGTCATTTATGATGAGTCATTGATGACTTAACAGGATATTAATCATCGGAGAGCAATACAGCAAAACTTCTTTGTTGTCCTGCCGGTGTTTTGCCATAAATCCACAAAGTTTGTTCTTCAGATGATTGTGCCTGCTTAAATATTTTTTCAAGATCAGCGACTGAGGAAACCTTTTGGTTGTTAGCCTTCAGGATGATAAAGTTTTGTGGTACACCTGCATCACTGAGCAGTCCGGAGCCAACTTTTGTAACTTGGACACCATAGTTCAGATTGTAGTTTTTCTTTTGTGAATCTGTCAGTTCCTTGAATTCAGCTCCCAACACGTCGAGTTTCTGGGTAGCAAGGACACGAGTATTTCCGTTTGCGTTTTTGAATACGATCTTTGCTGACTTTTCCTTTCCATCACGCATATATTTCACCGTCGTTGACTCTCCCGGACTGAATTTGAGTGTAGCTTCTTGCAGTTCAGACATCTTGGATATTTTCTTGTCACCAAGTGCTACTACCACGTCGCCTTCTTTCAATCCGGCAGCCTCTGCGGCTCCGCCATCAACAACCTCTGCAACATATACTCCCTCATTTGTTCCAAATTTGTTCTCAAAGTTTTCATCTTTGTCTTTCTGTGAATTTACATAATTGAGTAGATCCATTCCGGAAATGCCCAACAAAGCACGCTGTACTGTTCCATATTTCTGGATGTCGGCAACAACTTTCTTCATTATAGACACTGGAATGGCAAATCCATACCCGGTGAATGAACCGGTCTGGCTATATAGCATGGCATTGATGCCTACGAGTTCTCCACGAGCATTTACAAGTGCTCCTCCACTATTACCTTGATTGATGGCGGCATCGGTTTGTATAAACGATTCAATTCCATTCTGTGAGCCACCTACTTGGCGAGCCTTGGCGCTTACGATACCGGCCGTAACAGTGGAAGTGAGATTGAATGGGTTTCCTATTGCAAGCACCCATTCGCCAACTTTAAGAGCATCGGAATCACCAATAGTGATTGCAGGCAAATCCTTTGCATCTATTTTAATCAATGCCAAGTCGGTAGTTTCATCCGTACCAATAATCTCAGCCTTGTATTCACGGTTGTCGTTGAGAGTAACCTCAATAGATTCCGCACTTCCCACCACATGATTGTTAGTAACAATATATCCATCTTTCGATATGATCACTCCCGAACCAGCACCTTGCTGTTTAGGAGTTTGGTATTCGCGACGGCGAGAGCCACCATTGCCATTTCCTCTCCCAAAGAAATCTCCAAAGAAATCCTCAAAAGGATCGTAGTATTCAACCGACTGGGTTTTTCCCGCAATAGTCACTTTAATATACACCACAGAAGGACAAGCCTTTTCGGCAGCCTCCGTCAAATCGACAGGTTGTACTGGAGTGGATTTATCTGTTGTTTCTTGGAAAAGTCCTTCAGAGAATGAAATCTTTGGAGCATCAGCTTTGTCACTTCCCCAAAATTTGTCGACCCAAGAATAAGCAAACGCACCTGTTAATCCTGATACTAATGTAATGGCAATTATAATGCCATACATTCTTTTAAAAATTTGTTTCATAACTTGTTTTAATTTATAATTATTGTTTTGTTAACTATATCTTTCTAAAATGTTAAAATATAATCGAATTTAACTTTTCGACTGCTAAATTAGAGTAAAGTTTAATAACAAACAAATATTTTAGAAAAATTAAACTGTCCATTTGTAATAGTTTAACACTTACAATGGACAGTTTAACGTTTGGTTTAACATGTTTAACGTTTACAACCATATTATTTGTTTAACACCACAAACAGATGCTTATGCCCCATGGCATCATATCATGGCTTAAATTCATCCAATACCCTCAAACTGTTGCCATCGAGGCTTATGTTGAAAAAATGAGGAATCCTGACTGTTCTGTCACCATTTTTTCTATGACTATGAATAGACATAAGAAGTTTTCCATCAAAAGTCTTGAAAATCATGCCATGTCCATAATTTGGAGGTGTAATAGGTTCAGGTTCTTGTATCCATGGTCCATCTAAAGTGCCACTCATGGAATAGGCAACACCTTGAGTATAGACATCCCCAATCCAACTAGTCCAAATCATGCCCAATCTTCCATTAGAAGTATTAAAGAGAAATGGTCCATCAGTCACCATGTTCGGCTTAACAATCCCATCATCGGTTGTTTCCCTGCTCCATGGTGATTCACTTGCCCTGAAAAGTATTTTCCCCTTTCCGACAGTCCCTGACAAATCGTCTTTCAATCGTATTTTTTCAATTGTGCCATCCCTATTCTGCAACCATTCATGACAATACACCATGTATGGAACATGATCCTTATCAATCCACAACGTTGCGTCCAAGGTAGGTTTGTCGGCAGGAAGGAACGTAGGGTCAGCCATTGGCCGATATGGACCTTCCGGCTTATCACTCTGAAGGACATGACAAGCCCTTCGATTAATTATATTTCCAGCTACGGTGTCTATAAAAACCGTTAAATTGGTAAATGTAGCGAAATAATAGTATTTATCCCTATACTTGTGGATTTCTGCCGCCCAGACCATAGGCTTTGGTCCCATCCACGAATTAGGATTTATCTTGAACGGAATGACCGGTCCGTCCCATTTAGCAAGATCCTTGCTTTTCCACAGCATACCTCCGGTTCCAGTCATATAATAAGTATGAGAAGCCGAATCGGCAAAGACGAAAGGGTCGCTAAGCCTTATGGAATCAAGTGGAACATTCTCCCTATACTTTGACCTACGTTCATAATCTTGTGCCGTCACACTGGCCATAACAAAAATCATGAATGTAGCAAACGATATCAAACGACAAATTCTCATAGTGAAATAATTGGATTTAAAGATAAAAAGTAGTATTAATTGAAGCTTGCCATTTATAATCTAGAAACATTGTTTATGCCACCAACACTCTTAAGCATGTCAATTACTTCATCAACCTGATTCTTATTCTTTACCATAAGCTGAATGGTGCACGTGAACATATCGTCGGAACACTCCACCACCAGTTTTTTCATGTTGGTGTTGTATTGATTTGAAATGATTTGGGTTATCTCATTGAGCAGTCCTATTCTGTCAACACCCTGAATGGATATTTTTGCAAGGAACAACATGTCGCCTGTCATATTCCATTGAGCATAAAGGACACGGTTTCCATGGTTTGCCTTTAGCTTTTCAGCAATTTTGCAACTGAGAGTATGAATTGTGATTTGTTTCTTTTCGTTCATATACCCCATAATAAGGTCTCCCGGAATCGGTTTGCAGCAATCCGCGAGAGAATAAAGGGATACTATGTTTTTATCATCTACTACAATTCCTTTTTTCTTGTCTATCTTGCTATTTTCATCCGTATTGCCATTCTTTTGATTGTCATCTTCTTCCTCTTTCTTTCTCCCCAGTTGCAACAAACGTTTCCATTTATTTTGGTTTTGCTGTCCCGGTTTATTCTTTGCCACATATTCATCCTTACTGTCGAGCACAATCCTACCCTCTCCCAATTCCAATGCCAGTTCATTGACATTATTCAATTTATGTGCCTTAACAATACGCTCAACCGCACTCGTACTGAAAGGCAAGTCAATTTTATCAAAGAATTCGTTAAGCATCCGTTCCCCGACTTTGCGTTTTTCCCTTTCCTCCTTACGCAAGAATCCATTTATCTTGTTTGTAGCCTTCGCTGTAGTTACGTATGAGAGCCACTCTTTCTTTACCTGCTGAGTTGACGAAGACACTATTTCCACTTGGTCTCCACCTTTTAGTTTATGGCTTATTGACACAAGTTTGTTGTTGACTTTTGCCCCGATACAATGACTTCCTAGCAGAGTGTGTATGGAGAAAGCAAAATCAAGCACCGTACTTCCGGCAGGTAGAGTTTTCATTTCTCCTTTAGGAGTGAAGACGAAGATTTCCGATGCGAAGAGATCCAGTTTAATCGTTGACATGAAGTCGATGGCATCAGGCTGTGGGTCATCTAGCAGTTCCTTGATAGTAGTTAGCCATTTGTCGAGTTCGGTTTCAGATTCATAATCTTCTCCCATAGCCTCCTTATATTTCCAATGTGCCGCCACTCCCTTTTCCGCTATGTCATCCATTTTGGTTGAACGTATTTGCACTTCTACCCAGACACCGTCTTTCGACATCAGCGTGACATGTAGTGCTTCATATCCGTTTGATTTGGGATGTGTTACCCAGTCTCTTAGTCTGTCGGGATGGCTGGTATACAAGCTGGCTAGTGCCACATATATATTGAAACATTCCTGTTTTACGTTCTTTTCGTCATTAGGCTCAAATATGATTCTGACAGCCAGGATATCATAAATATCCTTGAAATCCACATGTTTCGTGTGTATCTTATTCCAAATAGAATAAGGAGTCTTAACTCTGCCTTTGATGGTGAATTTAATACCTTTGCTTTTGAGTTTCTCAATGATTGGTTGTGTAAAATTCTCAAAGAGCTGGTTACGTTCTTCTTCTGTCTGTTTCAGTCGTTTTTCAATATTGGCATATTCTTGTGGGTGTTCATATTTGAAGCTCAAGTTTTCGAGGTCGCTCTTGATTCTGTTTAGACCCAGTCGATATGCCAATGGCGCATAAATATATTGAGTTTCCCCTGCAATTTTATATTGTTTGTTTTTAGGTTGGGAACCAAGAGTGCGCATATTATGCAAGCGGTCAGCAATTTTGATTAGAATGACCCTTATGTCTTCACTCATGGTAAGCAGTAGCTTCTTGAAATTTTCTGCTTGTGCAGAAGCCTCTTCGCCAAAGATGCCTCCAGAGATTTTCGTCAGTCCGTCAACTATGAGTGCGATTTTAGGTCCGAACATTTCTTCGATGTCATCGACTGAATAGTCGGTGTCTTCGACTACATCATGCAACAAAGCAGCACATATCGACGTGCTGCCCAGCCCTATTTCCGAGCACACTATTTGTGCGACGGCAATAGGATGCATAATATAAGGTTCTCCAGAAAGCCTTCTGGCACCTTTATGTGCGTTTTTTGCAAAGATGAAAGCTTTCTGGATAATCTTCGTTTTCTTTCTATGTTTTGATTTGAGATATGCATCCAGGAGGTTTTGGAAAGCCTCTTCAACTAATGCATCCTCCAATTCTTCATTCCCATTATACACGTCATCCATAAGCGATATATGTTTGTAGGAATTATCCAATGGGAGAGAAGACATGAATTGTCGATCTATCGCCTTCTGTATCCGGAATGATATGACCGACTTCTGCTTCTGGTCCTCCTTGGATTAGAGTTCTCAGCGTAATAAGTTCTCGATGGAACATACGAGCTGTAAATAGTTTCTTGATTTTCGACAAAGGCTTCAATAGCATCACTAGGCAGTCGGATGGCATAGTTGGCCGGAACGATATCTTGTCTGAACTGCGGATTGAGGGCTTTCATTTGGTCGAGTGATATGCCACAAGTTGATGCGACCTTTGAGAGTCTGACATCTCTGCTTACCTTAATAGTATCGGAACTTTCCGGCAAAGACGCAGCCATTGGCGTAATTCCATGTTCGCAATAATATGTCATGATATATGTAGCGCCTATGAAAGCAGGCACATATCCTCTAGTTTCCTTTGGTAGGAACTTATATATATCCCAGAACGTCTTGCCTTCTTTTCCGCCCGATCTTGCAAGAGCTTTCAATACAGCCCCTTCGCCGCAGTTATATCCGGCAATAGCCAAGCTCCAATCGCCGAATCTGTCATACATATTCTTTAGGTATCTACAAGCCGCATCTGTAGATTTGACAGGGTCACGTCTTTCGTCAACGAGAGTATTGATAACCAAACCATACATTTTACCTGTTGAAGGTATGAACTGCCATAATCCGGCAGCTCCTGCAGGAGAAACGGCATTAGGCCTTAACGCCGATTCGATAACTGGCAGATAAGCCAATTCGTAAGGTATTCCATATCTCTCGATTGCCTCTTCAAAAATTGGCCTATAGAAATTCATTGCTCCAAGCATTGTTGCAATAGAGCGTTTGCTATTGGCGTATTTGTTGATATATCCTTTAGATATTTCGTTATATGTCAAATCAATGGTAGTATTTATTCTCTTGAGTCTTTCTTCTATAATTTGGTCTGTAGTAATGGCTCTTTCTCCATTGTTAGGGTATTGAGCCGGACTTATATGTTGATTTCTTGAAGTTTGTTGTACGTTGTTTTCCCTTAGATATGTCCTGTTATTATAATCCTGCATTAGCACCTCTTGAGAAAGAGTCACGTTAGCCGGAACCTGTTCATCGTCGAAACTGAGGTTTTGCTGTGTTTGTTGGGCCACAGCGACTGTTGATAATAATGTAATTGTGAGTGTTGTCAAAATTTTTCTCATAACTTATTCTTTTGTTTGAAATCCAAATTAAAAAGCGATTGAGCATTTCAGTCCATAAGAGGCATGTCCTCCATAAGCAGTAGCTTGATCATTGATTACCGATGGTTTAACCTTCATGCTGAGATCCCTGCTAATGTCGAAGCTGGACAATTCGGCATCGACGTATGCATCCAGAACAGATAAAGCATAAACACCAATGGCTATAAAGATGCTCATGTCGCGATATCTTCTATAGTAGTCTTTCTTTTTCTTAAACAAAGTCTGCAATCTGTCAAGATTTGCATCTACATCATACGTAGGTGGCAAAAAATTGACATAGCTCTTTGTGTTTGGGTCATCATCCATTATGTCAATATATGCCTGTGCGTAATCTTGATACATGGAGTTATTCCAGTTCATGGCATAGAGACATCCCATGAATCCTCCATATATGATTGGCAGTTTCCAATATTTTCTGTTGTAAATTTGTCCTCCTCCAGGTATTGCGATCGCCATCCACAATGCTTTTTTTGGATCAGGGACCCACTTATGCACAGTGTCACGAACCTCTATCTTTGAAGATTCAATTCTTACAGTATCATTATGTTGCAACAACAAAACGCCTTTTTTAAAATCGTCATCTTCAGTTGTGACGGTCTGTCCTTCTTCTATTTCATTCTCTTCCTTCCTTAATTCATTAACGTTTTGATTCTCCAAATTGTTGCCTTCAACAGAATCATTAACATTAATTGTGTTTTCGACCTTAGTCGTATCTTTTATGTTAAAAGAATCAACTCTAGAGATTCTAACTGGCGATTCTCGGTGTTGTCTTGCTGCAGGAACATTGTTGTTTTGAGCCTCCGTGATCACTGCAAAGCAGAAAAGACAGACTATTATGGCCCAATATTTTATTCCTCGTAGATTCATCGAGTGTCACATATTATAAATACCCAGTTATATATCATTGAAGTTGCTTGACTAGTTTTTTCAAATCTTCCATACCATTGAATTCAAAACTCACCTTACCTTTTCCCCTTGTGTTCACTTGTATATTTATCTTGTTGTCAAATTTCTCCTGTAATTTTGATTTGAGAATAGCTATCTGCTCATTCATGCTACTATTTTGCTCCGTCCTATCATTCTTTGTCTGTTTGAGTTTTTTCACGTACTCTTCCACATTTCTTACCGACATTCCTTTTGCAATTATATCTCTATATGCCTTAACCTGCTCCTTAGGGTCTTCAATTGCGAGCAAGGCCCTGGCGTGTCCGGTATCGATTGATTTGTTTCTCAACCCCACTTGTACAGGAGCCGGCAATTTCAACAATCTCAGGAAATTGGTTATGGTAACACGTTTTTTACCAACTTTCTCAGCCAATTGTTCCTGTGTCAATCCATACTGTTCAATCAGTTGTTGGTAAGCCAATGCTATTTCGACAGGGTTTAGATCTTGTCGTTGTATGTTTTCAACAAGAGCCATTTCCATTAGGCTCTCTTCCGAGACTTTTCTTATATATGCGGGTATGGTTTTCATCTTCGCTCTCATCGACGCTCTCCATCGTCTTTCACCCGCAATAATCTGGTATTTTCCGTTATTTAGTTCCCTAAGCGTAATAGGTTGTATAATACCGATTTCCCTTATTGATTCAGCCAATTCGTTCATCGCCTCTTCGTCGAATTCGCGCCTTGGCTGATTTGGATTAGCCTCGATAAGATTAATATCTATTTCATTTATAGTATTAACTCCATTAGTAACAACATCTTCAGTAGATATGAGTGCGTCAAGTCCTCTTCCTAGTGGTGAAAATTTTTTCTTTACCGCCATATCTTTTATTATTTATGTTTGTCAATGAGTTCTTTAGCTAAAGAAAGATAGTTTTTTGCTCCGGTCGAAGTTACATCATACAGTATGCATGGAAGTCCATGGCTCGGTGCCTCACTTAATTTCACATTTCTCTGAATGATGGTATTGAATACCAGTTCTTTGAAATGACGTTTCACTTCGTCATAAATTTGGTTTGCCAATCTCAATCTGGAATCGAACATCGTGAGAAGGAATCCTTCTATTTCGAGTCTTGGATTGATTTTCGACTTTATTATCTTTATAGTCTGCAACAGTTTCGTTATGCCCTCAAGTGCAAAATACTCGCACTGCACAGGAATGATTACCGAATCGGCTGCAGTCAATGAATTTGTAGTGATAAGTCCGAGTGAGGGCGAGCAGTCAATAAGAATATAATCATACTCAGGCTTGAGCTTTTCAATCATATTTTTTATTACGCTCTCACGATTTTGGAGATTTATCATTTCCACTTCCGCACCGACAAGGTTAATGTGGCTTGGAATGATGTCGAGTCCTTTCAGATCGGTTGTATAGATAGCCTCATGTGGATCGACTTGTTTTTCATTCTTATTAGCAGAAGCCAAGACTGTGCTGATGATGCAATCGTAGATGGATGTTTCAACCAACTGTATATCAACTCCCAGGCCAGATGATGCATTAGCTTGTGGGTCGGCATCGATGATGAGAACCTTCTTGTCCATTGTAGCCAATGAGGCTCCAAGATTAATTGTAGTCGTTGTTTTTCCAACTCCACCTTTTTGATTAGCTAAAGCAATAATCCTGCACATATCCTATAGATTAGTCTTGGTGCAAAGCACACATTCTTCCTACATATATTCAAATACGATGCAAAGATAGCACTTTTTGATGGTATATGGAGATATTTTATGTTTTTTTAAAATAGTGAAAAAATGCAAAAAGTCGTGTAAGAATAAGGATTTTGAAGTTATCTCATTTTGTATTAGCATAGCCTAAATCCTTTAGTAATAGAACTACTTTGTCCTTCAAGTCGCCTTGAAGCAATATCATTTCATCTTTAGAAGAACCACCTACCCCACACTTGGATTTTAACATTTTTTCAAGTTTCTTGAGATCATCACTAGACCCAACAAATCCTTTAACTACGGTAACGACTTTCCCCCCTCTTCCTTTTCTTTCGACAAATACTCTTAATTTTTGTTTATCTGGTGTAGGAGTGGAAAGTTCTTCCATATCATCTGTATTATAGTTAAAATCGGGGTTGGTAGAAAATACCACGCCAAGACGTTCTTTCCAATCAGACATAATATAAGGTGTTTTGCGGTTTATAAATAATTTCGATACTGCGTCGCACACTTAAGAGGCAGGATTTTCCATAGCCAACGGATTATATAAACAATTAAAGTCACGTTAATGCGTGACTTTAATTGTTATTGTGGGCGTTGACGATTGGCTTTGTTAAAACGGCGCCGATCCTGCTTCCACCTTGCGGTGGGCGTTGACGGATTGGCTTTGTTAAAACGGTGCCGATCTTGCTTCCACCTTGCGGTGGGCGTTGACGGATTGGCTTTGTTAAAACGACGCCGATCCTGCTTCCACCTTGCGGTGGGCGTTGACGGATTCGAACCGCCGACCCTCTGCTTGTAAGGCAGATGCTCTGAACCAGCTGAGCTAAACGCCCTTAAAAAGTCGGGGCAGCGTGACTCGAACACGCGACCGCCTGGTCCCAAACCAGGAACGCTACCAACTGCGCTATACCCCGTAAATTCAGATGTTTTGTCGGGGCAGCGTGACTCGAACACGCGACCGCCTGGTCCCAAACCAGGAACGCTACCAACTGCGCTATACCCCGTAACAAAACGATGTCAAAAACCTCTCTTTTTTGAAAAGCGTTGCAAAGGTACACTTTTTTTATGAACTGGCAAAACATATTCGACATTTTTTTGTTTCAAAAAGTTCAAGAGTGATGTCAGAGAGAGGTGTCAAGAATATTGTTGAATGAAGTCGAGCATGGATGAAGCCAGTCAGATGACATGATGACCAATAGTAACAGAAAAGGGTGTCACCTTTTAAGCGACACCCTTAAAATTTATTGTTTCTGTTGAAAATTATTTTACGAATTCAACAACAGCACGACGGTTGAGGTTGTATGGTTCTTCAGTTGCAACACCACCCAATGCCTCAGTAACGATTCTGCTAGAAGGAACACCGAAGTTTTCGAGAGCTTCCTTAACAGAAGCGGCACGTTCGCGAGAAAGTCTGTCATTGATTTCAGTAGTACCAGTTGCGCTGTCGGCAGAACCAGTAACCTTAATCTTCAAGGTTTCGTCAGCTACAGCCATTTCAGCAATAGACTTCAAGTTAACGAGATCCTTGTCAGAACTGATAGTAGAAACGTTCTTGTCGAAGAATACAGAAGTAGCGGCACCCTTACCTTGGTATATAATTCTGTCAGTACCACTTCCACTGCTGTTACCAGCTGCAGCAAGTTTCTTCTGGAGTTCATCAACCTGAGCTTCCAAATCAGCAATTTTCTTCTTCAGCTTTTCAACCTGAGAGCGGAGGTCAGCGTTTTCAGCGCGAAGTCTTGCGATTTCAGCTTCATACTGCTTGATTTTTGCTTCATAGTCAGCAACCATCTTCTCATACTGCTCTGGAGAGATAGCTTCGTCCCAGTTAGTCTTACCGAGGTTGAACTGTACACCAAGTTCAGTTTGGAGAATTCCATGGTGGTTAGCTGGGTCAGCGTGAGAAGCAGAAGTCTTTACGTCACCGTTCAAGAAAGCACCTGTTGTCCAAGTGTAGTCAACATCGAGGAAGAGATTTACTCTCTTACCAAGTTTCCAAGAGTTTTCGATACCAGTGCGAAGAGCTGGTGTCCACTGCTGGCTATTACCTACATACATAACACCTGCACCGAGGTAAGGTATGAAGTTCCAAACACGGCTTTCATTGTAGCCACAGATTACATTGCTAAGGTTGAGCATAACGTCACCAGCAATCATTCCATAACCACTGATCAAAGCATTGTCGGCTTTGTCACGTAAAGGAATCCAACCCATGTCTGCTAAGTGTGAGTTCTGTTTTCCCGGGTCATCAGGGTCAGTACCGTTGATAGCATCAATCTTGATACCATTTTCCCACTGTAACTTACCACGGAGTCCGATTTCAGGGCTGAACCACTTACCTACTGCCAAGTCAATACCGAAAGACTGACCATCATGGAAAACCTTCTTTAGCCAATCGTTCTGTTGTGCTGGGTTAGCAAGAGACATGTCAACACCTACCTGTACAAACCAGTTGCTCCAGAAAGGGTTCAAACCGAATACTCTTGACTGTGCATTAGCTGCAACAGTTCCAAGGCTTGCAAATGCAAGCGCAATCATAAACTTTTTCATAAACACTTTTTTGATTAAAACAATAAATTTATTAACTATAATAATCGTTCTCTTTTATTTCTCTTACATACAAAATACGCATTTTTCAATACTGAAAATGCCTTAATCCGTATAAATTCAATGCAAATTTAATATTTTCTCACAACATACACATAATATTTTCAAAAAAAAAATCGATTTTTTAACATTTTTCTTAAATTTTTTTATGAAATACATGAATTATCCCTTAAAATAGTAGGTTTACGAACAAAAAAGTTGTGGTCAAACCACTTAGTACTCCCCAAAAAACTTGTTTCACTTTAACATTGAATCAAAAGCGTCCAGGTGAAGTTGTCTTTTGGGTTGTTTTCCTCATGAATCCGAACCAAATTGGATCTTTTATTATTTCCCGATTACTTAAAAAATCTTTCAACATCATTTTGTTCAAACAACGTCACAACAACTTTTCCGTCGGGTGTACGCATGGGATTAGTCAATGACATCAACTGTTCCACCAATTGTTTCATTTCCCCTTGTCCTAGTTGTTGGCCATATTCCACCGCTGCGTGTTGGGCCATTGCCAACGCCATTTTCTCCTTCACGTCTTGCAACACACTAGACTTGCTTTCTGAAGCTACCCACAAAATGGTATGAAGAAGCTTATCATAATCCTTGCCCTCCATTCCTGCCGGAATACCATTGATTGAATAGGTTTCATTTCCCAAAGGCGTCAAGTCAAATCCCAAAGAGGTCACATCGTCGCTTATTTCGTTCAGAGTCAATTCCTCAGACTTTGAAAGATGGATTATCTCTGAGAACAGTAATCCTTGTGACATTTTGCGTCCATTAGTCACACGTTCCATATATTCATTGAAAAGGATTTTCACATGAGCCCGATGTTGGTCAATAACAGCCAACTTATCCTTGAGTATGGTAATTATATACCTTTGGCTTAGATTGATGTACAACCGTTGGTCATCATGGTCGATTCCGTTTGTGAGTTTTTCTTCCTCCTCATTCCACAAGGACTGTTGTCGGGGTTGATTTCCTGACACGGCACTCGTCAACACGACTTCCCTGTATTCATTATCAGGGCTTTCAGAATTGTCGGGATACAGTGTCTGCCAATTGTAAGAAGATGGTTTTTCGTCGTGCCTGTCAGAAAACGGGTTATATCCAGAGTTGAAATGCGTCATCTTCACATGTTTTCCCTTTTCGTTCATCACTGGGATGTAAATGTCGTCGGCCGACTTTTTGAAATCAATTGTAGGCACAGCATTAAATCTTCCCACCGCTTCTCTTATGCAGGCGTTGATTATCTGCCATATAGCCTGTTCGTTTTCAAACTTTATCTCAGTCTTTGTGGGATGGACATTCACATCAAGATTTTGTGGTTCAATGTCGAGATAGATGAAATAGTCCACATGAGTACCTTGCGGTATGATATCATCAAACGCCCTTTCCACCGCATTATGGAAATATGGGTGTTTCATGAACCGTCCATTGACAAAATAGAATTGTCTCGCTCCCTTTTTCTTATTACATTCCGGCTTTCCAACGAATCCCACTACATTCACAAGGGATGTTTCAGCGCTTATTGGCAACAGTGATTCGTCCATTCTCTTTCCACAAACATCCACGATTCGGTTTTTCAGATTAGTCTTATCTAGGTCAAACACTTTCATGTCGTTGTGGAACAATCTCATCTTGACATTTGGATATACTAGCGCAATCCTTTCAAAGTCTTGTATGATATTGTTGAGTTCCGTTTGTGTTTTCTTGAGGAACTTACGTCTTACGGGAATATTATAGAACAGATTCCTCACCAAGAAATTAGTTCCGACCGGACATGCAACAGGTTGTTGTTCAACCACCTTTGCTCCATCAATTTGTATGAACGTGCCTAATTCATCTTCAGGCCGTCGAGTTTTAAGTTCCACTTGAGCAACAGCGGCTATAGAAGCCAAAGCTTCTCCCCTAAATCCCATAGTGGACAATTGATATATATCTTTAGCTTCTTTTATCTTAGACGTCGCATGACGTTCAAAAGCCATTCTGGCATCAGTTTCCGACATTCCACACCCATTATCGATTACTTGCACACAGCTTTTTCCCCCATCTACTGTCCTAACTTCGATATCATCAGCTCCGGCATCGACAGAGTTCTCCACCATTTCCTTGACGACGGAAGCCGGTCTTTGCACAACTTCTCCGGCAGCGATTTGGTTTGCAACCGAGTCGGGTAATAGATGTATGATATCGTTCATGGAGAATTAGGAATTAGTAAACCTTGAAGCAGCCAGGGTCTTGACAGGCATTTCCAAGCATGACAAAGTCATTACAAGTTTCGTCAAAGTCAATTAGTAATCGCATTAATTTATTGAGTCAGTAAATGCATAAGAGCGATGAGGGCAATGATGATGAAACCAATTACCCAAGGAGACATGGGTTTTCTTTTTCGTTCCTTGCGTCGTTTGAGATGTGTCGTTGCCTCCACGAATTTGCCCCTTATGTCTTCAGGCGAGAATTCCTTTGGAGGAAGCACTCCCATTTCACGTTCAGCCCGTTCTTTAATTTGCTGACGTTGTTCCTTTCTTTGGTCGTAATATATATAGCTTCTTCTGAAGCCTCTTGGTTTTCTTACTGAAAAAAGTCCCATTTTAATTATTGTGTGTGTTAGTGGTATGTCGATAGAATAGAAGTCGCAGTATAATACAGTGAATCATGTGGAAACATCTCACTGCAGTTGGTCGAGTGTTTGCAAAGGGACTTTCTTTTCCCTTGAAGTTTGAAGTATGTTGCTTGCATCCTTGTTTCTCCATTCGAAAATGTCGTCCTTATCTTTTGGCCGTATATAGTCGAACCATGCAAATGCAGGCAGAAACTTCTTGTCCCTTGGTATGTCAAACGGTCCGAAAAGCGTACCACTTCCTGCCGGCATCCAAATCTTCTTCATCTTCTTATTCTCCATAAACATTTTCAACTGTGAAGTTTCCGTATAGTTCATTCCTATTCGGTTACCATTTTCTTCATCCAGGAAATAAGCCACATAAACATTTCCCTTGGCTTCGCTATGCTCAATTTCTCCATTCCTGAAATAAGCAAACATTTCCTTTGCCTGAACCTGATTATATGACACTGAATCAACTTGTTCTACCGTCATGGCCTGATTGATTATGTGAACCCAATCAACAGTGCTGTCGTTGTTATACACGTTGATTCTTTCCCCAAACACCTGTTGTTGCATATTCCAGATAATAGGTTGTCCGTATAGATATGTACAAGAATCCCGTTGCAGATGGACCAATGAGTCGCAAACCGCCTGTATGTCATTCCTATACATTCTCACTTTATTGTATGCATAGAGATTTCTATATACAGAATCCGTTTGTATGTTGAATGTAAAGATTTTCATGGTGTCGCTATGCACATAAACGGTATCTTGATAGTAGTAATAAATCACTTCCGCGCTATCAGTAGCCATGGCATATCCGTTTTTCTCGTCATATTCGCAATGGTGTCCCAACACATGGCATTTGTTAACAGAGTCGGTTATGACCACGTTACCATAAGCCTCATCATACGACAACTCTTCAATTCTAAGGCAACTGTCGCCAACCAATCCGAACTGGTTTACGGGGTCGCTGATAATCACATTACCTACCGCTTCATCTACCACATATTCAGTATCCTGTTGCTTATAAGTCCTGAGTTTGTCCCCGTCAATTCTCCTTCCGTCTTTTATGATATACGAACGTCCGTAGAGTTCCGCCAATCCTGTTTTTGTGTTGTAGATTCCACTTGTAGTATAGATGAACTCGCCCTCCTTACCCACAATATTGGTTTCCCTGTCGATAGTAGCTATTTCCGTTTGTGTGTTATATATTAGGTGAGAAGTCATGACATCTCCCTTGCCATCAGCCTTAGTCAATTTAACGTTATCATAGAAATCGGCAATGTGAGTTTTTGAATCATAGGTTCCATGTTCGCACACCATTTTCCCGCCATCCTGGTCGGTAAGCACCACATTTCCCCTGAATTTGGCAAATTCTGTGTTTTCATTATATTCACCCTCGTCGCAAATCATCACATTACCATCATTGGTTGTAATCTGTACATTGTCATAACAATTCAGTATTCTGGTATTTTCATCAAAGTCGCCTCTATCGCAAGTCAGCACGTTATTCTTCTTATCTATAAATCTCACGTTGTCCCAAGCCTGTACAAATTTTCGTTCTGTCTCATATTTTCCATTATCACTCTCCAGCACGTTACCTTTGTTGTCGAGCAGCCTCACATTGCCCCATGCTTCCAAATACTTATTTCCGGTGAAATACTTCCCATTGTCACAAGTGAGTACATTGTTTTTGTTATCGACATATTTCACATTATCCCATGCCTGCATATATTCTTGGTCGGAGTCATATTTTCCATTGTCGGACGTAAGCACATTTCCTTTATTATCTACAAGCTTCACATTATTTTTAAAGATTGATATATGCGTTTCCATATTATATTGCCCGACATCGCAGGTAATAGTGTTGTTACGGTCCTTCAGCTTAGCATCCTGAGTGAAAACCGCCAGATGAGTATTAGTGTTGTACTCTCCGTAATACGAATAGAGGACTTTATCATCTTGATATATGGTTCCCCCCTCATAATATTTTGCTTCCCCAACCATTCTATTATATTCGAGTTTGTTGGTTTCGAGCCTTCTGTTCTTATGGTAGAGTTTCACTTTCCCCTTCGACTTAGCCACTCTAGAATTGCCGTAATAGTCGAGCGTATCGCAATAAAGCTTCAAGGTGTCGCCTTGAATCAAAAAGACATGTCCGTAGGCATAGAAGGAATTGTCATCCTTATAGTATCTTGCACTGTCGCAATCCAGGAATGCTCCTTCATGTTTGAGTTTCACATGTCCTACCAGAATATCCGCCCTAGGGTCTGTAGGCCTCTTATACAACACGTCTGCATTTAGTATTTCCACGACTGACGGTTTGGGATCAGGGTCGTCAAGTACTTGAGCATATCCATAAGCCTTATCGTTGATTCTCATTGCGGTTACAGTCAAAACAGCAAAAAGCATTAAACAGAAAAACAGCGTAAAAACTGTTTTCCTGTCATGCTTCTTATTCCCATATTTTGACTTATGCTTATGTTTCATTCAACATCATGATATTTTGGCTTTCACCCAATAAGAGTGATGTCATCTTAGCCATCCGTCGTACTGGAAATCACAATTTCTCCAGTCCTCATTGATTCTGACATAAGTGTTTTTTTGTTTTTCCCTTATCCATTTTTCCAATTTTTCCGCTCTCATGTGCTGTAGGACTACATTCTGCATTTCCTGATAGTCGTCCTTCATTGTTGCCCTATGTCCGTCAATCTTGTCCTTGAGCTTAACGATAGCCACCACTTCCTTACCCTTTGAGTTGGTCATGATGAAAGGTTTTGATATATCTCCGACATTCAAGCCCGCTATTTTCTTTGCCACTTCAGAAGGCAACTCCTTCATTTCCATTTTCACATGTATGTCGCCTTCCCTTTCATCCTTGTATCTCATTATTCCATAATTGTTCTTTGTGTCAGCATCCGATGACACATATCTTGCACATTCCTCAAATGTATATAGTCCCTCAAGCAATTCGCCCCTTATGCTATCGAGGTCGTTAATGGCTTTGTTGAGGTCCTCTTCCGAAGCCCTTGGCTTTTTGAGAATGTGTCGGCAATTGATTCTGTCACCACGTTTTTCTATCAGCTGAATGATATGGAATCCGAATTCAGTCTCAACGATTTTAGACACGGTTTTCGTGTCAGACAGTTTAAAAGCGGCATCGGCGAATTCAGTAGCTAGGTGTCCCTTACCGATCCACCCCAGTTCACCTCCATCCTTTGCTGAGCCATCTTCGGAATACATGAGTGCCAGTGTGGAGAACTGCGCAGTACCATTGTTTATTCTCTCGGTATAGTCTCTCAATTCAGACTTCACCCTCTCCACTTCTTCCGGCGTAATAGTAGGTTCTCTTGTGATGATTTGCACTTCCACTTTAGTTGGGACAAACGGGACGCTATCTTCCGGGACGTCCTTAAAGAATTTCCTCACTTGCGCTGGTGTGACCTTAATGTCCTTTACAATACTTTGCTGGACTTCATTAATCATCTTGTCGTTTTTTACAGTCTCAAAAAGTTGGTCTCGTTTTTGTGCGTATGTCATTCCGAAATAATCTTCGACTTTGGCTTTCGATCCCAACACCTGTACATAGCGTTCCATTTCGGCATCGACAGCTGAATACACATCGTTGTCGTTCACCTCCACACTATCTACCGCCGCTTGATGAAGGAAGAGTTTCTGTATGGCAAGTTTTTCAGGTATCACACAATAAGGGTCACCTCCCAGATTGATTTTGTAGGCAATCGCCTCCAGTCGTGCCTGTTCCACATCCGACTTGAGAATTGGTTCGTCACCAACCACCCAAACCACTTCATCAATCACATTGCTTTGTGCAGAAACAGTCGTAGATCCCGTTCCTGCAAAGGCAATGATCAGTGTTATAGTCAATTCAAGAAATCTTTTCATGTCACTCTGCTTGTTGATAAATCGCGAACAGTCAGTTCAATATGATTAATGATTATTTACGGTATTCACCACATCCCATTTCACTTCAACAGGGTATTTGCTCCTTAGCCCCCTTACCCATTCATCTTCCTTGTATCTCCTATAGTCTTCCAACACTTGTCCTCTTACATCCTCATGCGTTTCCGGTTGTTTGATCACCTTTCCCAAGACTTGAGTGTATGGGAAATCCTCATTAACGGGAAGTTCTATCTTCTGTTTAAGCGCCAATTTGTCAACTGCCGGGTTATCGCCTTTCTTGAACACATTCAGTTTTTCTACTCTTACCACCTTGTTGTTCCCATTGTTCAGTTTGGTTACGATAGTGGATGCCCAGTTTGCCGGTTGTTCATTTTTCACGAGTTTCTTTGCCTGCTTGAAAGTCTTCTTATCCTTTGCATGAACGACGATACCCCTGAAATGAGGTTCTGTCCATTTATATTTGTCATAGTAGGCATTGAAATAGTTTTCCATTCCAGCCTCATCACTTGCCGCCGGATCCCAAATCTGTCGTTTGCTGATTTCAAACATAAGCGTTCCGTCCACATATTCCTGTGCCAGGTTCTTGGATTCGCTATCACCATTCAGCATCTCATTAAAAAGAGAATCGAACACCTCTTCTTTCTTTTTGTCTCTTTGCAGTGCGAGAGAATCGATTAGAGCTTCGGCGCCTGCCTCTCTGAAACCAGGCTGCGCATTCAGGAATTTGATTATATTCTCTTTATGGAATTCGAACGACTCAAATGGAGCGCGACGATTCATTTTCACGATGTGCCATCCTGCCGACGACTTGAAAGGTTTGGACAGTTGTCCCTCTTTCAGTGCATAGGCATTTTCCTCAAAGTCGGGAATCATACGTCCTCTGCCGAATCGCGGCAGTATGCCCCCATTCTTTGCCGTTCCCATATCCTGCGAATGTTTTCTTGCCAGTTCATCGAAGTCTTGTCCATTTAGCAAGCAATTGTAGATGGAGTCGATTCTGGCTTTTGCCACATTCTGCTGATCTTGTGTGGCGTCTTGTTTCATCAAGATGAGTATGTGCTGACATTCGAGCAAATCCTCTTTGCCGTAATGATCTGCAGTGTTCATATATGTCTTATATGCTTGGTCGAGAGTAAAGACGTCATTTTGAATGGTTGGATAGACCATTTGTTCCTTATATCCTTGCAACTCGGTTTTCACTTCCTCCATTTCATGATATCCGGCATCTTTCGCGGCCTCCACTTTCAGTTTATAATCCACAAACAGCTGTACATAGTCTTGCACATCTTTCTTGTCGATTACTCCTTCAGAATTGTTCTTGTTGTATGAATATTCAAATTCCGACCTGTGAATTTGGTTGCCGTTTATGGTCATTATTATCGGGTCGTTGTTTTGAGCCATTGAATTGAAAGAATTAATGGCAAAGGCTACAGCCAGAATAATCTTGTTCATGATGTATATAAGTTTTACGGTTTTGCTTTCACGCACATTAATAGGCAAAGTTACGTAAAAATTCCTATAATACAACAAAAAAAGTGACACAAAGTTAAAAGTGTCACCTTCATGGAATGTTATTTTAACATTTTTTGTTATTGATGTCTGGAATAGTTAGGGGCTTCACTCGTGATAATCACTTCATGCGGATGACTTTCCTGTACTCCCGCGCTTGTTATTTTCACGAATTTTGCATTGTTGAGAGCTTTGATATCTTTTGCTCCGCAGTATCCCATTCCGGCTCTCAATCCTCCCACCATTTGATAGATCACTTCCTGTACGGTACCCTTATATGGCACACGCCCGGCGATTCCTTCCGGCACCAATTTCTTGTTGTCAGCCACTCCAGACTGGAAATACCTGTCTTTAGAGCCGTTCTCCATAGCTTCAAGCGATCCCATACCTCTATAAGACTTGAACTTACGTCCATTGAAGAGAATGGTATCTCCCGGGGCCTCCTCTGTTCCAGCCACAAGCGATCCCACCATGACACATGTGCCACCTGCAGCAATAGCCTTGACGACGTCGCCGCTATAACGGAGTCCTCCATCGGCTATAAGTGGAACTCCTGTTCCTTCAATTGCTTTTGCCACGTCGTATATTGCAGAAAGTTGTGGAACTCCAACTCCCGCAACCACTCGAGTTGTGCAGATGGAACCGGGTCCAATTCCTACTTTCACCGCATCTGCGCCGGCTTCAACCAGAGCTTTAGCCGCTTCAGCCGTAGCTATGTTACCTACGACTATATCCACTTCATGGAATTTTTTCTTAGCCTCTCTCACTTGCTTGATTACTCCGGCGGAATGTCCATGTGCCGTATCGATGACTATGGCATCTACTCCTGCGTTCACGAGAGCTTCCATACGTTGGAAAGAATCAGAAGTAACTCCCACTCCCGCAGCCACGCAAAGACGTCCTTTGGAATCTTTACATGCCATCGGTTTGTCTTTTGCCTTTGTTATGTCCTTATATGTAATCAGTCCGATAAGGCGGTTTTCGTCATCCACGACCGGCAATTTTTCAATCTTATGTTTTAGGAGGATATGTGATGCTTGTTCTAGATTAGTTTGTTGATGTGTCACAATAAGGTTTTCGGAAGTCATCACGTCGTCAATAAGGCGATTCATGTCCGTTTGGAATCGCAAGTCCCTGTTTGTGACGATACCCACGAGTTTCATATTGTCGTCGACCACTGGTATGCCGCCTATATGCAGTTCAGCCATCATATTAAGAGCCATACCGACAGTAGAGCCACGTTTTATCGTTACCGGGTCGTAAATCATGCCATTTTCTGCCCTTTTCACGATTGCCACTTGCCTTGCCTGCTCATCTATGGACATATTTTTGTGAATGACACCGATTCCCCCCTCTCTGGCTATGGCTATAGCCATGGCAGATTCTGTCACCGTATCCATGGCAGCGGTGACAAAGGGGATATTCAGATTAATGTTACGTGAGAATTTTGTTTCCAGGGAAACTTCCTTTGGAAGGATTTCCGAATAAGCCGGAACCAGCAAAACATCATCAAAAGTCAGTCCTTCCATAATGACTTTATCTGCGAGCAACGAAGACATATGCAATAAGATTTAAAATTTTATTGCGTGCAAAGATAATCATAATAATCCGAAAGAGGAAGAAGAATATGATTTTTTATGTGTTTTTCTAGAGCTTGATTTTCAAAAAGGAATCTTGGGATATGTTTTTGTCCTGTGGAGTTTGCAATTATATTGCCATCTCCGACAAGAACTTTATTCTCACAAGCCTTATGTCTTCCTCATAATAACTCTTATCCAGTTCATTGAGTGCCTTATCAAGGCTGTCAGTTTTGCTTTGTCTGAAATATTCATAAATGTCGTCGATTACATCCTGGTCAACATTCAGTTCATCGAGCATATAGTCGATATTCAGTTTTGTGCCACTATAGACAATAGCTTCCATCTCGTCGAGCACCTCTTCTTCTTCCATGCCAAGCAATTTTGCAATTTCGTTAAGCGATATCTCGGCATCAACGTTTTTGATAATTGTAAGTTTGTTTTTCGATTTGTCGGGGACAGTCCTAACCACAATATCCACAGGACGCACAATTTCATTTTCCTCACAATAAATTTTAATAAGTTCACAGAACTCCTTACCATAGCGTTTTGCTTTCCCCTCGCCCACTCCAGGAATATTTTTAAGTTCGTCAATAGTGATAGGATAAAGCGTAGACATTGCATCAAGCGAGGTGTCCTGGAAAATGACATATTGAGGAAGATTGAGTTTTTTTGAAAAGCTCTTTCTCAAATCACATAGCATCTTGTAGAGTATTGTATCCGTTCCACCTGCTTCCATATTAATACCTTCCGTTTCTCCCATATCCTCGAAATCATTGTCTTCAACCACCATGAAAGGATATGGTTTTTTCATATATTTTTTCCCGTCGGCCGTTAGTTTCAGGATGCCATAGTTGTCTATTTCCTTGAAGATGAGTCCGGAGAGAATTGCTTGGTTAACTATGGCATTCCACATTGTTTCTTCCGTATCGCATCCTTCTCCAAAAAGTTCCAGTTTGTCATGATTCCGACTAGTAATCCTGTCGTTTTCAATTCCTCTCAAGATGTTTATCAGATAATCCGACTTGAAACTCTCTTTTACCGCCACAATCAAATTAAGCAACATCATCAGTTGTTCAGCCACATCTATGCTCTTTCTTGGATTAAGGCAGTTGTCGCAGTTTCCACAATTATCCGGCAGATAATCTTCACCGAAATAATGCAATAGGAGTTTTCTTCTGCACACCGACGACTCACAGTAGTTGGCAGTTTCGGCAAGGAGTTGTCTTCCGATATCCTGTTCCCTACCATTTTTGGCAGCCATGAGTTTTTCGAGTTTTCTCAGGTTGTCTTTTGAATAATAAGCTATGCACTGTCCTTCCCCTCCGTCTCTTCCGGCCCTACCAGTTTCTTGATAATATCCCTCCAAACTTTTAGGTATGTCATAGTGAATAACAAATCTCACGTCAGGTTTATCAATTCCCATCCCAAATGCAATAGTCGCCACGATCACATCAACCCTTTCCATAATGAAATCATCTTGTGTTTGGGTTCGGAGGGCATTATCCAATCCCGCATGATAAGGTGCGGCCTTTATGTTGTTTGCCACGAGAAAGGCAGCCAGTTCTTCGACTGTCTTACGACTCATGCAATAGATAATTCCACTTTTGTGCTCATTTTTCCTAAGGTATTTGACAATGTCTTTTTTCGTGTTATTAGGAATTTTCTGTTTAACCTGATAATAAAGGTTGGGTCTGTTGAAAGAAGACTTAAATTCAACGGAGTCGAGTATGTTCAAGTTTTTCTTGATGTCTTGCTTCACCTTGTCGGTAGCAGTGGCAGTAAGTGCTATGATAGGAGCCCTTCCTATCTTTTCCACGATAGGCCTTATGTTCTTGTATTCAGGTCTGAAATCGTGTCCCCATTCAGAGATGCAATGCACTTCGTCGATGGCATAGAATGAGATTTTGACATTTTTGAGGAAATCGACATATTCCGGTTTGGTAAGTGATTCCGGTGCCACATAAAGCATTTTGGTCTTACCATTGACTATATCTTCTTTCACCGCTTCGATGCTCGACTTGCTTAGCGACGAATTGATGAAATGAGCCACGCTGTCTTCTTCACTATAATTTTTGATGGAATCCACCTGGTTCTTCATCAATGCTATAAGCGGAGAGATGACAATTGCCGTACCCTCCATAAGCAGGGCAGGCAATTGGTAACACAAGGATTTTCCTCCTCCCGTAGGCATAAGCACGAACACATCATTACCGCCCATAAGACTTTTAATGATGTCTTCCTGCTGGCCTTTGAAATTATCGAATCCAAAATAATACTTCAAAGCCTTTTTCAGAGAGAGTTCTTTTGTTATCAAGGCTATATATGTGTTTATCTGTTCCGCAAGGGGTTAGATTAGGCTAAGAATCTAAAAAAAGTTTGTTTTCTACATAACAAAGATAACATTTGTTGATGTTAAATCCAAATTTTTAAACAAAAAAATCATTTATTCATTTTGTCTGCTCAAGACATTTAAATTTGCTTTCTCAAGTTGTTTTTCCACATACTCTTTGTCGATAGTAAGTTTTTTGGTATTCTTAGATGGTATTTCGAACATTGCGTCTTTCATTACAATTTCGGCAATCGACCTGAGTCCTCTTGCCCCCAGTTTGTATTCAATGGCAGTATCGACGATATGGTCGAGTGCATCATCCTTAAACTCGAGTTTCACTCCATCCAGTTCGAACAGATATACATATTGTTTGACGATAGAGTTTTTAGGTTCTGTCAGAATGCTTCTGAGAGCGTTCCTGTCGAGAGGTTGCAAATGTGTAAGTATTGGCAGACGCCCTATTATTTCCGGGATGAGTCCAAATGACTTCAGATCCATCGGCGCAATATATTTGAGCATGTTCGACTTGTCAATCTTGTTCACGTTTTCCACAGCGTCATAGCCTATCACATTTGATTTTAACCTACTTGCAATTTTCTTTTCGATTCCGTCGAATGCGCCTCCACAAATGAAGAGGATATTCTTTGTGTCAACTTGTATGAATTGCTGTTCGGGATGTTTTCTTCCCCCATAAGGCGGCACGTTGATAACAGAACCCTCCAACAATTTGAGAAGTCCCTGTTGCACCCCTTCTCCACTTACGTCACGCGTGATAGACGGATTATCGCTTTTTCTCGCAATCTTATCGATTTCATCTATAAACACAATTCCAGTTTCCGCCACTTTAGGATTGTAATCACATTCTTGCAGAAGTCGTGAAAGCAGACTTTCCACATCCTCTCCCACGTATCCGGCTTCCGTAAGAACCGTAGCATCAACTATAGTAAATGGTACCAATAGCATCTTGGCAATTGTTTTAGCCAACAGGGTCTTCCCTGTGCCAGTGCTTCCCACCATTATAATATTTGATTTTTCAATCTCCACCCCATTTTTATCTTCTTTGTGTTGCAAGCGTTTATAATGGTTATAAACTGCCACAGCCAAAGACTTCTTGGCATCGTCTTGTCCAATAACATATTGGTCGAGGAAATCCTTGATTTCCTGGGGCTTCGGAATTGGTCTGTCTTGAAGAGGCAAGTTTTCTTTCTTTGTGTTCAATGCGACAATATCTTTAGCCTGTGAGACACAGTCATCACAAATAAAGCCGTTAATTCCGCTTATGAGCAATCCCACCTCAGTTTCATCTCTTCCGCAAAAGGAACACTGTCTTTTTTTGTTATTCATTTTCTTTCTTACGTATTAGCACACTGTCAATCATTCCATAATCTTTAGCTTCTTCGGCTGTCATCCAATAATCCCTATCGGAGTCTTGCCATACTTTTTCGAAAGGCTGTCCGGAATGTTGTGCTATGATATTATATAGTTCCTTTTTATATTTCTGAATTTCCCTTGCCGTAATTTCTATGTCGCTTGCTTGTCCTTGAGCACCTCCAAGCGGTTGGTGGATCATCACCCTTGAATGCGGAAGAGCTGAACGCTTTCCCTTATGCCCTGCCACGAGCAGCACGGCCGCCATTGACGCCGCCATGCCGGTGCAGATGGTCTGCACATCAGAATTAATGAACTGCATAGTGTCGTAAATACCCAATCCAGCAGTGACACTTCCACCCGGGGAGTTGATATATACGCTTATATCTTTATCAGGGTCAACGGAATCAAGATATAGCATCTGCGCTTGCAGTACATTTGCCGTATAATCGTTAATATCAGTTCCCAGGAAAATGATTCTGTCCATCATAAGTCTTGAGAACACATCCAATTGTGTCACATTCAGTTGTCTCTCTTCCAAAATATAAGGATTGAGATATCCTCCCTGCGACCTAATCACATCATCAAGCACCATACTGTTAATTCCAGCATTGGAAGCAGCGAATTTCTTGAAATCTTTAATCATAATTATAATGTTTTAGAATTTGTCATAACATATCCAGCAAAATTCATGCCAGCTTTCACCCATTGTCACAAATCCAATGGTCGGTTTGTTTAAACCCCATTGTTTTACAAATATACAAAAAAAGTCACAAACAAATGATTTGTTTATGACTTTTTATATATTTTTTATAAACGATTCTAGTAGTCGGAAGAATCAATTGAATGGCAATTTGTTGAATTCCTCACTTGAGACATTCTTTTTATTGAGAGTTACCTTGTCCCTAAGTGCTGTTGAGAGCTTCATTTCTATACATCTGTCAATGAGGTTGTCAACAGTCTCGCGTTTTTTCAGCATCTCCTTTACAGAATCTTCAAGATATTGGTCCGGGATATTAATCATGCCGTATTGAGCGAATTGCATACGAGTAACTTCCTTACCCATCTCTATGACGTCGTTGTCTTCCACCTTCACTCCGGTTTGTTCCACTAACTGTTCCTTGATAAGGTGCCATTTCAGCATTTCCAGGTTTTTGTCATAGTGTTCTTCCACCTCTTCGTCGCTCTTGGCATTTGCCCTCATTATCTTTTTCAGTTTCTCATCTGGGAACTTCACGTCAGCCATTTTTGCAATCAGATATTTCTTAAGGTCGGTAAGGAACTTATAATCCGCATCCTTGTTGAACTGTTGTTCGATCTGCGCTTTTATTTTGTCCTTAAACTGTTTTTCTGTTGTTACTTCACCTCCAGGGAACACTTGGTCGAATAGTTCTTGGTTCAGAGGTCCAGGCACATAGCGGGTGATTTCTTTAATGGTGAACTGGAAATCTCCCTTGTGGTTGGCTACGTCTTCCTTGTTTATTTTCATAAATGATGCCAATTCAGCTTCGCTATTGTCGTAGGCTACCGTCGGATTAAATTTTATGACCTCACTGGTTTTGGCATTGGCGAAAAGTGCTTTTTGTTCGTCGTTCTTAAAATACTTAGGCAACATCACAACGTCTTCAGCCTTAATACCACCTTCCATCACTCCACCTTTTTCATCCAGTTCTTCGATAGAGCCTTTTATCATGTCATTGTCTTCATAGGAATCGACCTTTTCATAATTTCCACCTCTCTGACGATACATTTGTACATGGTTGTCAACAATCTTATCCGAGACAGAAACATTATAGAAATCAATTTTATCCTTTTTCGAGAGAGTGACATCAAATTCAGGTGCTATGGCTATGTCGAATTTGAAAGTGAAAGAGTTTCCGTCCACGAGTTCCACCTTGTCGTTATCAGCCGTAGGCATAGGTTCCCCCAACATGTTCACCTTATTATCCTTGATGTAGTCGTAGAGTTTTGCCTGTAAAACCCTGTTTACTTCATCTGCCAAAAAGGACGCTCCATATTTATTTCTAATCAGTCCTTCAGGAGCCATTCCCTTTCTGAAGCCATTGATGAAGGCAGATTTCCTGAATTCTTTAATTGATTTCTTAACTCCTTCCTGATAATCTTCCGGCTCAACAACAGCAGTTATGACACCATTGATTTTATCTTCTGTCTGTAACGAAATGTTCATATCGCTTTATTTGTTATTATTGAAAATTAGTAAATTACTTATTTAATGGCAAAATGCAACACTGCAACTCGCCAAATTCAAACGAGTTGCAAAGTTACGATTTTCTTGCGTATTACCCAAATTATGAGAAAAAAACTTACTTCAATCCAGAAGGTTAATTATTAAAATCAATTGATTTTTCACACATATTCGTCACCAATATTGAGACTTATGTCGTTGACAAATTTCCTGATTCTCTTTTCATCGTCCTTCCGGCAGACTACGAGCGTATCATTATCCTCTACCACGAGATAGTCTTCAAGCCCTTGTATCACCACGAGTTTTTCCTTGCTGGACTTAACCAGGCATTTATTGCAATCGTAGAGCAACGCTTTTGGCGACATAACCACGTTGTCATCTTCATTCTTTGGCATTACCCTATAAATTGTCTGCCATGAGCCTATGTCATGCCATCCGAACTTACATTTCATCACATCAGTAATGCCATTATGTTCCAGGCATACATGTTCAATCGTAAGATTAGGACAAATAGAGAATACCCCATTAACTACCCTTCGTTTTTCTTCTTTGTCGAGAATCTCAACATCTTTAGTTCCAATAATGTCGCCAAATTGCATCCAACGATTATGAATATAATCCAAGAACGTTTTTGCGTTCCACAGGAAAACACCTGTATTCCAAAGGAATTCACCGCTGTCCACGAACATCCTGGCAAATTCCTCTTCCGGTTTTTCAATGAATGTCCTTACCTTAAACACATTATCGGTTACGGGTTCCTCCATTTGTATATATCCATAGTTGGTTTCAGGCGATAGAGTGTTGATACCCAAAGAAAGCAACCTATTGTTTTTTTCTATGTATTCAAATGCCCGTTTCACATCAGTTATAAACAGTTCTTCGTCTTCCAGATACTGATCAGATGGTACCACAAGAATCTTTGCGTCCTTGTCCCTATGCACAATTTCCACGGTTGCCCAAGTAGCGCTCGGCAATGTGTTTTTTCTCATTGGCTCAAGAAGTAGGTTGTCTTGTGAAAGATGAGGCAGTTGTTGCATCACCAAATCCTTATAATGTTCATTGGTTGAAATGATGATATTGTCTTTGTCAACCAGTTTAGCAACCCTTTTATATGTAGATTGCAGAAGAGTTTCACCATTTCCGAGGATATCAATAAATTGTTTAGGTTTATTTTGTCGGCTTGCCGGCCACAATCGGAGTCCAATACCTCCAGCCAGAATCACACAAAATTTGTTGTTGCCCATAAAAGCATTAGATTAATTGGTTTTTCAGTGCTAAATTACCAAAAAGAAATGACAATCACAAGTCATTTAGTAAAAAAAACATTCGTTTGCTCCAAACATTAAAAAAAATCAGGAAGGCTATAGCCCAAATTGGTAATCAGTCTGGTTTCACCCTTAAATGTTAAAGGTAGTTCTATAAATTAGTATTTGTTTCTTTCACAAAAGAAATAAAAAGTGTCAATAAATTGTATTTACACCTTATTTTTATTAAAAAGATGAGATATTATTTTATAATTTGGTAAATTATTCATAAATTAGCAAAGTGAAATATCATATACTTACAAATAACGCCATTGACTATTCAATACGGTAAAACATAAACCAAAAACTAAATAACGATGAAAAAAAATTACTTTCTCCTGCCAACAATGCTTTTGTTCATAGCTTTGTCTATTACAAACATCATGAATGCGGCAAACAGCGAAACGACAGTGTCACAAGTCACTTCAGCTGTTGACGTTACCGGCAATGTGGATTATACTATCACCAGTACCACCCCATTCACAAGTTTAGGCAGCGTGAACATTGTAGATACAGAGCATTCTGTTGTAATCATCAAGAGCATCAAGCCAAGTCTTGTTATCAAGAACCTGATGAAGAACATCTTCATTAATGGCGAGGCGGCTGCAAACGGCACCAACTGTCAGGTTAAGATGTTTGGCCGTGGTACCATAATCTTTCCTTACGACAAGAACATAAAGCCATTGACTTGCTACACTGAGACCAACTATGGGGGTGAATCGTGCAACGACTACAGCGAAGGCAGTAGTGGAGGATATATGAAAAGCCTTACGACAGCCTTACTGAACAACCAGATTCGTTCATTCAAGTTGAAGCGTGGCTACATGGTTACATTCGCGGTTGGAACAGGCGGATGGGGTTATAGCCGTTGTTTCATAGCCGACATGGAAGACTTGGAGGTATCATCGCTACCGACCATTCTTGACCAACGCATCTCATCTTATCGTCTTTTCAAATGGTTTAACGCCCACAAGGCAGGTCTGGCAAGTAACGGTGCAGTAGCGGCAAACAACGCATTGAACACATCTTGGTGTTACGATTGGGCACAAGGAAACGAATCCACATTGCCAGACACAGAATGGGTGCCAAACCATATTTATGAAGACTATCCATCTACAGCCACTATTGGTGGGCGCGAAGGCACATGCCACACCAAGGCGAACAACGAGCCTGGCAACAGTGCAGACGACCATGCACAGGATGTAGCCACAGTTCTTGGCACCTGGCAGGACATGATGCGTACCGGTCTTCGCCTTTGTTCAGAGACATCCCACGACGGTTCCATGAATCATCTTAAAGCATTCATTGACTCTATAGACGCAAGAGGGTGGCGTTGCGACATCTTGGACCTCCATTGTTACTGGGCATCCGGATTCAACAATCTGACTGACTATAGCGACAATTATGGTCATGGCCGTCCAATATGGATCAGTGAATGGGTATGGGGTGCATCTTGGAACAACAACGGGATCTTCGGTGCTGTAAGCGACCGTAGCAGCACCTCTGAATCTACCCAACAGACATGCTATAACGGTACGAAGCCTATCCTTGACGTCCTAAACAGCAACAGCCGTGTTGAGCGTTATGCCTACTGGAATAGCGAGGCCAACTGTTCCAAAATATATGTGAACAACACCCTCACCAAATTGGGTAATTATTATTCCACAATGGACGTTCCACTAGGATACAATGCAGCAAATGAATTCATTCCCAAAGACCATAGGATGGAATCACTTGGAGAATTGTCGGGTTCTTACATACGTTCTTATGGATACAACAACCTTTCATGGAGCGACCCGAATGGTGATTTGTCGACTACAATCACAGTACAATGCAAGTATCCAGGTTCCTCTCTCTGGACATCGGTTGAAAATGTAACTCCTAAAGACAAGAGTTCCAAGAAAGGTGCGACCTACAGCTATCATCATGATATTGAAGAATCGGGTCTCTACGTCTATAGGATCAGGGTGAAGAGCTACAACAACAAAAACCTTACAACAAACGAGATATCAATCAATGTGAATCCTTCCCAAGGAACTGACAAATTCCAACACGGTAGATTGTCAGCAACTGATACAGATGAGCTCCAGACCTATTTCTCAGAAGTTTTTTCCACAACTCCAAGAGTCTTCATCGGGACACGCACAACCAAGAATTCCACATTCTATGGTTCAAACATTGTTGGTTCACAACTTAATACAAAATATTTCACCTATCAGCTTAGGCCATGGCAAAATTCCAAGGCTTCTACACTATCAACACCAGAAGAAGTGCCGTTCATGGCATTGGAAACAGGTAGCTACACTTTCGGGACTCTTCAATGCGAAGTAGGCGATGTCAGGAGTGGAAAGTCTCTTTCCGACGACACTTCGACAACCGAGACTGTAGAAGTTACATTTGAGAATCCATTCCCGGAAGGAGTTGTTCCTGTGGTCCTCACGGAGATGCGCAATCCAAATTTTGCAAATTCCTCATTAGGCACCCGCGTATTCGACGTAACCAACACGGGTTTCAAACTGATTGTTTATCTTGAAGCCTCCACAGGTGCCAAGCTCAACTTAAGCAAGAGTGTTTCATATTTTGCAATAGCTCCTGGAATAGGTACTATTGACGAAGAGAACAGTTTATACATTGCAGCCGGTCATGGCACAGACAACCAAATATACGGGCCTACCATCCGTAGCAACCGTCTTCTTTGCCCACAAACCGACCCATCCACGGGTGAGACCGTTGACGCACAGGTTTATTTATTGAAACCGACAATGTTTACTGCGCTTCAGACCAACAATTATCCTGGATTATGCCAGTTGCGTCGTGCAGATTCCACTACGAAGGATGATGAGAACACATGGACTACCGGTGTGAACATGATACGCGTGTTTGAACACACAATTACCGTTGACGGAAAAGAAGTCCCATACACTTCCCTATCGGATAATTATGCACAATATCGTGACGATATGGGTTGGGTGGCAGTAAGTGGAAACATAAAGGGAGAATTCCTTCCTTCAACGGGTATCGGTTCCGTCGTTTCCGACAAAGAATTCACTCCTATTGTTAAGGATGGACAGATCATGATTTCCGGAGTTGAGAATTTCAAGGTTTACAACCTTTCCGGTATAGAGATGCCATCCCATGAGGCTTTGAATCCTGGCATCTACGTCATTCGAGCAAATGGAAAATCCAAGAAGGTTGTTGTAAGATACTAAGCGGAACGACATATTACTTATCTTTCGACGTTAAAAAGGTGTAGTCCGCCTTTTTAACGTCGAAAGATTATTGTTGACGACTTTCATCAAAGGGATAATGCTGATAAGAAGTCTCAACCCTAATCTAACGATTGATTAGGTTTAGACCTTTATGACCCCACAAATTAATTCAAGCCATTTTTGATCCGTTTCATCAAATGTAGCCAAGTCCTTGCTATCTATATCCAGCACCGCCTTCACCATTCCATTGTCGTCGCGCAAAGGAACAACGATTTCACTTTTAGACAACGAGCTGCAAGCAATATGTCCCGGGAATTGTTCAACGTCTGGCACGAGTAATGTTTGGTTTTCATCCCAAGCAGTTCCGCACACTCCCCTTCCTTTTTTTATCCTTGTACAAGCTAACGAACCCTGAAACGGTCCAAGTACCAACTGTTCATCCTCAGTCACTCGATAAAAGCCAGTCCACAAAAATCCAAACGTCTCATGAATCATAGATGCCACATTCGCCATGTTGGCTATGGCGTCGGCCTCAAATTCCACTACAGAAACGATCTGCTTATATAGACTTTCATATTTTTCCTCCTTGCTACCTGTCGATATTCTCAATTCATCCATTATGATATTTTCGATTTTCTGATTACAATTAGTTTCGTTATTTATTTGGTTATTTTATTCCAGTCATTAATTACGAGTCCGTTCCTCAATCTTCATCACTCATTTTCCGAAGTTGTTCGGCTATGGCATAGTGAATTGCGGCATTATCATCATCCCCTGCTGCAGAAAGCACATCTCCAAACAGAAGATGCACGTTTATGTTCTTGGGTTTCAGAGACGTGCATCTTTCAAGAGCGGAAATGGCATCGTCGAAATTCTGCATTTCAAATAATATCTTGGCTTTCCAATATAAAGCCTTGAATAGTGCAGGGGACATGTCAAGAGCTTTGTTGACTAGCGACAGAGCCTTACGAAGGTTATGCTGATTAATCATAACCCTAGCCTTACCAATATAAGCATCGGTGTTCTTAGGATGAATTTTAATTGCCTTATCATAGTTTGCCACTGCGGCATCCATACTATCAAGCAACACACATTCATCACCCATCTGTACATATTCCTTTGCCAAATCAGCCAATTGCCTGTCCTTCTTACTTATTGTCTTGTTTTTATCATCCAGAAGTTTCTTCAATGCGTCTATTTCATGTTCAATCGAATTGATTACATTGAGTTTTTTTCTTATAAACCGTTTTATTTCAGGTTTTTCGATATCATATCTGATATGGATGGCTTTATAGAAAAGGTCAAGGAATTCTTGAAAATGTCTTTTGTCAAACATTTCAACCGCATCCTTATAAGTGATGTCCGCTTCAGCCAATTTCAGGGCGTTCTTCAATGCCATGTCATTATTAAATGTCTCTGCAAATTTCATGACGTGACGGTTCACAAACACGTCACCTCTTGAGACGCCTCTTTTGAGTTTTATTCCTTCCAAAGAGCGACACCTGCTCAAGGCCACATAAGTCTGTCCTCCGGCAAAAGTTCCTCCTGTCAAATCGATGTTCACTTTGTTGAAAGTTATTCCTTGGCTTTTGTGAATTGTTATTGCCCATGCCAACTTCACTGGAAATTGTACGAACGTCCCGAGCAATTCTTCCTCAATTTTCTTTTCTTTCTCGTTATACACATATTTCACATTCTCCCATTGCGTCCTGAACACATTGAGGGAATCCCCCTCATCCGTAATTACGTACATGCAGTCGCCGTTTTCACTGAAGCCTTCGATTACTCCCAAAGTGCCGTTAACCCATTGTCTTTCCTGGTCGTTTTTTATAAAAATGATCTGCGCCCCGACTTTCAGTTCCAGTTCCATGGAAGTAGGCAGGGAATTGACAGGGAAATCACCGTTTATCTCACCCTGAAACACAAGCGCTTCACCGTCTAGAGCATCCAGGTTCCGTTTGTTGATATAGTCCACCACATCACGTCGAGTAGCCAGTGTGATTGTGAATTCATCGTTCCATGCCGTATTTTCATCGGTATTTACAGACTGGTCGACTCTCATGTTGAGCAATTGAAGGTCGGCATCGCTTACCTTGTCACGACGGATATGGTCGAGCAAGCTAATGAAAACCTTATCCGACTGGCGATATACTTGACTAAGCTCTACAGACACAAGATGCATTTGTTGAAACACGCGTGCGGAAAAGAAATAAGAAGTCTGGTAGAAACGGTTTAGAATATTCCTCTCGTCCTTTGTAACCACCGGTTCCAATTGGAACACATCACCCACCAACAGCATCTGCTTTCCTCCAAATGGAACTCTCATGTTACCTGAATATACCCTGAGAATCCTATCAATGAAATCGATTATGTCAGCCCTCACCATTGAAATTTCATCAATGATAATAAGTTCAAGCGATTTTATGAGCTTCACATGTTCCCTGTTGTATTTGAGAAAAGCCCTTAGTTTAGTGTTGGAGCCATATTGAATGTCGTCAGGCGTAAGAGGGTGGAATGGCAGCTTGAAGAAACTGTGTAGTGTGACTCCTCCCACATTTATAGCGGCAATGCCAGTAGGTGCCAACACGACATGTTTTTTTTCAGTATTTTCGCATATGTATTTCAAGAATGTAGATTTACCGGTACCAGCCTTCCCTGTTAAAAATATGGAATGGTTAGTGAACTGTATTAAGTCCATTACATTCTTGAACTGCACATTCTCCTTATCTATTGTCATTAAAATCCCAATTAACTTGCTTTTTGTAGTGAGCCATACAGCCCTTATATTGTTGCAACGAACTGTTATGTTGTAGAGTAGTAGTCGTTACAATTCAATCGAAATGAAATAGGATGTCATTCAAAGAAGCTTTCATCAATCTGCGGTTCTTCCGGCTGTTCTTCGACATTCCTTACCTCAATGCCCTGAGAAATGTCCATTGGCTGTTGCCGGACAGGTTGATTGTCGTTATTTTCTTCATTTGTAACATTGTTCCCTGGCCTTTCCGCACCCACCTCTTCACGATAGCCATTGTCATCAGGAGTATATTCTTGATAAGAAGGTGTTTGGTTAAAATAAGAATTGTGGAACCTCGCCCTATATTTCTTCAGTCCATTGTCAGCCAACACCTTGCTCATGAAATACCCAAAAACAGGCAATGCGGTTCTTGCCCCTTGTCCCAATGCTCCAGTTCTAAAATGTATGCATCTATATTCACCACCCACCCAGGTTCCAGCCACAAGGTTAGGGGTACATCCTATGAACCATGCATCAGAATAGTTGGAAGTGGTTCCTGTCTTACCTCCCACATCACATTGGTTCTCGTTGACATAGCTCCACACAGCCCTTGAAGTCCCTCCAGGGTCATGTGTACCGGCAGTAAGGAGTTGCAACATGAAAGATGCAGTACGAGGTTGTATCACCTGTTCTTCCTTATCCACATTAGAGTCACAGTCATAAATGAGGTTACCATCCCTGTCGAAAATCTTTCGTACAAGAATAGGAGGACGTCTTTTGCCGTCGTTTACGACACAAGAATATGCATTGACCATCTCAATCAACCTCACTTCACATGCTCCAAGAGATATGGCAGGAGTATTTTCAAGTTTTGTCCTAATACCCATTCTCTTGGCCACAGAAATGACATTTGAGATTCCACATTTCAATCCCAGTCTTGCCGCTACGGTATTGACGGACCTTGCGAATGCTTCCCTCAATGTTATTTCAGTTTCCGAACTATGGCCTCCTGAGTTTCTCACTTTCCACGTACACATGTGGTTGTTGGCATCTGGATATCTTAATGGAGCGGAGCTGTCAAGTTCTCTGCTCATTGGTACCATTCCCATATTTTGGAAAGCAGTTGCATACACGAAAAGTTTGAAAGTAGAACCCGGTTGTCTCGGTGCCATCACCTTATCGTATTTCCAAGCGTTGAAATCGACGTCGCCCACCCAAGCCTTCACATAGCTGGTGTTAGGTTCCATAGCCACAAAGCCACAGTGCAAGAATCTCATCATGTACCTTATGGAATCCATTGCGGACATTGTTCTTTCCACTGTTCGATTAGTTCCAGTATATGCAAACAGTTTCACCTTGTGAGGTTTATTCATATAATATTCCACAGAATCCGGTTCGTCTATGAATTTTGCTTGCAATTCTTTGTAATATGTAGTTGTCTTGGCAATATTTTCTATGAAACGTGGAATCACCTTCCCATTTTTTGTTCTCCAAGGATCCTGTCCGTTCCAATGGTCATTGAATCTGTTCTGTACCTGATTCATTTGTTTTACAACGGCTTGTTCGGCATAACGTTGCATTCGCGTATCAATGGTAGTGTAGATTTTGAGTCCATCGGTATAGATGTTAATATCATTGTATTCGCACCATTCCTTGAGATAAGCTTTCACAGCTTCCTTGAAATATTGAGCTTGTCCATCGTAGGCTGATTCGGCGGTGTAATTCAGTTCAATAGGCTTTGCCATAGCCTCATTAGCTTCTTCTTCGGAGATATAATGGTGATTGAGCATGTTTTTTATCACGACATTTCTTCTATTGAGGCTATTTTCGGGATTAATCATTGGGTTATACAAGCTTGTAGCCTTAAGAAGTCCAATCAGTGTTGCAGACTGTTCGATATTCAATTCCTTTGGCGTGGTATTGAAGAACGTCTTCGCCGCAGTCTTTATTCCGAAAGAATTGCTTCCAAAATCCACTGTATTCAAATAGAGGGTAAGTATTTCTTTCTTAGTATAAAGGTTTTCAAGTTTGTAAGCTGTATTCCATTCCTTGGCTTTCATTATCAGCATCTTTATACCTGGCACCTTACAGAGCCACCCATTGGTATATTCCTGCCTCATCTTGAACATGTTCTTCGCCAACTGTTGTGTGATAGTACTTGCACCTCTAGGATTTCCGTTAACGATATCCTTGATTGCGCCCCCAATACCCTGATAGTCAACGCCATGGTGTTCATAAAAGCGTTCATCTTCTGTACTTATCAAAGCCTGAACAACAAATGGCGAGATATCCTCGAATCTGACAGCCGACCTGTTTTCCGTGAAATATTTTCCAATAAGCACATTATCACTACTATATATAAGCGATGCTTCACTATACATGGGATTTTCGAGCAAATCCAATGATGGCGACTTGCCGAAAGCCCAAAGGAAATTAAAATCCACGGCTCCCATAAACAAAAAGAAAAGAATGAAGAAGGATGCAATTGGAGTGATTATTCTCTGATACCATTTGCCTCTATATTGAGCCCAATACCATCTCCAAAATCCATTTTTCTTTTCTGGCTTAAATACACTATTTCTACTCGTTCTTGCCATTTCGCATTTATGAATAATGAAAACATTTACTATCTTGCGAAGATACAAATATTTTCATTTAAATCCCAACAAATACATTATTTTTTTTAGAGCTTGTTCCTCATTACATTCATCAAGGTTGATCCAGTTGATGTCATTGTCCTTTTGCATCCATGTCATCTGTTTCTTGGCATACACTCTAGTGTTTTTCTTTAGTCTTTCCACAGCAAAATCCATATTCCATTCGCCTTCAATCACCTTAAACATTTCCTTATATCCAACGGTATTGAGAGAATTGAGATGTCGGTAATTGTAAAGTAATCTGGCTTCATCCAGCATTCCGTTTTCCATCATGGCATCAACCCTACGGTTAATTCTGTCGAAAAGGTGTTGTCGTTCTCTCTCCAAAGCACATTTCTTTATTTCAAAAGGACGTGTTTTCTTTTTCCCAGTCCTGAACGACGAATATGGTCGTCCAGTCATATAGCATATTTCAAGAGCATGAACAACTCTCTTGGTGTTTTTCTTATCGACTATTTCATAATAGGTGGGATCCATCAACTTCAGCTGTTCCACCATATATTCCGCTCCCTTTTGTTTCCATTGTCTCAGCATCATTTCCCTTACATCAGAGTTCACGGTTGGGATGTCGTCAATGCCATTGCATACCGCATCGACATACATCATACTTCCACCTGTCATCAACACATAATCATTTTGTAGGAAGAGACGTTCCAACAACGCCATCACTTGTGCTTCATACATTGCAGCACTGTAGTATTGGTCGAGTTCCAACTCACCCACGAAATAATGTCTCACCTGTTTCAGTTGTTCTTCGTTAGGAGCGGCCGTTCCAATTTTCATGTGTTTGTATATCTGTCTGGAATCAGCAGATATGATAGGAGAACACAAAAGCTTAGCCAACTTGAGGCTAAGCTCTGTTTTTCCCACAGCCGTAGGTCCTGTCAACACAACTAATGTTTTCACTTCGGTGTATCAATAAGGTTCATCTGTAAAATCCAACCCTTCCATTTCAAGGTCTTCATCGCTGAAAGAATCAGATGTCATGTCTTCGTCAAAAAATTCGCCATCGGTTGATGGCACGACAGGATTCCGCATCATCAATTCGTCGAGATCCAGATGTTGCACTGGAGGTTCACCTTCAGTCCTTGAAACGACAGGTTTCTCGATGTTACCTTTAGAAATTTCCGACAATTCGATAAAGAATTTCCGGTCACCGATGGTGTCAAAAGTATATAGCAGATGTTGTTTTTCATCTTCCAGAAATTCTGTAAGGAAAGTGGATTTCATAACATAAGAGTCTTGTTCAGACGATGAGCCGAAATCCTCAAGAGTGATGTCCTGCACTTTCTCCCATCCGTTATCACAAATAGTGAAATAATTAATGTCGGCGTTGTCGTAATTGCATGATTGTAGAATGGCTTCATGTAAAGCCAAAAAAGTATCGGAAGCGTCGATTTTGATTTCTCTCATAAACGTTTCCACCTCATCTGATATTATAATGAATCTGTAAACCACTTGAGAAGATAAATGAAAAGTGAATAAAGGATTGATACAAAAATGGATTATCTGATGATACCCCTTTCAGACGAAGACACAAAATCAATTATATATTGTACTTCCTTGCACATGTCAATTCCAAACTTTATTTGTTCGATAGCCTCTTTGATTGTAAGGTTACTGTTGTAAATCAGGCGGTATGCGTCGTGGATGTTTTCAATTACATTTCGAGGGAACTGTCTCCTTCTGAGTCCCACGATGTTGAGTCCGGCGTATGCTATAGGTTCCTTTCCTCCAATTATGAATGGAGGTATGTCCTTGCTTGTTCTGCTTCCTCCCTGCACCATGGTGTATCCTCCGATTCTGCAGAACTGGTGAACCAGCACAACAGCACTGATTATTGCGTAGTCGTCAACAATAACTTCTCCTCCCAATTTGGTGGAGTTACCCATAATAATACCGTTTCCGAACATGCAATCGTGTGCTATATGTGCATTTTCCATGATGAGATTATTGCTGCCCACAATGGTTTTGCCCTTTGAAGCAGTGCCTCGATGAATTGTCACATTCTCACGTATCTTGTTGTTGTCACCAATGATTGTCAGTGTTTCCTCACCTTTGAATTTGAGGTCTTGCGGAATTGCGCCAATCACGGCTCCTGGGAAAAGAAGGTTACCCTTTCCCATTCTGGTTCCTTCAAGAAGGGTAACACTGTTCATAAGTACGTTGTTGTCACCAATCTCCACATTCTTGTCGATAAAACAGAATGGTCCTATTTCGCAGTTATCTCCTATCTTTGCATTAGGATCGATAAACGCCAATGGACTGATTTTAGCCATAATTATTTGTTTTTTATTATCTGAGCAGTAAATTCAGCTTCACCCACGATAGTGTCTCCTACGAACATAAGTCCTCTCATAGAAGATATTCCACGCCTTACTGGTGCGAGCAATCTAACTTTGAAAATGAGAGTATCTCCAGGCACTACTTTCTTCCTAAATTTCACGTTATTGATTTTCATGAAATAGGAAGACCATCTTTCCGGTTCATCAAGAGTGTTGAGCACAAGCAGTCCTCCAGCTTGTGCCATAGCCTCCACGAGCAGTACTCCAGGCATTACCGGTTCCTGTGGGAAATGTCCAGTAAAGAAAGGTTCATTTATTGTTACATTCTTCACACCGACAATATAGTCGTCATCAATTGCAATTATCTTATCGACCAGTTGCATAGGATATCTGTGAGGAAGCAACTCCCTAATTCTGTTTACGTCCATCACCGGCTCTTGGTTCGGGTCATACATAGGACATTGAACGTCATGTTTCCGGATATCCTTCTTTATAAGTCTAGCAAATGCATTGTTTACTGCATGACCAGGCTTTACAGCTATTACCCTTCCCTGTATGCGTCGTCCCACAAGAGCTAAGTCCCCAATAATATCTAGAAGTTTGTGTCTTGCCGTCTCGTTATGCCACATTAACGGTTTATTGTTGAGATAGCCAAGCTGAGTGGCATCTTTGTGAGGTATTCCGATGGTGTCAGCCAAATTGTTGAACCTTTCTTGCGACATTTCATTTTCGTAAATTACGATTGCGTTGTCGAGGTCGCCTCCCTTAATTAGTCCGAGATTGAGCAATGGCTCTATTTCCCTAACGAATACGAAAGTTCTTGCCGGTGCTATTTCTTGGCTAAATTCTGACATATCTTCCATTGTGGCGAACTGACTGGCAAGTATCTTAGAATTGAATGCAATCATGAGGTTCACGCTGAATCCGTCGTCGGGTAATAGTATGAGGTGCTCACCATTTTCTCCCTTAAATTCGATTTTCTTTCTGACCACGTATATATCTCTTCCCGCATCCTGTTCAACAATGCCCACTTTTTGAATGTTTTGTACGAAAATGCTTGCAGAGCCATCCATTATTGGCATTTCAGGTCCATCAAGTTCTACGAGGCAGTTGTCAATTCCCATGGCATACAATGCGGCCATCGCATGTTCAATAGTGCTTACCTTGACTTCGTTTTCAATCAAAACCGTTCCACGTTTTGTGTCTCCCACTAAATCGGCATTACATTCAATTACAGGTTGGTTGTCAAGGTCAACTCTCTTAATTTTGTATCCGAAATTTATTTCGGCAGGTTTGAATACCGCCGTCAACATAAGTCCGGTATGCAATCCTTTGCCTTTCAGGACGAATTGTTCTTTGAGAGTTGTCTGTTTTTGCTTGTGCATATTATTAAATTCGTATAAGTGTACTACTTTTTTATAAATAATAGAAATTCTATTTGTCTATTTTTGATTTCAGTTTTTCCACTTCCTTTTTCAATTGTGTAAATTCGCGTATCATATCAGGCAGATTTTTCAGAGCGGCAGCCTGCTTTGCGAAAGTGACATGGTCAACAGCCGGATATCCCATCATGGTGGCACCCCCTTTCTTGGCAAGATTACCTCCAGCCACTCCCGACTGCGCACCTATATTCGTTTTGTCGCCAACACGAATATGCCCAGCAATTCCCACTTGTCCTCCAAGCATACACCATTCACCTATCTTTGAGCTTCCAGCCACTCCAGTCTGCGATGACATGACCGTATGTTTGCCGACCTCAACGTTGTGTGCAATTTGGACTAAATTGTCGAGTTTTACACCCTTCCGAACGTACGTGGCGCCCATGGTGGAGCGGTCGATACACGTGTTTGCGCCGATTTCAACGTCGTCTTCAATTACCACAATACCCATTTGAGGTATCTTCTCATAGCCCTCTGACGTTGGGACGAAACCAAATCCATCTGCTCCTATAACAGAACCCGCATGCAACACACACCTCTTCCCGATTTGGCAATCGTTATAAATCGTCACATTAGGGAAAAGGGTGACATTGTCGCCAATCACAGCATTGTCCATGATGACAACATTGGAGTGGATTGCGCAGTTTTTTCCAATAACCACATTCTTTCCTATGCAAGCGAAAGGTGCGACAAAAGCATCCTCACCAATCACGGCAGAATCATGAATGAATGCAAGTTCGCTTATACCCGTCTTATGCTCAGTCATCGACTGATATATTGTCATCAGTTTGGCAGTGGCCTCGTAGGCATTATCCACCCTTATGAGAGTGGTGTTTATATCTTTTTTAGGGACGAAATCCCTATTTACCAATACAATTGTAGATTTAGTGTCGTATATGTATTTTTCGTATAAAGGATTAGCCAAAAACGAAATGGCTCCCTCCACACCTTCTTCTATTTTTGCGAAAGTTGATACTTGAGCGCTCGCATCACCTTCAACGGTTCCGTTCAATAATGATGCAATCTGTTCTGCAGTAAATACCATCTATAATAATTAAAAACGATTGATAACTTTTTAACAATTTGCAAATTTAGTAAAAATTTGCTCAATATCATAAATTGTGGTATTTTTTTTTACTTCGAAGTTTTATAGAAGCATTTATCGACAGTTTAATAGCATTTATTTTATTCCGAACAATCAACTTTATATTGATTGCGGAGCTATTTAAGGCAGACTATAAATTATCCTCCAACAAGTAAATAAAACAATTAAGATTAAATCTAAAAGTGAATAAATTTATCCCCAGCTTCTTGTTAAAAAGTGTTAAATCAAGAATGTTGTAAGATGTTAAACAATAAAATTATTAAAAAAAAACATTAAATTCGTAATTTAAAAGAGAACTGATGAAATAAAACAAAAAAAGGGTTAAAAATCCAAGAGACGTGCACTTAAAACATTCTAATATCGCAAGACATTAATTCACAATAAAATAACTAAATAATTAACTACCCAAATTATGAACAAACACTTTAAGACAATCGCTCGCATTTGCTCAAAAGGCATTTGCGCATTGGCGTTGTTGACAGGTATTTATTCATGCTCCGACGACTATAAATTGGACGACAAGAAGCCCGATTTTCTGAACACGAGCATTTACGAATACCTGAAGAATGAAAGTGGTGGCATTTATACCACGTATGTCAGGTTGATCGACGACCTGGACTATGCGGAGGTGTTGGCAACGACTGGTAGCAAGACGTTGTTCGTAGCCGACGATGATGCTTTCAACGAATTCTTCCAAGACAACCCTTGGGGTGTCAGGAGTTATGACGAATTGACAACAAGCCAGAAGAAGTTGTTGCTCAATTCCTCCATGCTCAACAACGCCTATCTTCTCGAGATGATGTCGAGCACAGAAGGCCCTAATGCCGGTCAGTGTCTTCGACGTGAAACGTCCTCCACAGTGTTGGATTCGGTTCCTCATTTCAATGCAGACGAGTTGCCAATATCCTACAACACAGATGACAAGGACTATTGGGAAAGATTCCGCAACCCATCTAAAGGTGGCATTTACATGGCCGTTGACAATTCAGCAAGCATGATGACTCATTTCCTCGCGACCCAGATGAACAACAAAGGCATCACCGATGAGGATTTCAAGATTATCATGGGAGTTGACCGCGAAAAGAACGATGCATACATTTATGACTGTAAAGTCATCGAAGGCGATATCGTTTGTCAGAACGGATATGTCAACAAACTAGACAAGGTTCTGATCACCCCTCCAAACATGGCTGAGTTGCTACGTAACGACAAGAGGACCCAGTTGTTCAGCCACATGTTGGATCGTTTCTCGGCTCCTTTCTATAATGCCACATTGACAGCTCGCTACCGCTTGCTCTATGGTAATGAAGTAGATTCCGTATTTGAGAAACGTTATTTCAACACCCAATCCGGTACCAATCATGCTTTACGCAACGATGCCGGCACCGATCCTGTTGGAAATCCTTCAGGCAACACCGTATCCTTCGGATTAACCTACGATCCAGGCTGGAACTGTTATGCACCGAACGACAAGATATCCAAAGAGCAGGATATGGCTGTGATGTTTGTTCCAACCGACGATAAGCTATATGAATATTTCTTCACGGAGTCGGGAGGTGGCCGTTTCTTGCTTGAGGCCTACGCTCCGTCAGAACTGGCAGATGTGAAAGGCAAGACTGATTATGACAACATATACCGTGCACTCGACCAAATTCCACGTGACGTGATCCAAGCTTTGATAAACAACTTGATGAAGGAGCAGTTCTGCAACTCCGTTCCAAGTAAGTTTGAGACAATCAAGGATGACGCACAGGATCCGATGCTCGATGCTTCTCACGTTCAGTATATCGAAGACGTGTTGCTTGCAAACAATGGTGTGATTTACTTGATGGACGAAGTACTTACTCCAGCCCAATATGCGGCTGTATCAGCTCCCGCTTACGTCAGCAACGACATGCAAGTGTTCAACTATGCGATACAAAAGCTGACATGGAGCGGAAGTGCCAAGAACTTCTATGCATATCTTCTTGCCATGAGTTCGCGCTTCAGCCTCTTTGTCCCAACCGACGGATTCTGGTATATCGATCCAGTATCCTTCAAAAACGCCTCTGGACAGCAACGTGCCATTTACTTCGACTGGAACAGCAACAACAATTCAGTTCGCGGCACCACCTATCCTTTGACTTACGACTTTGCATCCGGCAAATACACGATAGGTGAAAATCCTGTATCGACAGGCGCTTATTCATCAACCACTCTCTACGACCGCTTGAACGACATGCTTGAGACTCATACTATAGTCCATGAAGACAACAGCAAGATAAACGGTATAGACGAGACTTCAACCGGCATAGAATGTGACAAGCATTACTTCATCTCAAAGAATGGCGCCCCAATATATGTAGAGAATGCCACTAGCCGTGCTTCAGGCATGACAGTACGTGGCGGTTGGGGCACGAATCACGACGAATGGTGCAATGTAGTCAGATTCGACGACAAGACCAGAGAGTCGAATGGTAACGGTAATGGTATGGCCTATCAGCTAGACCAGCCAATCGTCCCTACCATCGAGTCTATTTATAGTATAATGTATAATAACCGTGACAAATTTGGTAAGTTCTATTCACTTTGTCTGACCGACAACCAGAACATACTCACATTGCTTGAGCCGTATCTCAACCGCGATTCGGAAGGCGAAAAGATATTCAACAGCACGAAGGATTATCTTAACAGATATACCATATTCATAAACAATGGCGGTATTCCTTGTTATGACAAGACGACTGGTGCCCAAGTTACTCAAGCCACGAATGTGCGTTTCTTCAGCAACTACCGTTACACAGTCTATATGCCTACCGACGAATCCATTCAGGATGCTCTTGACAAAGGTTTGCCTACATGGCAAGACATATCAAGATACCTGATGATTGATGAAGAGAGCGGAACCACATCCCTGGAAGACGACGAATTACAGAGACGCGGTCCTATAGCAGCCGCAATGGTGACATCGCTCATCAACTTCCTGAAATACCACTTCCAGGATAATTCTGTCTTTGCCGACCTTCCGGTAATGAACAGCACAGAATATGAAACCGCCACGATGAATTCCGAAACCGGAGTATATTGTAAGCTGTTCGTTAGTTCAGCCGGTTGGAACACGTTGTCGGTAACCGATGCGACAGGCAAGAAATACGATGTTCTCAACGACTATAAAAACATGCTTGCCCGCGACTACATCATAACCGGCACAGGCAACAACTCGAGCATCAGCGCCTCTTCGTTTGCCGTGTTACATGGCATCGATGGTGTTTTGAACTTCAAGGCCCTGTCTGGCGGACGTTATGACTCAGATTGGTCATCCATTAGTGTCGCCCGTCGATTTGTCAACAAATATCGTATCACCCGTTAAATCTACATGCCAGATATGAAAACGAAGAAATTAATATTATCTATAATGATGATGCTTGTTGGAATGAGCACATCATACGCACAGCACCGAATATCGGGTAATGTGTCTGACGATGTAGAGCCATTGATGATGGTGAATGTGGTTGAGCGTGATGCAAACAACCGTATTGTAGCCCATGCCCAGACCGACATGAATGGTAATTTCTCTATGGTTGTCATCAACACAAAGGACATGCTCGAAGTGACCTATGTGGGTTATAAGCCTTACAAGGTACAGATAGGCAGCCAGACACGCTTCAACATAAAGCTAGAAGAAGTGGGGTCTATTCAAGAGGTTGTGATCAAGGCTCGCCGTCGTCAGGAGACGAACGGTATGTCAATACCAGTAAACGAGATATCAGTAGCCACTCAGACTTTGAACATGGAAGAGCTTGAGGGCTTGTCGTTCACATCAGCCGACGAGGCTCTTCAAGGTAAGATAGCCGGTTTGGATGTGGTTTACAACTCTGGTAACCTGGGAGCCGGAACGAGTATGCGTCTTCGTGGTGTGAGCACCATCAATGGTAGTGCAGAGCCGCTGATAGTTGTTGACGGCAACATATTCGATTTACCGGACGACGTGTCGGAAGTGAACTTCGAGGACCTTGACAACGAAGAGCAGTTCGCCACCCTCCTTTCAGTAAACCCTGAGGACATCAAAGAAATCAAGGTATTGAAAGATGCCGCAGCTTGTGCCATTTGGGGTTCCCGCGGTGCCAACGGTGTGATTGAGATCAACACCAAACGTGGTACAACCGGAAAGACCAAGATTAACTTCTCTTACCGTTTCACAGGTTCTTGGTCACCATCTGGATTGAACATGCTCAATGGAAGTGGTTACACATCAATGATGAAAGAAGCCTACTTCAACCCGGCACAGAGTCCTACCAGGAGTAACATAATCGAATTGAACTACGACCAGAGCCGTCCTGCTTATTATTATAACTTCAATAAAAACACCGACTGGGTGAAAGAAGTGAACCAATTCGGTCAGCGCCACAACTATTATGTCACATTGACTGGTGGTGGAGAAAAGGCGAAGTTCCGCATATCAGGAGGTTACGACCACGAAACCGGAACAATCATCAAGCAGGTACTCGACCGTTTCTCTACACGTTTGGTATTAGACTATGATGTGAGCGACCGCATACGTTTCTCCACCAACTTTGCATTGACCTATACCGACAACCATCGCAACTGGGACGGTGGTTCGACTACCTCGATATTAGGAAAGGCCTATAATGCAATGCCAAACATGAGCGTATGGGAATATGCATACGATCCATATACAGGTCAGGCATATCGTACCGGTGACTACTACAAGATGTTGCCAACCGCCCCAGAAAGCACCGTTGGCAATACTCCGGACGGTTATTCTTCTTACCTTTTGAGAGACATGAAGAGCAACGGCAACCCTGTTGCCATTGCCAACTTAGCATACAACAACCAATCGACATATCGTATCACACCTCAGTTCAATCTCAGATACAAGCTACTAGGCACTCACGACGACGAGCACCAGCTTGACTTGAACGCTGAGGTATATATGGACATTTACAATGAGTCGGTAAACACCTACTATCCGAACTCGTTGACTACAGATACATGGAGCACAGGTGTGAATCTCACATCCAATCCGGAATACAAGAGTTTGGCGTTCACTAATCGTGAAACCCTCTTGTACCAGCCACATTTCAACAACGACAAGTTGTCGATGATATTCATGGGTCGTTTTGAGTTGATTAGTGGTGACGGAACCAGCCAACAACAGGCAAAGCGTGGTTTGCCAACAGGCATTGAATCATCCACGGCAACAGGTTATGTCAATCAAAACAGCACATATACCGGCACGAGTGAATGGCGCAGCATGGCTTACATGGGTTCCGCCCACTTAGCCTATGGCGAAGAAGGAACCTACTCATTAGACATTACAGTTCGTCGCGACGGTTCCACCAAATTCGGCAAAGGGAACAAGTGGGGTACATTCCCATCATATTCCGCTCGTTGGAACGTGAGTCAGGAGCGTTTCTTCCAGCCATTGCTCAAATACGTAAACCTCTTTGCCATCCGCTATGGTTGGGGTCGTGTGGGTCGTCCACCTGGAAACGAATACCTTATGTATAACACCTATGGTTCCTACGGCCGTTATCCAAACAGCAGTTTCCCTGAGGCCATCAACCCTCAGAATCTTCGTCTGACGAACCTGAAATGGGAAACCACCGATTCATGGAACCTTGGATTCAACTTGAACATTCTTGACAACTTGCTTCAGATGGACTTGAACATCTACCAAAGGAAGACCAAGGACTTGCTGATGCAAGGAGTAGGCATTCCAGGCACATCAGGTTTCAACTCATTGTCATGGCGCAACGTCGGTAACATCAAGAACGAAGGTTGGGAGTTATTTATCAACACCGACAAGTTCCTGAAATTCGGCAAATTCTACATGACCGCCTCTTTCAACATATCCCAGAACATTAACACCATCACCAAGATGGATGCTACAGTCCTGGCATCAATGAATGAAGAATTCAACTATCAGAATGGTAAATACCTGCCTCGTATTCAGGTAGGCAACGCAGTTGGTTCCATCTATGGTTTCCGCTATAAGGGCGTATATCGTTACGACTATGAGCACAGTGGCTACACAACCGAATCACGCGAGACCTACGGCAACAACACAGCAGCCGCCGCAGAAGAACGTGGCGAGAACTTCACTTGTCCAATCGTCCGCGACGCAAACGGCAACATCCTCTATGATTCCAAGGGCGAGCCACTGAAGATGTACTTCAACTATGGAGGAAACAACTATGAATTTAAGGGTGGTGACGCCATCTATGAGGACGTGAACCACGATGGACAGATCAACGAACTTGACATAGTATATCTCGGCAATTCCAATCCTAAGTTTACCGGTGGTTTCGGCCTTAACTTCAACTATGGTCCATGGGCATTGAAGTTGTCATTCAACTACCGTGTTGGCAACAAGATTGTGAACATGGCCCGTCTGAACAACGAGTCCATGCGTTCAAACGTAAACCAAAGCAAGGCCGTAGCATGGCGTTGGCGCAAAAATGGTGACATAACCGAGATACCACGTGCCATGAACTCCGATATCGGCGAATCCTACAACTCACTTGGAAGCGACCGCTACGTTGAGAAAGGCGACTATCTTCGTCTTCAATATGCACAATTGAGCTACAACGTACCTTCAAAGGTTGTGAAACAATGGGGTTTGCAGAGCATACGCCTGTCGGCATCAGCCAACAACCTATTCTGCTGGACGAAATACACTGGTGTTGATCCGGATCGTAGTCCAGCCACATGGGGAATGTGTATTGACAATAGCAAGACTCCACGTCCAAAGTCATTCACGCTAAACATCAATTTAGGATTCTAACATCAAAATCGCACAATTATGAAAAAGAATATAACAAAGACATATTGGATTGTAGGATTGATGTTTGCTGCCTTACTACCATGCCTCAGCTCCTGTGAAGATTTCCTCACCATCACTCCAACTAACCGCACCGTTGAAGAAGACTACTGGTCAGATCGGAATGACTTGGAAGCCACAATGGCGGCTTGTTATGTGAGAATGACAGGTGAAGACATGATGAATAAATTTATTCAATGGGGCGAGATGCGAAGCGACAACTTCGAGAAGAGCGTAGGTGTAACCGCTACAAACGTAACGAACCTCATGAATGCTAACCTGTTGTCAACCAATCCAATTTTCAACTGGACATGTTTTTACAATGAAATCAACTATTGCAACAAGATACTCACACATGGTCCAGAGATCGTTGAGAATGACGAGACCTTCTCGAATGGCGACTGGTTGCCTATAAAGGCAGAAGCCATCACGTTGAGAGCTCTATGTCATTTTTATCTGACACGTACATTTGGTGATGTGCCATACATAACTCAGGATTTCAACAATGACAACCAGAGATTCAAGATTGGGCAGTCAACCCAGATGGAAGTTCTCGATTCAATCATCATGGACCTTGAATCGGTGAAGAACACAGCCATGAAGAGTTATGGCAACTCAACAGAAGACCGTGCCCGAATCACTCGCAAAGCCGTTTACGCCTTACTCGCCGACGTTTATCTCTGGAGAGCAAGCTATAAGGAAGGATTTCCTGAATTGATTGGCGCCGGCACCAGCTCAACAGAGGACTACCAGCGTAGCATTGAATGTTGTGACTACGTAATATCTCAGATGATGTCGGATTATGAAGAGCAACTCAAGAAGAGCGGTGCATTGCTCGGTGGTCTTACTGAGGAACTCAAGTTAGAGGACTTGTTCGTACAAAACACAGAGTCATCATCGTTAATACCTTCAATCAATTCGAGCAACAATGGTTCATACAATGCGATATTTGGAAAGGGTAACAGCCGTGAGAGCATATTCGAGCTTCAATTCGACGGAACAAACAGCGTGAACTCCATGCTTCTGAACTATTTCGTAAAAAAAGATGGTACAACAGGAACGTTGTTGTGTTCAAGTGCCCTGTTCAATGCAATTGAGACAAATCCAAACACCCCTATCCCGGCCAGTCTTTACAACAAGACAGACTACAGACGTTGGGAAAGCGCATGGTTCACCAAATCCGAACAGACCTCATATCCATTAGCCAAGTACAGTTTCAATTCGATTGACCAGTATAACGGATCTACTGGTTCAAGTCGCATGTATGACAACAACAATACGACATCTTACCATTGCAGCACTTCGAGCGACTCTCCAAGAGGTTCAATGAACGATGCCAACTGGATTGTTTACAGGTTGAGCGACGTGGTTCTCATGAAAGCAGAGGCGATGGTACAATTGTCGGATGCAGAAGAGAACCTGGCAGAAGCATTCAGTTTGGTAAGAGAGGTGTTTAAACGCTCAAATCCTTACGCCTATCAGATGGCCACCTCTGCAAACGATTCACTTGACTTCAAGCAGAACAACACCAGACAGAGCATGGTTCAACTTATCTTGAACGAACGTCAGAGAGAGTTTGTAGGTGAAGGTAAGCGTTGGTACGACCTCGTGCGATATGCTCAGCGTAACGGTTCCACCGTTGACATGCTAAAATATTTGACACGAAAATACACCGACAACCAACGCGCAATCGAAGCCAAACTGGCATCAATCAAATCGTTGTTCTCACCAATCTATACAAACGAGATAAAGAACAATTCCCTCCTCGTACAAAACGAAGTGTGGGGGACCAGTGAAAGTACGTCCAAAACGGACGATTTGTAAAACATGATAAAATCAACTTGATATGAAATCATTTAACAAAATGCATAGTCGTCCGCTTCTTATATTGTTGCTCTTGTCATATTTCGTGATAAGTTTCAACAGCTGTAAGGAAGATATTGACGACAGCGCACTGTACACCTTTACAGGAGAAATGATGATTGACCATCTCGAGAACCATCCTGATTCATTCAGTTGCTACGTTCAGCTATTGAAACGAGTTCATCCGAGCAACAAGTCAACATCCACCATGCACGAACTGCTTTCAGCACGTGGAAACTACACATGTTTCGCTCCTCTCAACGAAGCGATCACCTACCATGTAGATTCCTTATATAAGGCAGGAATAGAAAAGAGTAATGATCTTGATGAAATAAGCGATTCACTAGCAGAGGCCATCGTTTTCAACTCAATAATAGAAAACGGCAACAACTCAGCCTACCAGTCGACCTCATTTCAAGATCCGATGCCAACCAACAACATGAACGACCGTCCAATCCGTGTGACCTACGGCAACGACGAACAAGGCAACACTGAGATCTACATCAACATCAATTCCAAAGTCGTTGAAAAAGACATAGAGGTGGAGAATGGTTATATCCATGTGATAGACAATGTCATATCACCTTCCAATGCGACTGTTGCCGATCTCATCATATCTACAGATAACACTGAGTTCTTCGGAGAATTGCTCAAAGCGACCGGTTGGGACAAGAAGATGACCGACTACCGTGACTACTCCTACGATGACAAGGATGAAGCCGGTACTACTTATTATGGTTCTAGCGGCAGTTGGGAAGGCAAATATCCAGACCATCGCTATTTGAAATATACCGCATTCGTTGAAACCGATTCCGTGTTTGAGGCAAATGGCATTACGAACCTAGAAAGCTTGAAACAATGGTTGAAGGTTCATGCCTACTATGATTCCAACACCAGCTATGGTGACGATTATGAGAGTGAAGACAATGCCGTAAACCAGTTTGTGGCTTACCACATAACAAAAGTAGGTTTAAGTTGGAGCAACATGGTTATGTGGTCGAATGAGAAAGGCTACAGCAATGCAAACCTCAACGATGGCAGCACATTCCAAGTGAACGTATGGGAATATTGGGAAACCATAGGCAAGCACCGTCGTTCGATTAAGGTGACCGGTCTTCGTGGCAACCGTCGTCAGATAAACCGTTATTCTGTTTACAACCAAACGACTTACCGCGAGATAGCGGCTCAGTGTGAAGACGGAATTGAAGTACAGCAGACAAACGGTCAATACGACAACGAATCTCTCAACGGCTACTATTTCCCTATCAAAGACATGCTCGTATGGAATGATCGGGTACCAAACAAGATACTTAACGAACGTATGCGTTATGACATATGTGCTCTTTTACCAGAGATGATAAGTGCCGGTTGTCGTTTGAACCGTAACGCAAGTTGGTATTTCACATCTGACTATTTCGAGAACATACCTTCAATGTCGGATCAGACTGAATTTGAATACCTGTCGAATACTGCAGGCTCCGGTAGTTCAGGTTCATGGCTGAATTATCAGTCCGATGAATTCAACATCCGTGGTGTATATGATTTCGTAATGAAACTGCCTCCAGTACCATATACAGGAACTTATGAACTCCGTTATGGCGTCAATGCCAATGGTAACCGAGGAATGGCACAGATATACATAGGGACCAATCCTAACAATCTTCCAGCCGTCGGCATCCCACTCGATCTCCGTATAGGTGGAGGCAACGCACTCGTTGGTTGGGTAAGCGATGCCGATCTCGGTTCTGAGGATGCCATCAACGATTTAGACAAGACCATGCGCCTGAACGGCTACATGAAAGGTCCGAAATACTTCTGTCCTGCAGCAAACGTACCAGGTCGCGATTGTCAGAACTGTCTTCGTCGTATCATCTTTAACGGCCGTTTGGAAGCAGGTGAGACCTACTACGTGAGATTCAAGTCTGTGCTCAGCAGCACTCAGACCGAGTTCTTCTTCGATTATCTGGAATTAGTGCCAAAGACTATTTTCAATGGTGACGTGGCAGAAGACAAATGGTAATAACAAACTAAAAACGGAACAGATATGAACAAACGATTAATATATATGGCATGCTTGATGATCATGTTGTCGTCAGCTGCATTCATGTCGTGTGAAGACGACCACTTCACAATAGATCCACAAGTATCTGGTAAGGGTACGTTGTGGCAGAACATATCAGCAACTCCTGATATAAGCGAGTTTGCTTCCATTTTGTCAAGAGTTTACTTTTCCAATTCGAGGGAAACAGTGACAAGCCGCACTTACGCAGATCTTTTCGGCAGCGATCAGAGTTTCACCTTGTGGGCTCCGAAAAACGGCACCTTCGACTACGAGAAATGGAATGAAATGCTTGAAAGCGGTGATAGGGACCAGATTTACGATGTTGAGAACGAACTCATACGAAATTGCATGACCCGTTACCGCCATATACTGACCGGGACGAAGGTAGAGGACATTTATCTTCTCAACGGAAAACGTGCGGAATTCGACTGTGGCAATCGCGTTATCAATGATATAAACATCATTGAGGCCAACATTGGTTCATCAAACGGTGTAATCCACATAACCGATGGTCCAATAGCCTACTTGCCAAACGTGTATGAATATATCAACACCAATTCCGACTTGAACAAGCTAAGCAAGTTCCTCAAGAAATACGAGTCCGTTGAATTCAGTGAAAGTCAAAGTACTCAAGGCCCTACGATTGACGGTGAAATCACCTGGGTTGATTCTGTGACTTATGTCACCAACTCATATTTTAATTTCAACTATCTGAATGCATATATAAATCGCGAAGACAGCAACTACGTGATGATAATGCCAACAGATATCGTGTGGGATGCACAATATGAGAAGATGAAGGGTTATTTCCACTATATTCCTCAATACAACCAAACGGTTATAACGGTGGCTCCAGATGGTACGTCATCAAGCACAACCAACACGACAAACTATACAGCCATGGAGCTAGATTCCATCACCGACTTCCGCACATGTGACGCAATAGCACGCAACTTGTGCTTTAATGGTAACTTCCAGTATGGTCACGACTATGCAGAGATGGCTACAGCAGGAGTTTGCGATTCCATCGAGAGCACAAGTGGAACGATATTCTACGATCCAAATAGTGCAGCTCTCTTCAACCACGTGACCCCTGTTAGAGTAAGTAACGGTTGGGCATACGTCGTTGACGAATTCAACTACAAGTTGGAAGACACATGGCTGAAGAAGAGGGTGTTGGAGGCAGAGCGCTACTATGAGTCGTATGACAATTGTACATTGACACAATATAACATGAACGACATACAAAATCCTTGGTCATATCTTCCAGGAGAAGAATTGGCAAAGAAGGGTGAAGGCTTCGTGATTCCAGATTCAGTGATAGAAGGTCGTTCAATCAAGGTAGTTCCAACTCGTTCTACTGCAAATCCGTCAGTATTGTTTAAGCTACCTAACACCTTGTCATGCAAATACGACATCATTGCCGTGTTGCCATACAACATTCAAACGGCAAAGCCATACCAACTGCGAGCCTACATCAACTATCACACCACCAAAGCCAATTCCGACAGGGTTCAGCTGAAACCGATTGAAGGTGTCAACGGCTCAGGAAACTACTACCATCCTAAGACCCCACATATCGACGACAAAGGCTTGCTTCAGTTCAGCGACAGTCTGCTACTGGTACAGGATTTCGAATTCCCTGTATGTTATTATGGTGTGACCGACGCATACGCTACATTGGAAATCCAGTCGTACATGACATCTACTCAGCGTAACACTTATACTAATGAGTTTATGATTGACAAAATCATACTCGTTCCCAAAGAGAAAGAATAACACTTCCCTATTTTCAAATATTTCAATTTCATAATAACCATGAAACAGAATATGATTAAGATTCAAAAAACAATCCTGGGACTGGCGATGGCAATCATGTGCATTGCTTCATATACCACTCTATATGCTCAGGAGACAGCCGACAGTACTGAAGCGAAAACTCCAGCAACAGTCAAGAAACAAGCTCCGGCCGTTGAATTGAGGGAAGTGTGTGGCTTGGTACTCGATGCTGCGACTCATGAGCCAATTGACGGAGCACGCGTACAGGCTTACGGCGACCCACAATACTCAGTTTTGACTGAGGATGACGGAACATACTGGTTAAAGTTGCCGACATACACAAGATCTGTGTATGTGACAGTTCCTGGTTATAACGACATTCAGATAGCTCTCAGTGATGAGCAACGTGTTCAGAACGCCGAGATGTATAGTTCCTCCTTCAACAGCTACTACACTCCTACTACCAATATCACATCTTATTCAAAGGTAGAAATAGACATGACGAGTGCCACCAGCATCGACAGCGAGATAGAGAACAAGCTAGGCGGTGACATCCACACCATCAATCGCACAGGTGTTCAAGGTCAAGGAATTGCGATGATGATTCGCGGTATCAACTCACTTAATCTCAATGCTCAGCCACTGATTGTGTTCGATGGCATGTTCATGGATCTTCAGCTTGACAGGACATCCATTCACGACGGATTCTTCAACAACATTCTGGCAGGTATCGATCCAGAAGACATAGAGAGCGTAGAAGTGCTTAAGAATGCCACATCTCTTTATGGTTCTCGAGGAGCCAACGGCGTAGTGATCATTAATACCAAGCGTGGCAAGAGCATGGCAACTAAGATTAACGCTAACATTTACGGTGGTTTCGAGTTAGCTCCTTCATATATCGACATGATGAATGCCAGCCAATACAAGACATACGCCAGCGACCTCATCGGAACAACCGAATATGGTCTGAAGTATGGTACTGGTTCAAATGCCATTCCGTTCTTGAATGACAACAAGAATTACTATTGGTATCCGATGTATAACAACAACACCGATTGGAGCGATGGTCTCTACCACACTGCTTTCACTCAGAATTATAAGGTGAATGTTCAGGGAGGTGACGACGTAGCCATGTATAACCTGTCATTAGGATATACAGACGCACAGTCAACTGCCAAAAACAATGATTTCAGTCGTCTGAACATCAGGTTCAACACCGACATAAAGATGTTCCGCAACCTGTCAACCCAGCTCGACATATCCTATTCGCGCATGACCTATGATCTTCGCGACAATGGATGGGCGGAGACCTACAACAGCAGTTCCATATCCTCTCCAAACGTTCTTGGACTTATTCAAGCGCCATTCCTGTCGAAATATGGCTACTATACAGGTGATGACATGAAACTCCACTTAAGTTCTCTTTATGCTGGCAAATACGTTGACGACGATAATTATCCATTCGGTTTCGCAAGCAGATTTGGCAGCAACACAGCACTTGGCAACCCATATTGGTATCTTGAGAATGGTGACGGTGTGAACAAGAACACACAGCAGGTAACTCAGTTCAACTTGAATGTAATGCCTAAATGGGAAATCAACAGACATTTATATGTGACAGACCGTTTTGCTTACCAGCTGAACCGTTCTAACGAGAAATATTTCCTTCCAGTGGCAGGTAGTCCAATCTATAATCTTGAGGGATTAGGCGACATCACATCAGTGGTTAAGAGCCTCTTCGGCAAGGAGACCAGCGTGTTCAACGACTTCCGCATCAATTGGAGCAACAAATATGGTTCTCATCAAGTTGCCGCATTCGGAGGTTTCCGCTTTACCAACAACTCCTACGACGACAATCACCTGACTGGTTATAACGCAGGAAACGACAAGATGCCAGACTTCAAGGGTTCTCTTGATTTCATCAACGTGGAAGGCGTGAACGACCAATGGCGTAATCTCGCATACTACGTACATGGCGACTACAACTACAAGAACACATATTACGTTGACTTCACGATGGCCGCAGAATCCTCTTCTCGTTTCGGTAAGGAAACAAGTGAAGGCATTAAGCTCTTCGGAGTGAAATGGGGTCTGTTCCCATCATTGCAATTGGGATGGGTCATGTCGAACGAGAAGTGGCTCCAAAGGTACAAGGGAGTGAACTACTTGAAATTCACATTGGGTTATGATGAAAGTGGAAACGATGCCATTCCTTATTCAGCATCACGCACCTACTTCCAAAGCACCCCATACCTGAATACCGCCATCGGACTTCAACTCGTAAACATCGAGAATCCGGAAATCCAGTGGGAGACCACTCGCAGATTCAATGCCGGTTTGAGCGGTTCGTTCTTCAACAACCGTATTCATGCAGGATTAGAATTCTATATTTCTACAACCAGCAACCTGCTTACTCTGAAGCAGAACAATTACATGACTGGTCTCGATTCATACTGGACAAATGATGGTAGCCTTCGCAACATAGGCGCCGACGTTCACGTGAATGCCATAATAATAAACAAAAAGGATTTCAAATGGGAATTAGGTGCGACGTTAGGTCACTACAAGAATGAACTCCGCAACCTCCCTTCCGAAAATCTAGTGAAAGTATATGGTGGAGAAATCATGATGCGTGAGGGCGATCCAGTCGGTTTATTCTGGGGTTACAAGACAGCAGGCGTCTTTTCAACCGATGCTGAGGCATCCACCGCCTACAATAACAGCGACTATCTGAAATACCCTACCGGCATCGAGGCGAATCCATACAAGAACTTCTCAGCCGGCGATGTTCATTTCTTGGACATCACTTCCGACGGAGTGATAGATGAAGGTGACAAGACCGTGATAGGCGACCCTAATCCAGACGTATATGGCAACATCTTCACCACATTCACTTACAAGCGTTGGACTCTCGGCTTCACATTCAAGTATTCGCTCGGCAACGACATCTACAACTATCAACGCAGTCAGCTTGAATCACTCAATGGCTTCTACAACCAAACTGTAGCGGCAGTAAACCGCTGGTCGAACGAAGGCCAGGTTACGAATATGCCGAAAGTTTGTTCGACCGAAAGCGACGAATGGGTGAACAACGAGCGTTTCTCAGATCGTTGGATTGAAGACGGCAGTTTCCTGAAACTGAAGAAAGTGCGCATCTCCTACAATTGGCCATTGAATCTCTCATGGATTCAGGGTATAACAATATGGGGAGAATGCAACAACCTCTTTACCATCAGTCGCTACACAGGAATCGATCCGGAATTCTCATGCGGAAACAGCTTGAAATACCAAGGTATCGATGCAGGTTTGTTACCTTCGAGCCGCAGTTTCTTCCTAGGTTTGAGACTCAACTTGTAATGAGGAATAAAATGGAAAAATATGAATCGCAATAAAACATAAAGATATGAAACAGAAAAATATTCTTTTAGCCATGTTGCTGATGTTTGTCATGCTTTTCTCCACCCAATCGTGTGAAGACATGCTAACCGTGGACACTGGCGACAAGATTTATGTAAACGCCAACGACACCCTGTATTCCTACCTGGGAATTCAGAAGGCATTGCAAGATGTTGCAGAACGTCAAGTCATACTCAACGAAATCAGAGGCGACCTCGTTGCACGCACAGAATATGAAACCGACACCTTGCATGCCATATCGGAATTCGAGGATCCTGCCGACGGCACATGTTCGATGCTCAACATAAGCGATTATTACAGAATCATAAACAACTGTAATTTCTATATTGCCAACGCCGACACCAACAAGGTGAAGAGCAACATAAAGTACATGTTACCAGAATATGCACAAGTTCAAGCAATTCGTGCATGGACCTATCTTCAGATGGTGAATTTCTATGGTGAAGTGCCTTTCATAAGCGAACCAATAAAAAATTTGGACGTCGTGAACAATTTCGACTACAACAACAATCTGGTTAACAAGGACAACCTCATCGACAAATTCCTGGAATTGGGTCTTGACAGATATGTAGATACGAATTATCCAAGCTATGGTAACTTTCAGAACGGTTACACAAACATAGACTCTCGCTTGCTCTACATACCAGTTCGCTTGGTATTAGGCGACATGTACTTGCTCCGTGGTCAGAGCGAAAGCGACTACCGTAAAGCCGCTCAGTATTATTATGACTATTTGAAGACAACCAGTTCGGTGGTTACCCCACAGCGTTGTACAGCAACTCGCCAGTTGAGCGATTACCACTATACTTCTTTATCATCGTGGGGACGAAATGCCAGCATCTACACAAGCCAAGCCAATAGTGAAGTCATTACCATGATTCCGTCATCGGCAAACAAGCAGTTTGGCACCATGCTGACAAGAGTAGCCGACATATATGGATATACACCATCTTCCAGCCAAAGCACAGAGACCTCGACCGATGATGAAGGGAGTGAAGACGTATCGTCCTCCGGACGAATAAGCGTAAGGCGTAACTACAAAGTACAGATAGTACCTTCCAACAGCTACGAAACTCTTAACAAGGCCCAGATGTATGTCAACTGGAATTCTACTGCCCTTATACGTACTTATTACGAAGATTGCGGTGATGCTCGCTTTGAAAATTCTATAGAGAAAGACACGTATGAAGGTCAATCCTACCAATTTGCAAGCAAGGCATCTCAATCCACTACTTTCTACTATTCAATCCCAATCTATCGCAAGTCACTCATTTGGCTTCGACTTGCAGAGGCAATCAATCGTGCCGGATTCCCGGAATTGGCATTTGGCATCTTGAAAGACGGTTTGAATGGTGGCAATTTGCCAGAATTACATCAGACACGCACTATCACAGTACCATTACTTGATGAAGATGGCAACCCAGTTGTTGATGAAGACGGCAACCCTGTAATGACTACAGAGACAGAAGAATACACCCGTTATAATCAAAACGGTGCATTGAGTTATGTTGACAATGAAGAGATGGAAAACTTCTTCCTCGACTTCACTAACGACATGTGGCTGAACAACTATGGCATCCATGCCAAGGGTTGTGGTTATGGTACATGGACTCAACTAACAAACGATCCAGTCGTAACTAACATCACGGGTAATTATGATGATGAATACTATGCATGGGAGCCAATCCTGAAGAGCAAGGATGTAGATGCATTAAGTGCATCAAAAGAAGAAATCATCAATGCAATAGAAGACGTGATATGCGATGAATTGGCGCTTGAATTGGCATTCGAGGGATATCGTTTCAGCGATCTCGTACGCATGGCAAACCACAAGAATGCAAGCGGCTTTAACGGCACAGATTGGTTGGCAAACAAGATTGCCTACCGCAATGCTCGCGAAGCATCTCTCGACGGCACGGTCAAGGAGGTTGAGCCAGACATGAAACTCTTCAGCAAACTGCAAAACCAAAAGAACTGGTATCTTAGCAAACCAGAATGGAACGCTAAGTAAACAATAGCAACATAACGAGTTACATAAGGGGGTGTGCCAAATTATAGGCATATCCCCTTTTTATAATCCCATGTTGTTCTTTTAACTCGTGTTATTTGTGTCATCTTTGCACAAATAAGAATTAATTCGTATATTTGTAATTGTGCCATAAGTTTATAAACTTTTAGCAAACGACGTCCAAAGCCATATTCCTTGTTGGAACTTATATTGACGACAGACAAACATATCTTAAACATATAACAAAATGAAAGTACTTATTATTCAATCATCACCACGTGCTAAAGGAAATACTGCTTGGATGGCAGAAGTATATAAGAATGCTGCAGAATCGGCAGGTCATGAAGTGATATTGGTAAATGTGTCGCACAAGAAAATAGCCGGATGTCTGGCTTGCGAATATTGCCATGGCAAGGGAAACGGAGCGTGCATACAGCAAGACGACATGCAAGAACTATATCCATTAATGGCAAAAGCAGAAGCAATAGTGCTTGCGGCTCCTATATACTATTTCACTCTTTGCTCACAGATTCAAGCTCCAATACAACGTATGTATTGCGTGAACAGTCCAGCCAAAGTCAAGAAGATGGCACTGATGATGTCGTCTTATTCTCCAGGTGTATATAGCGGAGCTACCGCCGAGTACAAAGATATTTGCAACTACTGGAGCGTAGAGGACATGGGCATTGTGACAGCAAAGAATGATGAACAGAAAACCGAAGCCACAAAACAGAAAATCGTGGATTTGGTGGGAAAACTTTGATTCCTTTATCGAGATAATGATTTTTTCAGGCAACATCTCAACTCATTGTAGTTGGAGTTACCATAAGAAAGTAAAGTCGATTGCCGCCAGTAGTCGAGGACAATGAGCAAATGCCCTCTTTTCTATTGTAAGATGTTCAAAGACACGATAGGATAACGCTGAAGTGCCAATGCATATAGCCAAACGTTGCTAAATAACGACAAGACAATGATTAGAAAGATATTACTCTTCACACTTGCAACATATACCTTTGTTAATGCTTCGTCACAGGAGACGTCATTGGTTACGTCCAAAGGTAATTATCCCACAACAAAACAAGACACCCTCATTTCCAACCGTCGTCCTCCATTAATCGAGCGCAAATTCCGTAGCGAAGCCGTGGAATCCAAGATAAACGAGATTGCCGGTCTGCTGACCAACCAACGATTGGCAATGATGTTCGTGAATTGTTTCCCCAACACACTCGACACTACGCTTGACTATACCGAATCAGATGAGGATGGCAATCCCGACACATTTGTCTATACAGGCGACATACACGCCATGTGGCTTCGAGATTCCGGCGCTCAAGTGTTCCCATATGTAAAGTTGGCTCGAGTCGATCCACATCTTCAGCGCATGTTGGCAGGCGTGATTCTCCGTCAGTTCAAATGCATAAATACAGACACTTACGCCAATGCATTCTACAAAGATTCCAAGGCAAGCGGCGAGTGGATGTCCGACATGACGGAAATGAAGCCATCGCTTCATGAACGCAAGTGGGAAGTGGATTCTCCATGTTATGTTCTCCGTCTTGCCTATGAATACTGGCAAGCGACGAATGACAATAGTGTTTTTGGAGATGAATGGATTAAATCTGTTGAAAACATATTGAGGACATTCCGTGATCAGCAACGCAAAGATGGCAAAGGGCACTACAGATTCCAACGTAAGACCGAACGCCAGCTCGACACCATGAGCAACAACGGATGGGGTTCACCAGTAAGGCCGGTGGGATTAATTGCTTCCGCCTTTCGTCCTTCGGATGATGCCACGACATTCCTGTTTCTTGTTCCTTCCAACTTCATGGCAGTAACACAACTGCGTCATGCAGCCGAAATTCTCGTAAAAGTGAACCAAATGGACGACTTGGCAAAAGAATGCACTGATTTGGCAAATGAAGTGGAGAGTGCCTTGAAACAATATGCCGTTTGCAACCACCCCAAATATGGTTCAATCTATGCATACGAGGTGGATGGTTTCGGTAATCAGTTGCTTATGGACGATGCCAACGTACCGTCTCTACTATCTATGGCCTATATGGGAGACGTAGCTTTGGATGACTCCATTTATCAAAACACACGCCGATTTGTGTGGAGTGAAGACAACCCATATTTTTTTCGAGGCGACGCAGGTGAGGGTATCGGTGGCCCTCATGTGGGTTATGACATGCCTTGGCCGATGAGCATCATGATGAAAGCCTTCACCAGTAAAGATGACGAAGAAATCAAGTGGTGCTTGGAAATGCTTTTGACTACAGATGCCGGCACAGGATTCATGCATGAGTCATTCCACAAGGATGATGCAAGCCGATTCACCCGTGCATGGTTCGCATGGCAGAACACGCTTTTCGGGGAATTGATAATAAAACTTGTGGAAGATGGTAAATTGGGAGTGCTCAACAGCATTTGCATTTAGTTGACAATAACGGTAACAAAAAAAAGAGTTGTCCCTAAGATGTTTTTACACATTTTAGGGACAACACTTCGTATAGGATTATGTCTTATGATTATTTCATCAGGATTTTTGAAGCCTTTACTTTACCATCGGCATATTTTTTCTTCACGATGAAGATACCATTTTGAGGATGAGTCACCCTTGCACCACCAAGTGTGAAATATTCAGTAGCGATCAATGAGTTGTCACTGGTTGTCAGCTTGTTTATTCCTGTATAGTTCTCATAGTCTTCGAGACTAACGAAATGGAGCGTCGCATTGATGAGAACATATTTTTTATTAGCTATGATTGCAAAGCTGGCTTTATAGTCTTTGCCTTCGTCGCACCTATATGACCGTCTGTACTGAGTGGTTGTACCATCTCCGTTGTCCCAATCCCAAATAACGGAATTAAAAGACGTTTCCGGAACTCTTCGTTTTACATTTCCATCTATCCCAGATCCTCCGATCTCATCACTTTCATCAGGATCGTACTCTTTCCAAAAGTCATAGTAATAATATTTGATTGAATCAGCCGTTTCATTAATCTTGATGCAGTAAACAGCATAATAGGCATTTTGACTTGCATACCTATTGTAACCTCCGTTCCATGTGGTATAATCACCATCAGCGTCTCTCCATCCATCAAAATAGTCAGGTCCGTACCATTCATACGGGACGTAAACGCCATTAGCCTGCAATCCGTAAACCAGAGCTTGCTCAATGTCGTTAATTTCCAAGTCTTTTTTTATTGATTCCACATCAACCAAAGAATAAGTCAGGTCATCATCCTGCGAAACGTTCGCAAGCGACATATATCCTTCCACATTGATAGTATTCACCAGTTCCGGCCCAAGGATTTCAAAAGAGATGGAATAAGAGTCGGTATTGATGGAAATGGTATCAGTCTTGAAAGTAGCAATGTTAGCCTGAACCAAGACAGCCTTTTTCGTAACAACATGATATTTATGTCCCTCTACGAAAGGACTTGAGAATCTGATTACCGCACTCGCTTGAGCCGAGGAAGATGCTTCTACCGGTTCCGTCGCATCATCAATATAAACGTCGTACGACAACGCTATCACATTAACGAATGTTAGTGTATAGTTTGCAGGATTTGAATAAGTCAGAACAAGTCCTGTGTTGTTGAAATCATCAATGTCGTTGTAGATCCAACCATCCTGAATGTTCCATTTTGCTGTACCCCAGTCGAATGTTTGAGCCTTAGCGCCAACGATGGCGAAAGAAATTAACAAGAAGAAAATGCTTTTTTTCATAATAAATACCTATTAAGTAATCTAAATTGAAACAATTTATGTTTTAACGATTACTAAGTTAATAAACCGTTTAATTTTATATCATTGTTGTCCCGGCATTTTCCCATCAAGCGCATCAATAATCATAGACAGTAGTTCGTCGGTAGGACGAGACAGGTGCATGTTTCCAATAGAAGTCATAGGCTTACGCTTACCTGCAGCTATTTCGTCGAGTCTTGCCCTCAAAATGGTTTTCATCTGTTCCTTGTATTTTGAATCGATGTCGGGTGCCGCAAAAGGTTTTACCCAGTTTGCCAGTTGCATGTCGTTGGCATCCAATTTATCATTGGCAAGATACTCATTTATATATTCCACATATGAATCGAAATCCTTCTTCTTCTCTGCATATGTAATCAAAGAAGAAAGACGATAGTGGTCGGCTTCAGGTATGTCGAGTTCTTTAAGCAAAGCCACGTAATCATCGAATTTCTGCTGGTCGAGTTCGACAGTACCATCCTTCTCCTCTATCAGCTTACGTTGATAATTTGTAAGTACACTATTGATTTTTGCATTGACGGCATCAGAACCAATTGCGTCGGTTAGCGATTCCTTATTCTCTACAACATATTTGAAAGATTTGGAGAATGGATTATTTATGTTTTTGAAGAAAATCCCGCGAAGTTCCGGATCAGTTGCGATTTCTGTCTCCTTTCCATCAAGAATTGCCTCAGCCACATCGTTGGCGTCATCACCCTTATATGTAGAAGTAAGAGTAGCAAGATAATCCTTGAGGAATTGAGGATCTCTGTCGCCTTTCCTCCATCGGGTTTCCATATCTGCAGAAGTGTTGTCTTTAGCCTTTTCCTGCACTTTCCTTATAAAATCGTCAAGAGGGCTTCCACCAACAATGCGTCCTATTTCCTGAACGTCGGCATTAAATATGACGAAAGTAGGATAAGCAGAAATTTGGAGTTTTTTTGCGAGGGGAGTTCCATATTCGCTTTCCATATTGATTTTCAAGTTGATGAACTTAGGATTCATGTATTCTCCGGCAGCTTGAGAAGGGAATACGTCACGTGCCATTTTCTTGCATGGTCCGCACCAATCTGTATAGCAATCCAGGAATATCAGTTTGTTTTGTGCTTTTGCCTTTATAGCAGCCTGTTCCAGTGTCGTTCCATCCGGTTCAAACACCATGCCCTGTGCCATCATTGACATAGCAGAGATAATCAAAAAAGATGAAAGTAGTAATTTTTTCATAATTGTAAAATTTAGTTTATATGTTATTTGCTTGATTCATCCATATAATGGGTCTAAAAGTGACTCAAGCAACCATTTAAGAGGAAGGTTACTTGAGTTGTGGTTTACTGCATTGAGAATTTCCATGCCATGTCCTTCACCTTTCCTGGTATTTCATAGTCGTAGTAACTCTCTGTATTGATGATTCCACTAGCAGGGTTTATCAGATACTGGTAAAGATGTCCTTGTTGGGTTTTATCGTTCCAAGTGGCAATATGCACTAGATTATCTGAAGAAGGTACTAGTCCGAATGCATAGATAGTGCCATGATAGTATTTCATAATCCTAACACACGTGATTTCTTCATCCCCTGAAGGAGCGTTCCAAACTACAGTTGCCGGCATATTGCTATCATAAGCGAAATCGTAAAGTCTTGAGCCAGCCGCATAATATATGAAGCTTCCCACATGGCTAGCAGCCATAGAAGTCGCATTTTGTATGTCTGGACAGAGATTGTTGAGAGGATAGAGTCCTACTCCTATATTATTGTCGGATGGAGCTGAAGAAGAAAAGTTTGTTACAGCCAGAAATCTGTTGCTTCCATTTTCCATCAGTAAATAGTCATAAGGTCTCAATGCGGCCCCCATGCTGTTTCCCCTACCCCAATCTGCCATGAGAAAAGTCATACCAGTGTTGTTGATGTCGAATGGTGATATAGAGGGATCCTGCTCGGCAAATTCTTCCAGTTGTGCAGAATTATAGCCTGCATATCTGAAACGTTTGAATGTCTGGTCATAAACCACTATGCCATAATTGAGCGTATTTGGCACTTCCGCATTCCAGGGTGCCAATTGTCCGATTCCCTCAGCAAATTTAGGCACTCCGAAACGAGTGTTTCTTCCTTCCGTAGGACTATAGGAATAAGTATTGGTATAGATAGAATTGGCATTGATAAGCACTTCAGAACTCTGTCCTGACATAACCCCCGAGCCATGTTCTCCATACCATAGAGGTTGCATAGTAGATGGTGCCTCATGGAAGAAATCATTGAATTCCAATGCCTTTTCTATGCCATTTTCGCTGACACCCACCAAGGTATAATCAGTACATAGCCCCACATAATTGTTGCCTGATGCCAAAGACACTGCTATATCCATGCACCTGATAGGTTTTCCTTTGAGCAGTGCTCCATTGGTCACTTCGTATAGATTTGTGAACGAACGGTTATAATTCACGTTCAGTTTTGTCCATGGATTATAAATGAGTGCCAGGTCGGAATATCCAGGCTTGTCTGCCCTTTCATAGAACACCATCCATCCTCCATCGAACACCTCGCTCACGGCAACAGGTATCCTGAAGAACTGTCGTATTCCGTTGTTTTGATTCGTCACTACAAGTTGTACGAAATAGTTACCACCCGTCCTACTGATTACCGTATCCAGTTGTCGCTCGGTTCCAATCACATCGGACACAGTGTTGGAGCCAGCTCCCGTGGTAGCGCTGAAAATAGTCCATTCATAAGAGAGGGGGACATTGCTGTTGTCGTCAACCAATTGTCCTTCGAAATAGATATTGGGACTTAATTGCAATTGGTCGAATCTCATGATGGAATATTCTGGCTGCATACCCGTACCAGTGGTGTCGATTACCACAGATTCAAGTTCATGATAGTTGTAGTTGCCCTTGTCGTCGTAGCAAGCCGAGAGCGCAAAGGCTGTAAGGCTCAAAATGGCATATATCAGATTTTTCATTTCCTTATCGTTTATTATTAGAATGTGACAGGCAGACCGAACTCGTCGGTAAGAGGAGTGTCGTGGGTTTCATTATAATCTATAAGCGCTTTCTGCATTACCTGCTTCAGGTACACGGCATAAACAGCAGAAACCATATTGGTTTCCTCATTATAAGAGGTACTTGTATTGTAGTTGATTTCAAAATCCACCAGTCCCAGGATCTCAATCATAAACTGATATTTCACTCTGCTGTAGGAGCCGAAATAATTTGCGAGTGGTACCCTTGGGTAATTGGCATTGTCCCAATTGTCCGGCTTAGCCAAATAATTTTTCAGTATGACAGTGAACTGCTGGTGGTTTTCCGTACCTATAGCAAAATTGCCCTCTTCCACAACCCTGAAATTAACTTTCCCATCTCTATTGGTAAACAGGTCAGGCGATGGTAATTTCTGTGTGTTGAAGTAAATATTATAAGTGCCACTAATTTCTCCAGCCGGAATCACATAATCCTCTGTACGTATGGTAGCAGCCACTAGTTCCGCATCATCTCCAAAAGGCTCCAGATGAAATATGCGGTCATGATCTACCGGCATCCCGCTGAGCTGGGCAAAGAAGGTGACATTCCCTTCTTCGTAAGCGTATGAATAATTGTATGTAACGGAATTATATACAGCTCCAGCAACTGTACCTACCCAAATATTCAGTGCGGAAAAATCCGTGTCGAACGTGTCGACAGTTTCTTTTGAGCAAGAAGATAGGAGCAAAGTCAGAGCCATTATTATCAAGCATAATTTTTTTCCCATATCTTTTCTATTAGTTGAAATTTATCTGTTTTCTTCTCTTTGTGCCGCTTCCGTTTCGGTTATAGGTAGCGGAAAGGTGTATGCCTTTGTTTCCACAACATTTACGTCGGAATGTTGTATCACCGGAATGTTGAGACGCTTGTAAAGGAAGAAAAGTTGTCCCTCCCCAATCAATTCGCGTCGATATTCTTGAATCATGGCAAGATTGAAATCCGCAGGCCACTCTGCAAGAGCAGGTAAGTTGCGAGCTATCCGCAGTATGTTGATAGTGTTCAACGAGGCATCGGCATGATTTAGGCGGTATTGTGCTTCAGTTTTAATCAGATACATCTCGGCAATTCGAATGAGAGGCATTTTATACATGTAATATGTGTTGTTGCCTGAAGGCATATCATATTTTGTGCTATATCTGTAATTGGCATGAGTAGCAGTGCCTGATTTGAACAAGAAAGTATATCTATAGTCTTGTGTCGCATTTTCGAAATATTCCAAGAGTCTGTCTCTAGTGACGGCAAAGCTATATTGTGAGTCGTCGGCAAAGAATTTGTCAGCTACATCAGCCTTGATTGTCAAGTTGTTCAACGCAAATATTTGTTCAGTTGCAAGCGACTTGTCGTATCCCGCCTGCAGTTGAGCCACCGTAGCCCATGCAAACACATTCGATTGAATAACCTCGTTAGCCGCTTCCAAAGCATTCTGGTATTCACCCATCCACATATAAACCCTCGCTTGCAATGCCTTCACCGCATAATAGTTGAGATGTAGTTGTCGATTGATAAGATATCCATTATCGTCGGACTCGCTTATTTCACGTCCGGTTACGATAGGGTCGGACTTGTACAGTAAATCCTCAGCTTCTTCGAGGTCGTTGATGACGGCCTCAGCCACTTCATGAACAGAGCGTTGCGGGAACACCCTATAAGAAAGTGCCGTTGAATAAGGTATAGAAGGCTTGTTGGGATCTACGGCATAGCTTACTCCAAAACATCTGAGAAGGTCGAAATGTAAGAAAGCCCTCAATGCCAGGGCTTCACCCTTTATCACATCATGGTTGTCGGCAGAAAAAAGTTTTTTGTTCTCATCGATATGATTCAGTAGATTATTCAAGTTAGCGATGCCTTCATAGTTCTTCTGCCAAATCCCTCTTATGAAATTTATTGGCAGTGCAGCATCATAATCATACTTTGCCGCATCGTCATATTGTTGGGCATAATAGTAGTCCCATTCCTGTCCGAGCACACCTATGAATCCAAAAGTAAGTTCCTTGGTGTAGGTAGATGTTGAAACCATAGAAGAATAGACTCCAGCAAGGGCTTCCTTATATCCGCTCTCGCTTTTAAACAATTCCGTATCTTCCACCTGTGAGCGTGGCTGTACGTCGAGCCAGTCGTTGCATGCTGTCGTCAAGACAGATGCCATTGCAATCAATATGTATATATGTCTTTTCATTGTCGTTTAGAATGTTGCAGTTACTGAGAAAGAGAATGTATGTGCATAAGGATAGTTCAGTCCGCGTTCCGCCTTTACTGTTGAGAGATGGAAAACGTCATTCATATAGAACTGTACACGCAAGCGTTCAAGCTTTATTTTTTTCAGCCACTGACAATATTTGAAATCATAATATGCAGAAATGCTAGTTAGGTCGAGCATATTGTTTCGTTGCACGAAACGTGTTGAAGCATAAGTAGTTGTAGGTGTGCTTGAGATATGTTTATAAAGAGCCACATCTCCGGGTTGGTTCCAAGTGTCGCTGAACACACGAGTATCGACGTTGTATGCTATATTCACATTTTCCACTCGATCCACAAGAGTTTGGTTGTAGTAGTCAGCTCCGATTTGATATGTGAAGAGCAGGTTAAGTCCGACACCCTTGTATTCTCCATTGAATCCGAAAGTGCCATGTACTTTAGGATTGGCATCTCCTGCAATGATATAATCGTCTGTAGTGTAGTCGTATGTAGCGGTTCCATCTTTTTTAAGGAACATCTCCCTACCAGTTGCCGGGTCAATACCCAGGGACTTGACCGCCCAGATTGCAGTCATGGATTGTCCTTCTTCATATCTTATTATAGGAGAAGTCGTATTATTGGCATCCTGCTCTCGGTTGAAAGTTCTAAGCGCCTCATTGATTTTAGTCACTTTATTTACATTATGCGCTATGCTTCCGAACACACTCATATACGACTGCCCACGCTGGAACAATTTCCAGTTTGCTGTAGCTTCCAGACCTTTATTTTCTACGTTTCCGAGGTTTTCCATATAGCTGGTAAAACCTGTAGAAGTCGGAATTGACATGGCTATTAATGCATCACGAGTCTGGCTGTTGTAAAGATCGAATCTGAGATTGAACTTTTTAAACATTGCGATATCGAAGCCGATTGTGAAATCCCCAGTCTGTTGCCACTTCAGGTTTTTGTTTGGCATTCCCATTAAGTACGCTCCAGAGATATTGTCGTAGATGACAGCATCGTAGAATTTATATGTTGCCTTTGCCTGGTATGGTGAAAAATTCTGGTTTCCAGTAAGTCCGTATGTTATCCTGAACTTGCAAAGGTCGAGCCATTTGGCGTCCTTCATGAATTCTTCTTTATGTAGGTTCCATCCACCTCCAATGCTCCAGAACGTACCCCATCTGTTGTCGCTTCCAAACACTGAAGATCCATTGAAACGCAGGCTAAAGTCAAATAGATAACGTTCATCGTAGGAATAGTTTGTGGCTCCTGTGAATCCGAGGGAGCGTGTGTTTGTCTCTGTTCCGGACGGCTTTCCCCCTTCGGCATATTGTTTTGCAAACGTGATATAGTCCACATGGTTGTTGAGAAATCCCCATGCCGTCATGCCGTCAGATATGGAATTTGCCGATTGTAGCGAATAAGCCACGTTTGAAAGGAAGAGGTGTTTTCCCCATTGGTGGGAATATCTTCCTGTGAGGTCCACCGCAATTGAGTTAGACTCTCCATTGTTGATATAATAGCTTCCTCTTTGGAAATATCGGTCTCCAGTCCAATCATAGAAGCGCGTGTGGTCACCCGGATAGAAATCTTCGCGTTTGTTGTTTTGGTGATTGTAGCCCACACGAGCCGTAAATCTCAAATCGTCGGAATGCCAATATTCCAGATAAAAGTTCTCCACTATTTCAGTATATTTGGAGAAGTTTTTCGTACCAATATACGCATTATAAAGCGGGTTGTAATAAGTCAGTGTACTACCATTTGCTCCAGGAGACGTGAATGTGCCAAGCACTTTTTGAACGTTGCCATTGTCGTCGAATGGTGAGAAATAAGGGTTTACAGTCACATAATCCGAAAATGTGCCGTAAGGGCTGTCGTCAGCTCGGTTACCAGTCACAGAAAGTGAGTTTCTGAACATCCATTTCTTATATCTGTAAGAGAGGTTGATATTACCTGAAATAGTTCGTCTGTCAGATTCCTTCATCACTCCTGCCACATTATTATACATGAGATTGGCAGAATATCGCATTTCATCAGTACCACCTTCGAAATAAGCTGTATGTTTCTGTCCCACTCCAGTCCTAAGCGGTTTGGAAAGCCAATATGTGTTCACGCCTCTAGCTATGTTAGCTGCAATGTCGTTGTATTGTTCATCGAGCAACGCCTGATAATAAGGAGCATTGGAAGTATATCGTCCGGAGTTAAGCTCGACGAGCAATTTTTGCCTTGCGTCACATAAGTGATATGTAGATAAATCCGGCACTTCTATGTTCAAGTCTCCCGTATAAGTAATTCTGAGCCTGCCGGCTTCGGGTTGTATTGTTTCTACCACTACAACCCCGTTGCTGGCTTTGGATCCATAAATTGCCTTTGCTGCACCATCCTTTAGAATTGTAACAGATTTCACCCTGTTTATGTCGAGATCGAAGATTTGTTGTTGCGACGCTTCGAATCCATCAAGTATGAACAGAGGAGCATTCGGATTGCCTGAATATGG
>FLNY01004245.1_pt1 | contig 77822 bp, 71 predicted proteins | sample 1140381 | NCBI WGS metagenome assembly FLNY01 (sample SAMEA3878172, study PRJEB12797) | bioreactor metagenome | biome: Moose rumen | place: Sweden | collected 2011-10
AGGGAACACCCTACGAACCCTCTGCTCATCCACCCGAGGTACAATGGCGGTACAAAATTACTCTAAAAGGGGCAAACACGCAATAGGTAAAGAATAAGGTTAGTTAAGCGGAGTTAATTGTATGACAGCGTTTTACACGATTTGATTTAAGATTTGTTTAGGTCTGTTTTGACCCAATTTAGTTGGTGAAGAATTCATGTGGAACGACTTGCCGCTTCCAGAAGGGCCGAGCACAAAGAAGTTGGAGTTGTCGGTAATCTTGTTCCTGCCCTCCTTGCCGCTGATGTCGATAGCCACGGGCACGCCCTGGCGGTCGGTGTAGTATATCTTCAGCGGCGTGTCCTCGCTGTGCTGGATGTGCTCCTTGTACATGAGACAGGCGGCAGCATCGCCGAGGGTGAGGAAACGGTCGTAGTCGGCACTCATGCCGTAGCAGTTGCCGGGGAAGGAGTTGACGAACAGCTCCAGCTGGTTGTAGGCCCGCTTGCTGATGTGGATGCCCAGACGGCCAAAAGCGTTCTCGATGTAGTTGGTGCATTTCTGCATATCGGCATCCATCGGGGTGCAGACGATGAGGTTGTAGTGGGCATAGACCAACTGCTTGTTCTCGCGGGCGATGATGTCCTGCACCTGCTTGATGTCCTCCACGGCAATCTGGTTGCTGGGGTTGGGCATGGAGGCATGTCGGTTCTTCTTCTTGTCAAGCATCGACAGCTCGCGCTTCTGGTTGGGCATGAAGAGCATCTGGTTGTAGATGACGGTGTCGGCACCGGGGATGGAGTCCACGAGGCCGACGAGATCGACGGGCATGGAGGTGTTGTTGACCTCGATGTTCGTGAAGGGACGGATGACGGAGGGGAGGTTGATGCAATCGACATCGACCAGGCTATAGACCTTGCAGCGGCGGTCGCCCATGCCGATGCTCTCGTCATCGACGTTGAAGTTGGTCATCGAAACGGTCTTGGCGGTGAAGTTCATGGAGAAGTAGCGGTCAACATACCTGCGGGCTTCCTCCTTGCCGAGGAACGACGTGGGCAGTCCGGCATCCTTCAGTTGGTCCTGCACCTTGCGGATTTTCACGAGGAAGTCGCGCCACTTCTTGCCGTCGAAGGACAGCAGCTTGCTCTTCTTGGCCTCCTGGGTGACGATGAGATAGGTCACGCAGTCGGTGTAGGCGCGTCCCGTGAAGTAGCGGAAATAGGACTCGCTGAGAAACTCATGCTTGTCGCCCGACTCGTCGCGGAACTGACGGCGCACGAACACGTCCTGCTTGTGGAGGGCATAGCCTTCGCCGAGGGTCTGCGCAAGGGCTGTCATCAAACGGGTGAACTCGTAGTAGCTGTCGGTATTGGCCGAGAACTTCTGCACGGGGTTCTCCATGCGGAGCACGGCGGAATACTCGCCCGTCTTGGTGTAGAGCACGCCCACGCCGTCGCAGTCCTCCACGGAGAAGTAGATGTTCTGGATGATACGCTTGCGCTTGCCGCCCGTGCCGAAGGCATAGACGGAGATTGCCATGCCGGTGAGGATGGCCGTGAAGGTGAGTATGACGTAAAGCACCATAATGTCTGCTTTCAGTTAAAAGGCAGGCCCATCCTTGATGAGGGTGAGCCTGTCGCTTGCTTGGTTTTACGATTTAACACGCTTGCTCATTGTTGTTCTCGTTTTGTCGGTTCACATCTTGCAGGTATAGGCATAGATGAACACGCCACGGTGCTCCTTCTTGGTGTGCAGCCCTTTCTTCTGCTTGAAGAAGACGAGGGCCGCACCCGTGCAGAGGGAGGCGATGAGGACAATCAGACCGGCCACGAACCCGATGAAGCAGTAGGCGAGGATGAAGCCGATGATGGCTCCGCCCACGGCACCCGCCGCCCAGTAGATGTAGCGGCCCTGGATGCCCATGAACTCCAGCGGCTTCTGCAGTCCCTTGAAAAGGGGATAGCCGGGATAGCGGTCGGTTCCTGACAGTCCTGTTGCCATAGCGCGTATTCCTGTTGCCATTAACCTTTAGATGCCGAAGAACAGAGGCAGTGCCTGGGCTGCTGCCACGAGGAAGATGCAGGCTCCGACGACCATCATGATCTTCTTCTTCACATCCTGCTCCTCGTTGTTCATGGCGATGTCATCGCAATATGATGCCGAAATCTCACACCTAACTATTTTATACACAGAGCATTAAGAGAGTTGATAAAATAGCGAAACATGCCAAAAAGCCTCTCTGTGTTCCCGATATTTTGGGCTTAAAATTCATTCGTTTTTTACGCTCTAAATCCCCATTTTTGGCAAAATTGACTAAACACTTTTTAACAGTGAATTTACACTTTTTAAGTCAACTTTGCGTCAATTATTCATTCTACGAAAACAGAAAATGGGGTTGATAGAGGCGAAGGATTGTACTTATCAAATAAAAGGAATGAATAATATCAAATACACAGAACAAAAAAACATCAAAAACATGGAATAAAAACCATCAAAAACACCGAAATTCTTGTTTCGCATAAAAAAAATCATTATCTTTGCACCCACAAAACAGCTTAAAATATGGAATATCTCAGTAGAACAGCAGATGTAATGCTTCAAGATTTGCTTGATGCTTTCGGCGCAGTCTTGATAGAAGGTCCTAAATGGTGTGGTAAAACCACTACTGCTGAGCAATCAGCAAAGAGCGCCATTAGAATGCAAGATACAGACATGCGTGAAGAATACTTGGCCACAGCGATGTCCAAACCTTCTTTGTTGCTTCAAGGCGCAATTCCCCGACTAATTGACGAATGGCAGGACGCTCCCGTTCTTTGGGATGCTGTGCGCACCATGGTTGACAAGCGAGGTGAGCCAGGACAATTCATACTGACTGGTTCCAATGCCGTTGACAAATCAAAGATTCATCATTCTGGCAATGGCCGTATTTCACGAATGACCATGCTCCCTATGAGTCTTTGGGAATCCAAGGAGTCAACTGGTGAAGTGTCACTCCTGCGACTGTTTGACGACCCAAATTACGACATTGATGGTTGCCAGTCAAAGATGAGTGTCGAAGACTTGATTTTTGCCGCTTGTCGTGGTGGGTGGCCAGGCACTCTCATGGCACGATCGGAAAAAGCGAAATTGTTGATAGCGCGTAACTATGTCCGTACTGTATGCAGCGAGGACATTTCCCGGATTGATGGCAAGCGTCGCAACGAGAAACTTGCCATGATGATACTGCGGTCATATGCCCGCAACATATCATCACTTGTCAAAAAGACTACGATGCTTACCGATGTGGTTTCGTCTGGCGAGATTGAATGTAGTATCGACACCTTCAATGATTATGTCAACGCTCTGGAACGCCTGTTCGTCATACAGGATATTGATGCGTGGTGTCCTGCCATACGAAGTAAAACCGTCATACGCAGTTCTCCAAAGCGAGGATTCTGTGACCCATCCATTGCCGTTGCACTTCTCGGATTAACGCCGGAGGCACTGACCACACAACTGAAGACATTCGGTTTTATCTTTGAACAGATGTGTGTCCGTGATTTGAAAGCATATACACAAGGACTCTATAGCCATGTGTCTTATTATCACGACCGCTATGGTCTGGAGGCTGATTTCGTTCTTCATCTTGAAGATGGACGGTATGCCTTGATTGAATGCAAATTAGGAAGTCAGGAGATTGAAGATGGTGCCAGTCACCTCCTTGAACTTAAACGACTCATCCATGAGCATAACGAGAAAGAAAAGCAAATGCCCATACGCGAGCCAGACCTCATGATAATACTGACAGGTGGAAAGATGGCATACACCCGTCCAGATGGTGTTAAGATTATACCATTAGGCTGTCTAAAAGACTAAAACGGCAAAAATGCGCTGCTCTGCGCCCCCAGACATACACGTTATTGTTCATCGACCTTGCATGAATTGATTTTAGCCTAAAGCATTGATTATAAGCAGAAATGAGATATTCCACAGGGCAAATGTTCCCAGTTTGAGCCGAGACAGCCCATTTTTTCTCGTTTTTGAGAGATAAAAGCAACTTGGTATTCCGTCAATCATTGGGCAATTATGCCTATAAAAGATGGCAAAATACTCCTGAAGAGTTAAATCTGTGTAAAAAACAGTGTGTTGTACCAAAATTTGCAACCTAAAAGTTGCGTAGTTGGGAATAAAATCGTAATTTTGCAGCAGTTAAACGATAATTCCACATGGTATTTGAAAGAATCATTGAAGGGAAAGACCACCTCTGGGCTGTACGCGACATGAGCAAGCCCAAGAATGAGTTAGCGTTGTTGTTCGATTCGTGGAACGACTTCGGCTATCTTATGGACTTCTTCATGGATAACCTTGAAGATTTGAAATCGTATTTTCACATCGAACGTATTTCTGACGCCATCGATGATACGTTGGATGATGCGGAGCAATTGGAGAGGCTTATTCTTGACATACCCTACACAGAGAATCTTGATGAGCTGTTCAAACCGCTTGGTCAAACAGACATAACCATCAGGGAACTGACAAGGGAGAAAGCCCGTAACTGGGACAGAATGGGACACGCCAGTTGGCTGCGTGTCTATGCTATCCGTCTGGAGAAAAATGCCTTCGTTATAACAGGTGGTGCCATCAAATTGACAAGAACGATGCAGGAACGCCCCCATACCCAGGAACAACTTGACAAGCTCAATGCCTGCCGACAATTCCTTGTGGACAACGGCGTTTTTGATTCAGATAGTTTTATATCATTAACCGAGGAGGACGAATTATGAAGTCAAGAGCAGTACAATTTTTGGAGGCTCACCAGTCGGGCGAGCAATCCACGTTTGAGGCTGATGCTCAATGGAGGAGAGAGAACGAGACGTGGCTTAAACGCTCTCGCAGTGTCGCTCTGGCCATCATTGACTATATGCAGGACAACGGACTGTCGCGTAACGACGTGGCAGTACGTCTGGCAGTCAGCCCACAATATGTAAGCAAGATTTTGTCGGGGAAGGTCAATTTCTCTTTCAAATCAGTTGCAGAAATAGAGGATAGGCTTGGCGTTGACTGTTTCCGTGCCGCTGCTATAGTATAAAAATCTGGAAACGTGAACTTTGAGCCTGACATAAACGAGAATGACATCCTAACACTTGGCGCAGAAGTGTTGGAAGCATTATTGCGTGACCATACCACAGGAGCCAATATCTTCTGGGCAACGGCAGACTATGAGCATCTCGGAGAGAAATACGGCTATAAAATGCCCATATTGCCAGAACTTGTAACAGGAGAAAACAACAAGGTTGTTATGCCCCGTGTACTGAAATCAAAAGAACAGCAGACGGCAAGGGCAAAAGATATGGCAGAAGTGTTCACTCCCTCTTGGGTGTGTAATGCTCAGAATAACCTCGTTGATGAAGCGTGGTTCGGAAGAAAAGATGTGTTTAATGTGGAAAGTGCCGATGGTAAGTCTTGGCAAGCAACCACAGAGCCTATACAATTTCCAGATGGTAAGACGTGGAAAGACTATGTGCGTGCTACTCGCATGGAAATGACATGCGGAGAAGGGCCTTATCTCGTCAGCCGATATGACACTACCACGGGCGAACCGATTCCTTTGCAGCAAAGAATAGGTCTGCTCGACCGCAAGCTGCGTGTTATCGGTGAAAACACGGAAAGCAGTGGAGATTGGCTTGAAATGGCACAGGAAGCCTACAAAAACATATATGGCTTTGAGTGGCAGGGCGACAACCTACTTCTGGCAAGAGAAGCCCTGCTGACCTCATTCATTGAATACTACCAAGCCAAGTTTGGCAAAGCACCCATGCAGAAATCCATCAAATACATTGCCTACATCATTTCTTGGAACATATGGCAGATGGATGGCTTGAAAGGTGTCGTACCCGACAGCTGCAAGAATGGCGAAAAGATTATTGAGGCAGACTTGTTTGGAGAAAAGGAAAGAACTATCTATTGCCAAGGTTGCCAACAGGAATCTTTCCGAGGGCACAATGGCATTTACTGCTTGATTAGAGACTGGGGCAACAAAGACCCCAAGACTGGTGAGAATAATAGAAAAATACGATTTATCGACCTCATAAAGTAATATGGCTACATTTGAATCATCCCTAAAGTCCAGACTGATATATGTCTTTGCCATCAATGATGAATGGCACAAAGACTGTCTGAAAGTTGGTGAGACGACCTTAGATGAAGATAATGGAGATTTCCCTGCACCAAACAGCGATGTATTGAACAAGGCTGCTCGGAAACGTATTGACCAATACACACAGACTGCTGGCATCGCCTACAATCTTCTTTATACGGAAATGACTGTGTTCTTCTCTGGAGGAACTATTCACTCGTTCAATGACAAACAAGTGCATAGCGTTCTGGAACGGTCTGGTGTAAAGAAGAAGGTATTTGATACGGTGAAAGGAGCTAACGAGTGGTATTGTTGCGACCTTGAAACCGTAAAGAAAGCGATTACGGCTGTCAAGCATGGACAAACGAGCCTGCACCCTGGTGATGTCAGCACCACACAGAATCCCATTGTGCTTCGTCCAGAACAACAGGCTGCTGTAGAAAAGACCAAAAAGCAGTTCAAAAAGAGTAATCAGATGTTGTGGAACGCCAAGATGCGTTTCGGTAAAACACTGTGTGCTCTCCGTGTGGCAAGGGATTTGGAAATGCAGCGTACCATCATCCTTACCCATCGCCCTGTAGTCGATGAAGGATGGTTTGAGGATTTCGGTAAGATATTCTACGACCGCAGCGATTATCACTATGGTTCACACACTAAGGGCGAGAGTTTCGATAGTCTGGAGCGACTTGCCAAGAAAGGTGACAAATATGTGTACTTCGCTTCCATGCAGGACATGCGCGGTTCGGAATTGGTAGGCGGAAAGTTCGATAAGAACAACGAGGTGTTCTCCACTGTCTGGGATTACCTTATTGTGGATGAAGCCCATGAGGGTACGCAGACCGAACTCGGAAAGGCGGTAATAGCAGAACTGACAAAAGAAACGACTAAGGTGCTCCGCTTGTCAGGGACACCATTCAATCTGCTTGACGACTACACAGAGGACGAAATCTTCACTTGGGACTATGTGATGGAGCAACGGGCTAAGGCAGAATGGGATTTGACCCACATGGGCGACCCCAACCCTTATGAATCCCTGCCTGCCATCAATATCTATACATACGACCTCGGAACGCTGATGAGCGACTATGCAGACGATGAAAAGGCATTTAACTTCCGTGAGTTCTTCCGTACTCGTGAAGATGAGACGTTCATCCACGAAAAAGATGTAGATAATTTCCTCACGCTTCTCTGCAAGGATGACAAAGACAGCCTTTATCCATACAGCAATGATGAGTATCGTCGTATCTTCCGCCACACTCTTTGGGTCGTGCCGGGGGTGAAAGCAGCGCGTGCTTTGAGCAGCAAGCTACAGGCCCATCCTGTTTTCTCTGCATTTGAAGTGGTGAATGTGGCGGGCGACGGCGACGAGGACGAGGAACGTGCCGATGCGCTTCAAATGGTGAACAAGACCATTGGCCCCGATCCTGACGAAACATATACCATCACACTGTCTTGCGGACGCTTAACAACAGGTGTAAGCATACGTCCTTGGACTGCCGTATTCATGATGTCTGGCAGTTACAGCACAAGTGCTGCCAACTACATGCAGACCATCTTCCGTGTGCAGACACCATTCACCCATAAGGGACGGATGAAAGAACAGTGCTACGCTTTCGACTTTGCCCCCGACCGCACTTTGCGCGTCTTGGCAACAGTGGCTAAAGTGTCGGCCAAAGTCGGCAAGGCTACCGATGAAGACCGCCGTGTGCTTGGGGATTTCCTCAATTTCTGCCCCATTATCAGCATAGAGGGTTCAAAAATGAATCCTTACGATGTGAATAAGATGATGGGACAGCTGAAGAAAGCACAGATAGAAAAGGTTGTGCAGTGCGGCTTTGAGGATGGTGCGCTTTATAATGATGAGCTTCTGAAGCTGACAGACATCGACCTCAAAGATTTCCAAGAGTTGAAGGGCACCATCGGCAAGACAAAAGCCATGGGAAAGACAGGTGACATTGACATCAACAATCAAGGCTTCACTAATGAGGAATATGAGGAGAAAGAACGCTTGGAGAAGAAACCAAAGAAAGAGCGTACTCCAGAAGAACAGAAACGGCTTGATGAGTTGAAGCAACGCAACAACCAGCGCAAGGAGGCTATCAGCATCCTGCGTGGCATCTCAATCCGTATGCCTTTGCTCATATTTGGTGCAGAACTTACGAATGAGGAGGAAGAAATTACTATCGACAATTTCTCCAACCTCATTGACGACCAGTCCTGGGAAGAATTTATGCCAAAAGGCGTTAGCAAGGAAATGTTCGGCAAGTTCAAAAAATTCTATGAGCCGGACGTATTCCGTGAAGCTGGCAAGCGCATTCGTGCCATGGCCCGTGCTGCCGACAAGTTCACCATAGAGCAACGCATTGAACGTATTGCAGGCATCTTCAACACCTTCCGCAATCCGGATAAGGAAACGGTGCTGACTCCTTGGCGTGTGGTGAATATGCACATGAGCGACTGTCTGGGTGGTTATTGTTTCTACGACGAAGAGTTTAAGCAGCCCATCGAGGTTCCGCGTTGGGTTGACCGAGGACAGGTGACAAAGGACGTGTTCCGTCCCGAAGCTCATATCCTTGAAATCAACTCTAAGAGCGGTCTCTATCCACTGTATGTGGCTTATAACATCTATCGTGCCCGCGTTGAGCAGGTTAAGGCGAAGTATGGCGAGATAGGCCATGCCTTTGCCATGCAACTATGGGACTTGACCATTGAAAACAACATTCTCGTTGTTTGCAAGACCCCAATGGCACGAAGCATCACGAAACGCACACTGGCAGGCTTCCGTGATACAACTGTGAATGCCAGGTATTATAAGAACTTAATCGAGAATATCTCGGAGAAACCAGCCGTGGTAATTAACACGTTCCGCGATGGAAGAAGATTCTGGAACATAAAAGACATAGAGAACATGAAGTTTGATGCAATCGTTGGAAATCCCCCTTATCAAGTCATGGACGGAGGAGGGACAGGAAGTAGTGCGGTCCCTATATATCAGAAGTTTGTTCAACTATCTAAGAAACTTTGTCCCGGATACATATCCATGATTATGCCTGCAAAATGGTACACAGGAGGCAAAGGGCTTGATGATTTCCGAGAAAAAATGTTGAATGATAAGAGAATCTCCTATTTAGCAGACTTCGATGATTCGCGTGCTTGTTTTCCTACAGCGGATATAGCAGGCGGTGTGTGCTATTTTAGATGGGCATCACACCATGAGGGACTTTGCCACTTTGAGAGTGTTAAGAATGAGAGCCGTTGTACACGTGACAGACGACTTAATGAGGGAGACGTTTTCATTCGAGATTTAGGAGCTCTTGACATAATATACAAAGTCCAAGCACTGGGAGAGAAGAAAATGTCAGAACAAGTCTTTAGCCGTAATCCGTTCGGCTTTACAAGTAATTATGAAGGTAAGACAAGGCCCTTTGACAACAGCATTAGGTTGTTTACCAGTAAAGGTTGGGTATATGCAAGCAAAGATGAAACTACATCTAATACAGATGTAATTGGAACGTGGAAAGCCATAATGTCTAAGGCTGGTGCGGAACATGCAGGGCAATCAGACAATAAGGGTATGAAAAAGGTTGTTTCCAGAATAGACGTACTTGCCCCTAACGAGATTTGTTCAGAATCTTATCTTCTCTTGGGATGCTATGATACAAAAGAAGAAGCAGAACACCTTGTGTCATATATGAAAACACGCTTTGTACGCTTTCTTCTCTCAAATCTTTTACTTACACAAAACATAGCAAAAGACAAATTTCAACTTATTCCAATTCAAGACTTTACAAGGGAATGGAATGACTTTTTGCTTTACGAGAAGTATGAGCTAACTGAGAAAGAACGGCAATATATTGAAGATTTAATAAAGCCTATATAATAATTATTGAGGGAATCTTTTTGTGAGGTTCCCTTTATTCTTACAAACGCTATTATAGGAAATCCACCGTACCAAGTAATGGATGGAGGCAATAGTGCGAGTGCAATGCCTGTTTATCAACATTTTGTAAACTTGGCAAAGATGCTTAACCCTCATGTCATTTCCATGATTATGCCATCGAGATGGCTAATAGGTGGTAGAGGATTGGATGCATTCAGAAACGACATGTTGCACGATGATCGTATATGTGTATTACATGACTTTTTCGATGCAAAGGAATGTTTCCCAACCGTTGGTTTTAGAGGTGGAGTATGTTACTTCCTATGGAACAAGGACTATCATGGTTGTTGTAATATAACTTCTCACAGAGAAGGTAATTCCATTACTCAAATTAGACCTTTGTTAGAAGAAGGTTCTGATACATTCATTAGGAGTGAAGAACAAATATCAATCCTTTACAAGGTTAAGTCTCATAATGAGGATTCAATATCCAAGTGGCTAAGCGCTGGCCGTTTCTTTGGTTTTCACACCAAGATTGAATGGAATACAGATAATCCATCAATAGGTGCTTTGCAGACAGCAGATGGTTCAGACATGATACCAGTCCATTCAGAAAGAGAAAATTCAGACGACGTTATGGTGTATGTGCATGGTGGAACATGTTGGATAAATCGCACATCTATACCAAAGAATGTACAATATGTAGATAGTTACAAAGTTTTATTACCAAGGTCTGGCAACCCAGACACGGTGATTATTGGTAAACCTAAGATTAGCGAACCAGGCACCTGTAATTCAAATACTTATGTTGTAGCTATGCCACTTGATAGACAGTTATCAAAAGACGAGGCATACAATCTTTTTGGTTACATGAAAACGAAGTTTTTCAGATTTCTTGTTGCAACAAAGACAACAACACAGAGTATGTCTCTTCCTGCATACTCATATGTACCACTTCAAGATTTCCATGTAACATGGACTGACGATAAGTTGTATTCTAAGTATGCGCTTAGCGACAATGAAATTAACTTCATTGAATCAATGATAAAACCAATGGAATAGTGTTAAGGGATAGGCAATTGACCTATCCCTTGGCTCTACACTGCTTTTGTGGCAAGTACTGCCTTAATATGTGAAATTGTTTGCTGGTCGGTTATTTTGAATATATTATATAATTGTTCTGACACATCTTTTGAAAAATCAATAACGCCATTATCATTGTGATAGTTACCTATATCAGGCACTAACTTTGCAAGAGAAGAAAGCGACTCGTCTGTAAGTAAAAATGCAAATCTAATTAAGTCGCTTTTGGCATAAGCAAGAAAATTTTTTGCCTCTTGTTCGGATTTGAAGGTTTTCAGCGCAACCCTTGAACGACCAAATGCACTGTGATTATCAAGGATGGCTATTTGATTACTACGCTTTTGACCTCCAGCGTTAGCACTTGAAACGACAACTTTCCATGTATTTATGTATTCTCTTCCTGTTGAAATTATATTTTTATTGGCAATATACCATTTTGCCCTGCCACTTTTACCCGCTTTATCGTTGGTAAATAGCTTTATCTCTGTTTCTAAATCAAATGGGTCTGCAACATTATATTCTCTAACTAATGAGGGATTTTTCTCCACAAAATCACTTTCAATAGAGAATAAGCTACGAGGCAGAATGGTATCATGTAAATAAGCAAAACCTTTCTGAGAAACAACCTTTTCTATTTTCTCTACGATAATCATGTTCGTGGGGTTAAGTGGCATTAATTTTTCTCCAGGATTCTCAACATGAATTGGAAGCAAGCCTGCATATCTATATGTAAAGCCTGTCTTCTTCTTTGAGAAATCCTTGAATACAATAGATATTCCATCCGCTATTCCTGCATCCTTAAAAATGTAATTTGTGTCAGGGAAGAACTCAACTAAAGCAAGGTGAACATCATTGATTTGTTCAAGACCAAATTCTGCAAGCCCCTTTCCTGACTGGTGAATCCATCTTCCACCAGGATAAATCAAAGATGTATAACGAGGCTTAATCTTATCAGCCAAAATCTGGAAGTGCTGAAAAATATTCACGACAGCCTTTTGGCCATTATCAGTTTCTTTCTTGGCTACAGTCAACTGGTACGGTGGATTTCCTATAATAGCGTCTATGGTCATATTTTCGTCGTTATTGATACCCCAGAAACGCTTGCCATCCTTGATGGTATTGATAACCACGGCTGGCTTCTCCGAGATATTCTCGATTAAGTTCTTATAATACCTGTTGCGTAATCATGGAGAAGCAGCCGTGGACGAACGAAAACTTATACCATAGCCTTATTATATATAGGTATCAGATTGTTTAACTTAAAACATTATTGTATGGTAGAAAAGTTTAAGTCGTTCCTCTTGCAATCGAATATGGCAGAGAACACCATCACGGCGTATATTTATGCTGTAAAGGATTTCAACTCTCAGTATCAGGAGTTGACAAAAGAAAACCTCTTGCTCTACAAAATGAGCCTGATAGATACTTTCAAGCCCAAGACCGTTAATTTACGGATTCAGGCATTGAACAAGTATCTTGACTTCGTGCATAAGCCGCAGTTTCATTTGAAATCGGTTAAGGTGCAACAGCGCACTTATCTGGAGAATGTCATCAGTAATGCAGATTACACATTTCTGAAGAACAAGTTGAAAAAGGAGAACAATTTGGAGTGGTACTTTGTCGTTCGCTTCCTTGCTGCCACTGGAGCAAGAGTCAGCGAATTGGTGCAACTGAAAGTGGAGCATGTAAATGTGGGCTACTACGACATTTACACCAAAGGCGGCAAGATTCGTCGGCTTTTTATCCCCAAGAACCTTCGGTATGAAGCACAACAATGGCTTTCGGCCAACAAAAGAGAAAGCGGTTATCTATTCCTCAATCGCTTTGGGGAAAGGATAACCACCCGTGGCATAGCGCAACAATTAAAGAACTTTGCGGTGAAGTACGGATTGAACCCGAAAGTGGTTTATCCTCATTCTTTCCGGCATCGCTACGCCAAGAACTTCCTCGAAAAGTTCAACGACATATCACTGCTTGCAGACTTGATGGGACATGAGAGTATTGAAACTACTCGCATTTACCTCCGTCGTACAGCCAGTGAGCAACAAGCAATTGTTGATAAGGTGATAACGTGGTAAAAACAGAAGTGCATCCTCGATGTTCTACTCACTGAGTAGAAAATTGGGATGCACTTTCAATTACGCTATCCAGTGGAAGTACACCCAGAAGGATATGTATATTACCCAAGCGAATATAGAGAACAGGGCTATTGGTGCGATGATATAGAAAATCCGCTGTGACATCCAGACACCTTCGCCTCGACGCACAATATCGGCCAAATCTTCTGCCTGGTCGCGAAACAAGGCTTTCAGCTTTTTCCTATGTAGGGCAAGGACTTCACTCTCTTGCTCTATTGCCTTGCTGTTGGTCTCCTGCACCTGAGCCACGCTGCCCTCGTCCAGATGGGCGGTGAGGTGCATGTTCTCTACACGGACAATCTGCGACACAATACCAGTGACGATATTGTCAGCAGAATCCTTGGCGGCATAGAAAGCCTTCATTGTTTCACCAAGTTCGCCTTTAGCAGAATCCTGTGCCTTGGTTGCCTCGTTCAATGAAGTGCGCGAGAGTTCCATTTCCTGAATCTCCTTGCGCAACAAGCCCAGCTTCTCCTGAATCGCATTCTCGGCTTCTGCCACTTGCAGGACATCCTCCAGTCCTGCGTTCTCGCCAGCATTGGCGGTGGGTGCCGCCTTCGGTTCTTCCGTTGGGCGGTATTCCTGTATTGGTTTCTGTCTAAGTCCCATATTAACGTCCTCGTTTATATCCGTATTTCGGTTTTGGTGTACTCATGCGTGTGGCCATCTGCGCACATCGGCGTGCCCACTCCTCATCATCGTCCTTGTCACGTCCCCAGCCGCTGTCTGGTGCGCTGCCACCTCCGCCGCTGTTCTCACTCATGGCGGTGGCTGCGTCGATATAGCCAGCAAACAGGAGCATGGCGACCTTCACGACATCCTCATGTGTGGCAGTCTCGTTGTCTGGATGCACGGACACCTCACGGTCTATCAGGTCGTGAATAGCCTGAGGAATATCGATGTGACAGTTCTCGTCCTTATAAGGTATGTCTTTGATATATCGGGGCGGTTCGGCTATCCGCTGTTGCTCTGCCTTCCGCTCCATATAACGCTCCACTACAGACTTCGGCTTAGTGGCATCAGGTTTGGCACTGGCAGGTCGGGACAACTGGCTATCAGGTTTCAGTCCTGTGCCAGAAGGAGCCACTATGTGCTGTCCATCATGCTGATGGAGTTTCTGCCAGGTATGCTCAATCTTCGGCACAGTGAGGTTACGGGCTACGCCCAGTTCCGAAGCCTTGAAGTGGCTGTTGCCCATCCAGACGGTGTAGCCCACAAGTTTTCCCTGCTTGTCATGGCGGAGCATGACGGAATAGCCCTTGTCCTTCATCTTGTCACAGTAGCCCTCCCATGTGAACTTGTCAAGCTCACGGAGCGCAGCCTTGCAAGCATCGTTTATCTGGTGGCGGTGGCGGTCGCGAATATCCTTCGGCAGTTTCCATCTGCGGCGTAGGTTGATGATGTCGGCGGCCATCCAACCACGCTCACGAATCTTGTGGTCGTTGTTCACATGACCGTCCATATCCACGCGGTTCACCACGATATGCAGATGTGGAATGCCGGATTCACTATCGACGTGGAGCGATGCCACATACTGGCTGTGCGCCAGGTTGGTATGTGCGTCCTTCGGTCGGCCATGGTAAGGGGTCATGTCGATACAGTCAAACTCGTTGATGAACTCATCGACGAGTTGCTGCCAGTCGGCCATCGTCCAGCTCTCTGTCTCTTCTTTGGAAGGAGACAGCTCTATGCGGATGGCAAACTTCTTGAACTTGTTTTTGCCCTTGCGCTGCCTTTCCGTCTCTCGGATATGCAGCATCATCCGTCCCCAGATGGCTGACGGTGACAGGTCTTCCGGCAGGAAATTCAGCTTCACTGTCTCGGCATCGAGCTTGTCCATGGCATAAGTTGTCATGGCGGCTCCGTGGGAAATGGTATGTACTTGCGCTATCATAGGCAAAGTGGCATTTATCTGGACAGACTTTCAATGATGTTGTTCCACCGCTCCATGAGGGTGTCCACTTTCTGGAGCCAGTAGCGCATGAAGTCGTCACTGCGGAAGAGCCTCCTGCGCTCTTCCTGATTTCGGGTTTTGAGTGCATTCTTCACATGCACCAGTTCGCCCCTGGCATCGTTGAGGGCAGCGATGGCATCTGCCTCCCGCTGCGTCATCCGTGCCTTGGGATGGTGGCCGGTGATGACCTTGCGGACATAGCGGCTCATGGTCAGTCCGCACTTCTCGGCTATGCCGTCGGCGGTCTTGTATTCTGCTTCTGTCAGCCGTACCTGAATGCGTCGGGTGCGGTTCTCTTTAGGGTTGGTATCTGTCATTTCGGTTGTAAACTATAAAGGGTTAGAAAAACCGGTGCGAGCCTGCGAGTAGTGGCAAGAGGCACTTGTCGGCACGGATGCTGCGGAGCGCATTTGTGTGACATGGGCAACTCTTGCTATAACTGGTCGTAATTCGACCACGACTGACAGAGGCTTCACAGCTGTAAAGTCGCTGGCTGTCGGCATAGTCCTGGAAGATTCCCTGTCGGTGGCAAACCGACTGTCAAAAGAGAAAGGGGGTAAGCGGTAGTCTGCTGACTTCCTTTTCCCTTTTGTTCGGCTTGCTACACCTGTTGGCTCTTGCCGTAGGCATGTGCCGATAGGTGGAGCTGTTTCAGTCAGGAGAAGAAGCGGTAAGGGTCTGCTGTGGCTGTGACATCGGCAGACTGTTACGCCTCCTGACTGAGGGCTGCTTGCCAGACCATTGGTTGCTTCCATGCAGCCAACGCTGTAAATCAGCCTCCAGTTTTTCTGGCGTATCTTTTTCGGCAATCCACAGGAGTTGGGCACCGAGACGCGCCACTTGTCTGTCGGTCAAATCTGGCATACATTTGTCAACCAACTCTCCAACAAGTTCCCACCGTCTGCCAAGTACGGCATCAGCGGACTTGTCCTCGTCATCCCTGTGAAGGTAGTCAGAGACCGTCTTGTACTTGTTCATGGCAATTCGCAGGGTGAGCAAATCAGAATACCGCCAACGGTATCTGGCATAAACCCGTGCGCTGATACGGCAAAGCTCGAAAGCGTCAATAAGGTAGGCTCTGTCAAGGGGACGGCCTTTCTGCTGTTTCAAGTCCTGTATCATGTCTCGTCCTCCTTGCCAGTTTCATCAGCGTTGTAGCCAGTGCTTCCAGAGGGGTAATCAACAGGGACGTTACCCAGCTGGCCGTTGTTCAACAGCCGTACTATATCCGACAGGGCATAGCGGTTGTGACTGCCCACTTTCTTGGGGGCAATGATGCCACGTTTCTGCCAAAGCCAGAGGGTGGATTTGGCTATGCCAAGTTTTTCACATACCTGACCAGAGGAAAGGTAGGTCTCGCCATTGATGGCGTTCGCACCTGTCTTGGTCAGTTCCTTGCTCCTTGCCGCAAGGGTCATGTCAACGACATCCTTTGCGAATTTTGTGAGGTCGGCGGCAGTGACCTCCAGTTTGAGGTTGCCACCGCCAATCTCCATGAGTGTTGAAATATCCATGATGTTTTACAGTTAAAGGGTGTATAATATGTATATGCGTATACTCTGTATAAGTGTATGGGATGTATAGGTGTATAAGTGTATAGGATGTATAGTCAGTCAATCAGGTCTATCAGCTCCTTCTTCATGTCATCATCGATGGCACGATACCGGGCAAAAGCCTTGGAGCCTGCCACATGGCCGGACATCGAAGCAATCAGATTCGGGTCTTTGACTTGTTTGTACAGGTTGCCAATGAAGGTGCGGCGAGCCATGTGGCTGGACGCTATCTCATTGATGGGGCGTTTCACCTCCTGATGTGTAAGCGTGTCAATGACCGTGACGATGCGCTTGACACCTGCCTTGGTCAGTATCTCACGGATGGCATCATTGTACTTGAAATTGAAGTGCTGGGGAAACAGCACCTCGCCCTTACTGCGGTTCAAGCGTTCAATGATGGACATCGCCTTTGCCCCAAGCGGCACACGGACGCTTGCCCCGACCTTGTTGCGGGTCTTTTGCGGAATGTACTCCAGCACACCGTCAATGATATTGTCGGTGGTGAAGCTCACAAGGTCACCGTAACGACATCCCACCATGCACTGGAAGATGAACATATCACGGTAGCCCTCCAGCATGGGATTATCGCTGAAATCGTATGCCAATACCTGGTCTCGCTCAGCGATGGTCAGGTAGTATGGTGTTCCGTAGAGCGTCCCCGGCATGTCGAACCTATCGAAGGGGTTGTTGCCCTGTGCGCCATTGAGAAAAGCCCAATGGACGATAGTGCGTACCATGGTAAGGATGTTGTTCACGGTGTTGCCACCTCTGGGTGTCCTTATCCTGCCTTTGGTGCGGTTGTCAAGCTTGCCATAGATGGAGGGGTACTTATCCACGAAGGTATGCTCCTGCTCCACGAACTTCTTGAAGGCGGCTATGTCCTCGGCAGTGATAGAGCCGATGGCAAAGGAGTAGTCTTTCATCTTGCGGACGCTGCGCTGGTATTTCTCGAAGCGTTCCATCTTGTCAATGACACCACGGTAGTTGGAAGCCTGATGCTTGTCGGACTTCTTCTCTTCAATGAACTTCCTGCCCCATACGGCAAGGCCAGTCTCTACAATCTCGCCGTTCTGCACCTTGAAGGCATTGGGATGGTGATAGGCAAATATGAGTTGTTGCAGCCACTTGTTGGTGGCACCGATGTAAAACTCCTTGGAGATAAGGCTGGTTATCTCCATCACGGAGCGGTTCAGGCGAAGCTGTTCCTCATTGGACACCAGAGCCACACGGAGGCGGTAGCCCTGACGCTCGCTGCTCCAGTGGTTGGGGTTGATGGTCAGCTCACTTGCGGCCTTGATGTCCGTCCTTGTACGATCATCACGGACGCGGAAATATATGGTTGCCTTGTCGGTAACGTTGTTCTTGGCGGACTTGGCGCGGATAAAAGCGGAAATCTTCATGTCTAATGATATTCTTATATTATTGGGAATACGGTATTATTCAATCATCTTCAGGATGTCTCGCTTGGTGTCATCATCGATGGCACGGTAGCGAGTGAAGGAAACGCTGTTCTCTGTATGTCCCGTAAGTGACGCAATCAGCGCAGGGTCTTTGACCTGCTTGTAGAGGTTGCCGATGAAGGTGCGTCTGGCCAGATGCGAGGCAGCAACTTCATATAGCGGACGCTGCTCTGCCTGACGTGTCAGCGGATTGAGGGTCATCACGATTCGGTCTATTCCTGCCATTTTGAGGATTCGCTTGATGTCCTGTCTGTATAGGTCATGTGAGAACCAGCGGAAGAGGTATTCACATTCGGGGTCAAGTTCCTCCAAGATAGCCTTTGCCTTGTCACAGAGGGGGACGCGCACAAGTTCCGTGCGGCCAGCCAGCAGGTTCTTGTGTGGGATATATTCCAAGAAGTCACCATTGATGTGCTGCCATGTGAAGTATTCAAGGTCGTTGCTGCGACATCCCACAAGGCACTGGAAGATGAACTTGTCACGGTGACGCTCCAGACGTGGGTACTGGCTGAGGTCGAAGTTCATCACCTTGTCACGCTCCTCAATGGTGAGGTAGTAAGGTGTACCGAAAAGCTGCTGGTCGAGCGACACATTGCGGAAGGAAGTGTCTGTCAGATAGCCTTCCTTCACAGCCCAGTTAAGGAACATGTTGAGCCGCTTGATGCCGCTGATAATGCCATTTCGGGAAACGGGACGAATCCACTTCTCATTCTTAATGTTGAACTGGGCGAAGAACTTGCGGTTGGCATCACGGTACTCATGCTCATGTTCCATGTAGTCGGCATAGTCTTCCACCTGTTCCTTGTCGAAGAGTTCAAGCGAGAGGCGGAAGTCGGGATTGCCGTTGTTGTAGCCCAGCCACTTCTCATAACGCTGGAGTCGGTGAAGGACAGAGGTCTGCGCCTGCCGATGCCAGTCGTTGAACTCCGACTGCTCCAGATACATCTTGAAGTAGTCTGTCAGCCCCGGTTCCTCGCCGTCGTTATGCTCATCAGCAGGAAGGGCGGCTTTATCCTCGGTCTTTGTTTCTGCCATTTTCAGGGTGCAGTCCTCCAATGCGGCTGCAAGCCATTTGGCATCCATGCCTTTCTTGTATTTTGTCTTTATCATGTTCAGTATCTTCTGTATTAACTCGTTTGTCTCTTGCTGCCGCTCTATCGGGACAACCTTCTTCGGGGTGTTGGCGGCATAGCCTGGCACTGACGCATCCCAGTATTCGGGATGGATGGTGATGGAACTGGCGGCTTTGATGTCCGTTTCCTTGTCTCTCAGTCGGAAGTAGAGGAAAGCAATATCCTCGTTTTTGCTCCGGCTTCGTCTTAGTGTGACGCTTACTTTCATTGCTTCGGGTATTTTGGGTTACTAATTGGTGTCCGTTGACCCTGTTTTGGGGTTCCCAAAATCTGTTTGGGGTTCCCAAATTTGGGGTTTTGAGGTTCCCAAAGTTAGTGAAAGGTTCCCAAATTGTTCCCGTTTATCCCGAATAAGTGCGGTTTCGTTTAGAAAGTTTAAGTTTTCGCAAATCGCTCTATATCAGTATATTTTAGCGCATTTTTGGCAGTCTAAAACAACCCCGTTATTCATGGCGATGTACACCGAGATTGCGCCCACGACGGCAACGACACCGGCGATGGCGTAGCAGAGCTTGACGACGTAGGGCACGTACTTGGCAATCTCCTCCGTGACGGTGGAGAGGGCATTGGTACCTGCGGTATAGTCGCCGGCAGCATTCTGCGCAAAGGCCGCAGCGGTGCCGCAGACCAGCATGAGCGCAAGGGTCTTCATTCTCTGGGACGAGAACAGGGACTTGGCGAAATTCTTGATTTTCTTCATTGTCTTGTCTTTTGATTTTTAATTGATTTCTACACACGATATATTCTCTTTTGCGCATTGGAGATTTCTGTCTTTGGTCAGGCTATGTTGTAGCCGTAGAAGGCGGGGAACACGATGCTGGCACCGATGATGAAGAGAATGGCACCAATCAGTATCATAATGGATTTGCTTACATCGCCCTCGCCCGTGGTCATCTTGAAGTATATCTGCAAAGCACCGATGATGGCGACGATGGACGAGACGGCATAGATGAGATAGAGCACGTAGAGCATTATAGTCACCACATAGTCGTGCGCCGTGGCAAGGGCATCCGCTCCCCAACTGTAGTCCACACCGCCGCACTTGGCGGCAGCCGTCAGGGACGGGAGGAGTAGGATGCCTGCCATAGCAAACTTCAGTAAATTGATTGTCTTACAGCTCATCAATAGTATTCTTGCGTCTGATGGTTCGGTTGCTTTTCGCACGGTATTTCTCCTGAAGGAAGATGCTGTACTCGGCTGGAGTGGCCTCAAATTCATAGTCAGGCTTCAGTTCGTCGGCTTCCTCGGCAAACTCCTCGTTCAATTGGGCACTGGTCATGGGCGTATGACCTCCCTGCTGTGTATCGTCTTCATCCAAGGGGACATAGCCGGACGGCTCGATAACGCGGACACCATCGCCATATACCTGTTCGGTGTATCGTGGGGTATCATCTTCATCGTCACCGATATGGAAGCCACTTTCGTCCTCGCTAATACTGACCGGCGATTCCTCGTCGGTCATGCCAGCGACTTCAATGGTTTCTGATTCGTGCTTCTGCCCTTCATCCTTCTTTCCGTAGAGGTCACGCATGATGGTGACGGCGAAATAGACGATGTAGGCAAAGGTCAGCACTACCGCGAATATCATAAATGGACTCATACTATTGTTATTTTTTGAATATGATTTCTTGTTTCCTTGCCACTCCGAAAACAGACTTTTTCTGACTGCCGCATCGAAATGCGAGTGCAAAGAAACAGGTTTTATTCGGGACAGGATGAATTTCCGTCCCTTGACAGCATGAATCTTAACACGAATTATTCTTATAGTATGATTATCGGCGAATTATCATACTATAAACTTTTCCCTATGATATAATAAACGCCAAGAGGAAGCCCCCGTATTGGGAACTTCCTCTTGGCATTAGCTTAATTATTAAATCTGTCGGATATTTCTGGTGGATTTATGACACCCTATAGATCTTTATATGAGTGATGTCATATAAACGAGTAGCATAAGTATAAAGCAATTATTTAATATCATAATACCCACTTAACTTTTTGTCTATTTCGCTTTTCCTAGTTATTGATAATAACTCATCTTCCTCTTCAACTGAAAAAAAAGGTATTCCAAAATGTTTGATATCCACACCGCTGAGAGAATAATATCCCGAGGCATACGGCTTTCCGTTCTTTTGTATGTAATGCCAAAACAAATCACTCTCTATAATGACCTTCAGAATTTGCAACTTCCTTACATCAGAGTTGACAAAAGCCAATCCATTATATAGCATCAACTCAGAATCATCGGATATGAGGCACTTAATGGGACCATTAGCAAATTTAGGAAAAAACAATTTATATTTTGGTAACACAAGTGATTGCGTGCGTCCAAATGCATACCACTGAGGGTAAGAACTAGTGTTCCCTTTATCTCTTGATAAAAGAACGCTCTTTTTTTCTTTTAGATATTTAAGTGCATGGGGGTAATGATGGCACATATCATCTTGACTAATCACAGAGGCTTTACCATCCTTAACAATGTATGGGAAAATAAGCTTCTCTAATATGCTTTCCTTCTGCACGCCAGAATTGAGTTTGTTAGGATTTACAACATCCCTACATATTCTTTTCTCAATAGGAAATCTCTTTCCATCACTTTCCAAATAATAAAATGCATCGTCTTCACCTGTTGGCTTGAAGATATAGGTTTCATTACTCAATGTGGCAATCCCATGTCGTGATGGACAGTAATCTTTTATTTGGATGCCTGTTGATTCGATTGCAATAGTTTTATTAAGGTCATTTAGCGCCCATCCCTTAATGTCATCCAGCATATCATATGGGATGGCGTCATATTGTGGTACCACAGGTAAGTTTCCTTGCTCATCTACAGCATAACGGATGCTATCTATACCTTCTGTCTTATCTAAATAAAAGAGGCAGGTATAAGTGTTTCTGGAATCGAATACCTGGTAACCTCTAAAATCGACAATGGAAATAGCGAACCTGTATTGCGAGAAATACTTCCTTAATGCCCGTCCATTTACAGACCTTAAGAAAGTGTTCATAGTTATATACCCTAAGCGTCCATTATCAGCCAGCATTTCCGTTGCAATTTGGAAGAAAGGGATATAAAGGTCGGGGTGTCCAGACCTACAAACTTCGTAATTTATTAATTTTTCGTGTGTTCCATTTGGTAAATTTCGAGAACAAACATAAGGAGGGTTGCCCACTATCACATCAAAACCTGTATATAAAACATTCCAATCATCGTTGATATAATCGAGCGTATCCCTGCATAATAAATTAAAATTAAAGTCAGAATCTTCACCTTCCGACAATGCCAGCAAACTCAACAGAATCTTTGTCCTTTCTATGGAATACATCTGTATATCTATTCCATATATGTTTTCTTGGAAAATTTCAGAAAAAGACTTTTGGGTTTTATTGTGAATCCACAAAGCAACATCCATCAAGAACCCGCCACAGCCACACGATATATCTGCAACACGTAATTTTTGCAATGTTTCAGAATCTTTATCGCCTAAACAATTTTGGAGGATGGTTAATCTAACTTTTTGGGGCGTATATACTGCGCCTGTAATAATCCTATCAGCAGGAGACACAACATATTCAAACAACTTAACTAGTGTTTCAATGCTTACTTTTTTCCCATACTCTGCTGACAAATGCTGAAGAACATTCTGCAAAATCTCATACTCGTCCTCCTTTTCCGATATAACATAGTTCAAAAGGAACGAAGAACGCTTAACCTCCAATCTATTACTCTTTAGATACGCAGATACGAATAGTCTGTTGACCATTCGTTCATCTGATGGCACATGCCGTTTCAAGAATGATAGAGTTGAGGATTTCGCCTGCTGCATCATCAATTTTGTGCTTAATAAAAATTTGGGAATCCTCTCAGTTGTCCCTCAAACTTTCTATAACGAGCATTCAATTCTTTGATTTGTTTCAACTCTATAGGGTCTTCTGTTTCCAGCGTATCAGTTTTCATCAACTCGATACGAAGTTGTTCCAATGTCCATTTTAACCTATGAATAGGATTGCCCAATGTCAAAGCCTTCCACATCCAAAGTCCTAATTCCGTCTTTGATTTAACAGAACCATCAGAAAGCCGTTCAAATTGATTTGCATATTTTGAGTCACAAGGATCTATCCAACCTTCTTTGCCGTTGTTTGGTATATTGGCTTTACCAGTTGGCCACTTTGCTCTTTTGGAATTATTGCATGAACGACAGGAATAAACCAAATTGGAATAATCGTTCTCACGTTCCTCAGCAATTTTCTTGGGTACGAAATGGTCTATCTCGTAAAACGTGTCACTAAAAAAATCATGGTCGCCACAATAACCACATCTTTGATGGAAGTCCTCTCGCAACAAAGGCTTATATGTTTGATACTTTTTCCCTTCAGGAGCATCACAACGTCGGAATGGAGTTGTTTTTCGAAAATCTACCATAGCTGTCTATTCTTTACGATGATTAGAAACTATAGTACGTGCAAGGCTCAACATCTCTTTAAGTTCCTTAGATGTTCCTGTATTAATCAGATTCGCGCGAGCAGATGAATCCAAATCCAACTCTGACAAATAAAGTTCCGCATCAAATCTATCTGCCTCTTCCTGCAAGGACAATGTATTACCAGAAGCAAGCTTTTCCTGGCAGTTACGAATACATTTCTCGCAATCGGCTTTTTTCTTGTCATAGATTGATACAGCAGAATCAATCATATGGCATAGTTTTACCAATAGTTTTGGATCTGTAAACATTTCCTTTCCCCTGATTGCTTGTGTCTCTGTACATTCTAGGATGGCATTATCCTCAAACGATGTAATGATAAATATAGGCAGGTGCTTGTTATGCTTGTGAATTTCTCTGGCCACATCATCACCTGTGTAAGAAACCTGTCCACTCTCATTCAGTCGGAAATCCACAATGGCAACTTGAAAGTCACGAACCTCAGCCCATATGTCCGAGACATTACAAGGTATTATCTCGGGGATATGCATTTCATATTTATCAGAAAGGGCGGCATAAACAGAGGACTGCCATCCCGCTTGCTCGTCTATGTAAACTATCCTTGTCATAATATTATAATATCAATTTCAATATTGTCCTTATTCCAAAACCTTTGTCTACAGGTAGCAGTGTTATTGTTGAATCCTTAAATTTGTCAATAACACCCTTTGCAATAAACAAGCCCATACCTGTACCTATTTTATTGTTTTTACTATCAACTATAGATGTTTCAAAGGCATTAAAAATTATTTCCGGGTTATTCTTATACTCTGAGGCTAATCCACATCCATTATCCACAAAGTCAATGACAGCATATCCGTGATCATTGACTATTCGCACATCAATTTCTTTATTAAGTTCTGGAGACCTTAAAAATGCATTAATGGAATTGGCTACGAAGTTGTTATATACACTGTCTAAATCCATTTCAATTGCATTGATTTTTGCACCTTCCATGCCAGACATTTCCAACTTGATACTGATGTTTTTTTTCAATAAACTCGGTTCCCATGCCTTAATAAAGCCATTAAAATACTCTTCGAGGTTAATTTGTTTCAAATCTCGCTTACTTCTTTGAATAGAATGTAGCGAATAAAGCAACCAGTTATATAGTTTCTCGTCCTCATCCTTCATTGTATCAAGCTCTTTATATGGGTTGTTAAACCTCATATTCGCAAATTGTTCAACAGGAAGGTATTTTGACAATATATCCCTAAGAAGATTATTTCTCGGAAGTAATCTCAACATAACACTTCTTAATTCGTGGGTATAGGTGGCCATGGAGATACCCATACTCGCTAAGCCTCTAAGCATAGCAAGCTCCTCATCTTTAGCGTCAAGTTCCACTTCCAAAGACTGATAGCTCTCAGCCAAAGTCCTCAAATTCTTTGCATCTTCGGACTGTTGCTCTTCTTCTCCTTCTGAAAGAGCTGCACGAGCTATATCTTTTGCTTTATTGGTTATAGGATGATCTTCCTTGTACTGCTCTGACAAGTTATACATAATGTAATTACGGTCTTCCTCAAAAGCAGCAATAATTTGTAAAAGCAGATTCTTGAATACTTGGAATTCGTCATTCTCTTGAATCCCTTCTCGACTTGACTTATCCTCAAAAGCAGTGTTGGTCAGACGTGATATGTTGACCACACCTGAAATCTGCGTTGGACGGATCCTGTATCCTCCCATTTTCTGACCGACACCACCAGGGCTTTTGGCTTGCCTGGAACCTAATTCCAACCAATCATTTCCATTCTCGCCATAAGGCCTTACACGGAATTCGTCACGAAAAATACGAACTCCACCAAATTTTGTTAACCAGTTTTTCCTTTTTGCTCCATCAATTTGGTTATAAGGATACTTCTTCGCGCCATCGCGCTCCCTGTCATCAGAGTTTGTGTTCTTGATGAAAAAGAACGTAAACGAAAATCCCCCTACATTGGAGAGTAATTCTGGTGCAACCCAATCGCTAACAGATATTACCTTCTCTATTACCTTTTTCTGGAAGTCTTCCAGTTTGTACGGGCTTTTCTGCATAGCTTTTCGCTCAAATACTTTTGAATATTTGGTTTCAAGCAAAGATATATTAAGTTCATTCCTTTCGATAATAATATCTATTTGTTTCTTTCCATCAAATGACGCTGATACTTTATAATCAAAATCTGTATATTCGGCAGGATTGACCTTGCCACTCCATGACAAATCCTGCAATTTATATAAGTAAAGAGTGAACAACGACTGCATATGCTCAGGAATGAGCATTTCCATATTATTCAGCAGACTATCTAGTCCTTCATCCGTCCATAAATCCTTTAGATTTGAGACACATAAAACAGTACCCTGAAAATCTGAAAAATGCAATTCATCTGCAATTGGGAGTTTAGCTAGTCCATGCTCTTCAAACCAGTTATTTGCTTCTTCCATATTAAATTCATCCACTGAAGCTGTTATCTCAGAAAGTGTTTCGGCATTGTCAAACTTTGACCAGTCCACCGCCCATCTATAACCATGTTTGTCTGGCATAGTAGAAAAGGTTATCATCTCTGCCTTACTACCAAGGCGGTTTAAGGCAAAACGACCAATACCCTTAGCTCCACTCTTTATTCTCCTTTTTACCTCGGTTTTTGCATTAACCAGCTTGTCATCAGTACCAATTGTCATCCAATGACGAAGAATCGTTTCTTCCGTCATGCCAGAGCCGTTATCAATGATATATATCCGTGAATCAACACGTGATTCTTGGATGTCAGCAACCACAACGCATACCTCAGCATCAGCATCGTATGCATTTTTAACAAGCTCAACGATGGCACCCTCCGCATTAGCAAAGTTCTCCATGCCTATCAATTTTGCCGTTCTAGCTGATATATTAAATGGTACATCCATGTTGTTATTCTAAAATTATGCTGCAAAGATACGACTATTTTTTCAAATTATCATCAAATCCCCTCCAATTTCCACATTATTCGTATTTAAAGACCTTCTTCTTTCTGTGCTGTACAGCTTTGGCCCTGGCTTTGCTGTTCTGCCCGGAATCGAGAACCACTTCAATTTGTATCGGGGACGACGTGACCTTTGCGATTCTCCCAGAATTCGGGGAATATGCCCTCCGTCGACATAAATGTGCTTCTGGTTAAGTTCTTCGGTATTGATTTCCATAGTATCATTGATGTCAACAAGAACTCAATTAAAATTACTAGCGGCAACACCGTACTATCGCAAATATAATAAATAGAATCATATTTATCTTATGAATATGATTTCTTGTTCCTTTACGACTCCGAAACAGACTCTTTCAGACCGCCTCTTTGAGATTTGAGTGCAAAGAAACATGATTTATTCGGAATAGGATGAGTCTTTGACCTTTGCCAGCCCAAATCTTAACACGAATTATTTTTGTAGTATGATTATCTGCGAATTATCATACTATAAATTTTTGTCGTGGCGCACAATAAACGCCAATAGAAGCCCCGTAATGGAAACATACTTTTGGCGTAATAATGATGCTATACTACTTCATCTATCAAGACAATCAGTTGTGAAACCGTTTCTCCAGTTCATGCATTCGAGCCATGAGCTCGGCAAACGATGGTGCTGTTCCGTCGTAAATCATGTGCTCACGCATGTATTTGTAGTCCTCTTCCCAAAGAGACATGACTTCATCTGGAGGAGTAAGCCTGATTTCCTTTCTTAAATCCTTTGTGTAGTCAACGCCGTGAATGGAGGAGAAGTGGGCACGATGGCGATTGATACTATTCCAAAGGGCATCATCCTTGACTGCATGCAAGGCAAAATCATTGTCCATCATCCGCTCAATATCGTACAGGTGGCGCGATTTCCGCTCTGCCCTCTGGCATCTGGCCGTCACGAACATTTCATGCAGGAGAAACACTTTTTCGAGGAAGGTTTTCTCGGGCAGGGCAGTACGGATGTCGGAGTCGGCTACGTCGGTGTCAATGTTGGTAAACTCACGTGCAATCATGCTCTTCACTTTTGCCTTGCCCGTTGGCTCAATGAGAGACCTGGAACTGACTTCCAGCATGACAATGGGTTTGACATATGCGGAATTTGTGTCTGCTAATTCATCCTCGAACAATGACTTGTAACTAATGTATAACTGGCGCGGTTCTGGGTAGGTGTCGTTTCCTGTGCCGTTAGGTTGTGCTTCCACAGAACACCAGTCATCCAATCCAGCCTTGGTGATCGCTGACTTTAGTGCCTCGCAAAACTCGTTCTGTACGAACAGTGAAGATTGCTTTCTCAGTTTCTTAATCTGCTTGACAGTTGGTTCATCGCCTTCAAAGATGCCAAAGTTGCTGTCATAGGCAAGGTCAACGTCCTCTGACATGCGTCCTATCAAGTCCCATGTCTTGGAAAGACTGGAACCACCCTTAAAGATAATTCTGTCAGCAAAGGGCAGTTGGAACACCAGTTGCAGCACAATCGTCACCCAAAGGTCTTTCTCAATCACGGCAGCTGGCAGTCCTGTCTTCAGTGCTGTTTGCGTGATGAAGAGTTTCTTTCCTTCATCGTCTATCTCAAAATACTTGTTGCTCATACTGTTTCAATATAAAATCTTTAATCCATGCCGGCATCAGTCCCAAGTCATCACGGATCTGTTCCAGCGGAGTGTTCTGCAGGAGTGCCCTGACCCTTGCCTCATGCTCTTCTGTGATATCCTCCTTGCCTATGTCCTTCAGGGCAAAGACCAGCATCTGCAACAGTCTGTTCTTATAGGCCAGGTTCTTCTGTGTCGTGTGGACGAACTTGATGGAATAGCCGTTGCTCATCTTGATGGTCTTCGAGGTGCCGTCGGTCATATAGACAAGATTCATGGGGACTTGTGTGGAGAACCCAAGTTTGTTCAAGGCATAGGCACCTGTCGGAACAATGGTGACCTTATCCCTCTCGGCAATCCTTTCTGCCACCTCTTCGTAGGATGGGTATATTACCCCTAAACCGTATTTGTCATCAGACTTGGGATAATAATATACTCCCTGAGCCAGCCTGAGTATCGTACCTGCCTTGGTCTCCCTTTCCAGCACCTTCAGTACATGGGAGGACTTGGTGCCCACCTTTGCCAGGTCAGAAGGAAAGAACACCATGCCAGGTGTCATTCCTGCGATTTCCGCAGAGACTTTATTCGTCATCATAACTTTTAAATGTTAAATCTGTCGCAAAAATACGGCAAATTTATGACACATGCAAGCTTTTCAACGATTTTCTGACTTTTGGAGGCTGTTTATCGGTCAAATAACTATTTCGTGCCCGAATTATGCAAAAAATTATGGTGCATCAAGCTTCCTTACAATCAAACTTCTTTCCATGATTAAGTGTAATTGATATCTTGGATGTCATATCTTGTTAGATATGAGCATGTCGTTCAAATCATTATGCGGCTGATAGCGGTAACTTTCATCAATAGCCTTGTCAGGGTAAAGGCCGATCAGTGTCTCGGTAGCTTTATGTCCGGCATTGTCGTTGTCAAGATAGCAGTGTATGCACTCATATTGCTCAGCAAACGAGAATGACTTACCGATGTTGTTGACGGAGTTCAGTATGATGTAGTCACATTCATCTGATATGCAAATGCCGTCTGTCCCTTGTTTCTTAAATGTCATATATGATAGGAAATTGAAGAATCCTTCAAAGATGCTGCATTGATTTACCGCATTGTCATGAATGGAATGAACAATGGAAATATCCTTGCCTCCTTCACACCCCTTGAAAAACGGATTACGTATTTCCATGCCACCAGAACGGTTTAGAAAAGCGATTCCATAATAAGACCGTCCTCGCACCTGATAGTGTACTTCCTTGCAGTACATCTTTGCCACTTCAATATCTACACCTCTGCCTTTTACATAATACAGCAGCGCAGGATGTGTTAAAGGTAATAGCTGAATATTACTCTTGCGTGTATCTTCAACAGGAGCCTGGTTAGAAGGGGATTTCTCTTCATGTGGTATCTTGGCAGCATGGGTTTCTATATGGCGCAGAATCTCCGGAATATAGGAAGTGTTATACAGTATCTTCCCCAGTTCAATAATATTGCCCCCCTTGTCGATTCCGAAATCGAACCATTCGTTACGCTCGGCATTGACCTTGAACGAGGCATTATGTTCATCTCTGAAAGGGGAGCGATACCAATGATTGTAACCACGAGTTTTGACTTCCTTGCAATCTATCGCTGAAAGGAATTCATTGAGGTCGATAGATTTTGCTTCTTCTATTGTTATCATATCTTTTATATATGTTAGTCCATTACATTATTATATATACACTGTACCAAACTAAACAGAATTGTGAACTTATTTATCATCGTCCAATTCGCCTATTTCAAAGTCGGGATTATAATGATACCCATTATTGTCTTTCACTATGGCTCCCTGTGATACAAGAAATTTGTAAACTTCGGTCATGCAGCTCCGGCTACGCTGGAATCCAATTTCTGCATAACCCTTGATGAGTGCATTGATGAGTTCAACATACCTTGAAATGTCACCGTCTGCAAATGTCACGGCTAATGCCTCCCGATGCTTCGCTTCGGGTAGGTCCTGTATAGTGGAGCCTGCCTTTGGCTGCTCCCAGTCATATTGTTCAACCAAAACTGGTAGCCCATCTGAATTAATGGTGATGGCAAAAGGATCAAACTCTTTTGACCTCATGTGCATTGGCTTCAACTCACTAACTGACTTATTAGTCTTACTGTTGCTTATGACAAGTACGGACTCGGCTTTATTGTTCAACTCGGTTCCAATGTGGCCCCTAGTATTGTCATCTCCCTTGTTCAGATGCAGAACGCAATGTATGTGAAGGTTATAACGACTGGACCATGCCATCATCTTTGTTATCAAGTCAATGCTTTCTCTTGCGCTGTTGATGTCATACATCAAGTCACGAATGCCATCGATGACTACAAGACCATATCCTTTGCTCGTCTTCAAAGCATAATCAATAAGCTGTAAGCGAAGGGTGGGCGAGTATTCCCTTAGTCCAATGAATCTCATGTTTTGTGGGTCTTTGTCTGTTGGAAGATTGGCTAGCTTCAGTATCCTGGTCAGAACGTTATGGCAATGGTACCGGCTTTGCTCAGTATCAAAATATAATATCTTCCGTTGTTTGGCAGGGAGGCAAGCCCTATACTTTAAGATGGTTCCATTAACCAATGAGGCAGCGACAATGGCAGAAACATTGAATGTCTTACGACTTTTTGCTTTTCCTGTCGATGCACTGAAGTTTCCAAAGGTTGCGATGGTAGAATCTCCGACCCAAAGAATCTCCGGCGGAACGTCAAACTTGTCCGTTGCCTTAATTGTGGCGTTTTGAAGGAGGGCGGCAAGCTCTGTATCAGACCATTGGCTTTGTCCCGCCGTTTTCGGTTCTATTATTTCTTCTTCCATGAATAATATGTTTGGGCTGATATTCCGTCACACTGATGGTTGAGAACCTGATGAGGGCTTCAAGTTCTTCCTCGTTGGGACTATCTATCTCTATGTGTCCTTTATTTCTATTCATTATTAATAATTATGTCAGGCCCGTTGTGGTTTCGTAATAGCCATACATCAAGTTCCTTTCTCTCGAAGTAGCACATTTTACCTCTGGGCTTGTAATGTGGAATACTCTGCGTACTGGTTAACTTGTATATTTGACTCAGTGATATGCCCATATAAATTGCAGCCTCTTGTAATGTGAGAATATCCTTGGAGGCTATTGCCTGTCTTTCCAGATTGTTGAGTCTCTCCTCCAAAGGACTAACTTTGTCTGCCACTTTTTGGATGCAATCTACCTTCTTTTGTAATTCTAGGATTGTTCTTTCTCTTTCACCCATTTCAATTATTCTTTTGTTAATTCTCTGATGTTTTTTGTAATAGTGGTATTCTTAAATTCGTCCATTCGTTTGATGGTCGTTTCCTTTGAGCATCCTTGGACACGAATCTGACAACACCTTAAAGCCGTGTAGATTTCTTCAAACTTGAAGCGTAGCTCACCAGAGGGCATGACAATGGTCTGTATTTTCCCGTCTCGTCGCCACCGGAATAAGGTGGACTGTGAGACCTGGAGCGTTTCCATTACATCTCGTGTTGTCATCAATAGTGCCTTGCCGATGCTGTGTTCCATATTGGCTGCCCGCTCAATATACTTTTCAATTCTGTCCAAACGTTCGCTAAATTGTTGATAGACCTCACTGTCTACAGTTATAACTTCCATTATTATCTGTGTTTATATTTATGAAAAACCTTTTGTTATCCTTGATTTCACATAACTCAGTTAGCAGGATGGCCTCCCTTGATTGAGACTTGATTGAATCCTTCAGGATTTCCAATAAGACTTTGGGCATGATTTTACCATGCTCGTCTACAAGATGCGGTTCTTTGCCAGCATCCATCCATTTGGGTAGTGCTGTTGCTATTACCATGTCAAGCCATGTGCTTCCCATGGCATTTGCCAGTTTTTCCAACTGTTCCTCTTTCTGAGTTGATTTGTCATTCTCGATATATACGACCTTTCCCCGCGTGAGTTGCGCGAGTCTTGCAAGTGAAGCCTGGTCATAATTGTGGGCCTCACGATATTTCTTGATGATATAACCTATTCTTATTTTCATTTGTTTTGCAAAGTTACACTTGTTTGACGGATGAAATGTGCACACAAAATCAACACTTGTCGATATTCTCGACTTTCGCTTTTTTTGTGTGGATTTCAGAATAGGGTGAATTGTTATGCAAAAAAAACTTCCAAAGCGTGTTTGCCATGGAAGTCCCTATAAATTTATAATTAAATGCACGATATCACACTAGTATTTGTGTAATATAGAATTCTTATGGAATTATGAATGTGAATATCTTCTCATTCATTTTCCACTTTCAATAAATTTGTTTATCCTGAAACTGCAGTTGGCAATACTGTTACATAGTTGTATAAATACGGCCAAGTAGCGATTCTTACATTACTTAAATAAGTCGTCAATGGAAATATTTGACGAGAATATTTCTGAATACTCGTTTCGCTTTAATGTTGTTGCACTGATAAGGGTCAAGAGGAATGTCTTTTCCGGGTTCCAGGATTCCAACAGAGCCGCCCTGTGAGCGAGTTTGTCTGCATAAGATTTTGTCACTTCAAAATCTGATTTGCAGAACTTCATCTCGCATACATTAACCACATCATCAGCCCTGTCAATGATTAAATCAATTTGTATTCCTTCGACTTCATCATTCCCTCGAACAATATAAGAGGATTCGATTGAAGATACACCTGCAATCTGGAGCGCAGATTTAATCTGAAAAACATGCTGCATACAGATTTCTTCAAAGGCAAGTCCACGCCAAGAGTTAATTGCCGGCTCTTTCAGATGATGCTGCCAATAGTCTGTCTCCACAATTTGCTTGTTTTCCTTGAAATGAAGCCAAAACCAGCAAAAACAATCCGAGAGCCTGTAATACTCTTCTCGTTTACTTTGACCAAAAGGTATATAGCGTGTAACGAAATCACTACCTACAAGTGCTTTCAACATTTTTGAGAACTCACCATTAAGAGTTATGCCTGTTTGTCTGGCTATTTCTTCGCGCGTAAATCCTGCATGACGTCGGCCCAATAAACGCACAATCTTCATACATTCACCTGAATGGTCAAAAACAGAGTTGAAAAGGCGGTTGAATTCGTCACCAAGTTTGGGCTTGTCGGCAAAAAACATGGCGTCAATATTCTGCGCCAGGCTATATGATGGATTAAAATAATCGAGGTAATAAGGTATGCCTCCCATGATCATATAAGCCTGTACTATATTGTAACGCGACAGTTTGATATTGCGATTATTGAAAAACTCTTCGCATTCATAAAGGGTGAAAGGATGAAGTTTCATCTCACAGGTAAGACGACCATAAAGCCCGCCTTTGTTGTTAATGAGATTGTCAATAATCCACGACGTTGCGGAGCCACATACAACAAGGCAAAGGTTGTGCCGGCTGTTGCACCAGCCATTCCAAAAGGTTTCCAATGCTGTCAAGAAGCCCGAACGTGGCGTGTCCATCCATGGAAGTTCGTCAATGAATACTACTTGACGGCTTCCATTGTACATTCGCTCCAAATGTTGCTCTAATAAGAAAAAAGCTTCCATCCATGATTTTGGTTGGCTTATACCTTCCATGCCATGTCTGATTAAAGAGAAGTAAAAGTTTTGCAATTGGTCCTTCAAAGCAGACTTCCGTTTACGGTCATATGGTGAGATACCGGTATGACGAAATATCATGTTCTCACGAAATACTTCGTTTATGAGAAATGTTTTGCCCACACGTCTGCGGCCATATACTGCAATAAATTCTGCTTTATTACTATTTAGATGCCGATTCAATTCGGCTATTTCCTGTTTCCTGCCTACAATATTTTCCATATGGTACATGTGTTTTGAGTTACACGATGCAAAGGTAAGGATTATTTATGACTTCAACAAGAATAATATGTTAAAATCTGAATAAAATATAATTTATTTTGCCATATAGTATTATTTTGTTGTTTTGTGGCTAAATAAAACACATTTTGTCACACATATATAATGTAACAAAAAGTATATCAGTGAAAAGTATTGAAGACTATATAATATTGCAACCTTTATACATTATTATATTTATATAGAGATTAGATTGGTTCAAAACTGTTTATCAGGAGAACACATTGTTTCAGTGCGATTTCAACTAGAAAAAAATAGATTTCAATCGTCACGTGAGTTTTTTATGTTATTTTCTTTGGAGATATGTTCGTTTTTTAGTAATTTTGCACTCGCGTAAGAAGATTATGGTGATAGTCAAGTCGTAGTCAAAGCGACTAAGTGAAGAGTGTTACATTTTATGTTATGTAAGAGTCCTACAGATTGCTAACTAACTGAAAAAGAAAAGAGTTCAAAGAGACGGTTCAAGACCCATCTGTATAAATTAACATATAAGTTTCTGAATAATAGATGGTTACAAATCTCCGAAGGGGCTTTCGATGACAAAAGTGTTACATTGACAGAATAGTAAAGAAGTATAAGACAGAAAATCAACGTTTTAGGAGGAAGGTTCACAAGCCAGTCTCTCCGCAAAGAAGGCAACCTTCATGGGTTGCCTTCTTGCTTTGATACTGGGTTGCTGTTGATGTCTTGGACGACAAGACCGGCCAACGTCATGCCGAAGATGGCTGTGATGTGGCAGAGGGAGCCATTCGTCTGCACCTTCGTGAAGGTCTGGCTGCCGTCCTGAAGAGCTTTGCCAAGATTGGGCAGAGGCTGCTCCTCGCTGTGGACGCAGAGGAACTTGCGGGCAGGGAAGAGCTTCTGTCTCCGCATGGCCGAGCGCATGGCTGCTGCCAGTGGGTCGCCTTTCACCTTCCAGAACTCCGACACCCTGACCTTCGTCGGGTCAATCCGTAAAGCGGCGCCCATCGAGGAGAAGAGGCAGACCCCCCGCCCCCCCTCTGGTGGTGTTCTTGTTGCTTGCAGGGTGAGCACTATCTTGTTCTTGAGCGAGTCGATTGCGTCGATGACGTAGTCGTACGTTTCTATGCGGAACTCTTCGGCATTCTCCCTGCTGAAGTTCTTCTGCAAGGCAACAATTTCAGCCTCAGGGTTGATGTCAAGTAGTCGGCTTCGCAAGGCTTCCACCTTTGGTTGTCCTATGGTCTTGGTCGTTGCCATCAGCTGTCGGTTGCAGTTCGTGACGCAGACCACGTCGCTGTCCACGAGCGTCAGATGCGTGATGCCTTCCCTCACCAAACACTCAGCACACCAGCTGCCAACGCCGCCCACGCCGAAGATGATGACACGCTTCTCCCGAAGCCGTTGCATCCCTTCCTCGCCCAAAAGCAATTCTGTCCTGTTGAATAGTTCGTTTGTCATAGCTATCTGAGTTCTACTACCGTGATGCCGGCACCGCCGAACTCGACGTGTTCGTCATGGTAGGATGTGATGCCGGGGATGGTGTGAAGGTACTGACGAATGACTTGCCGCAAGGCTCCGGTGCCTGTGCCATGAAGGATGCGGACGCGTGAGGCATTGACCAAGAGGGCATCGTCAATGAAATACATGACAGCTTGCAGAGCTTCGTCAGCCCGCATCCCGCGCACGTCAATCTCTTGCTTGAAGTCGAGGTGCTTCTGGCGGATGCTGTCTTGCGTCTGGCGGCTGACAATCACGGTTTGTGTTGTTTCCTCTTTCGGGGCTTCTTCTGCTTGTTCCAAACGTTTTAGGTCTACGATTGTTCTCATCACTCCGAAAGTGACTGATGCTTGTTTGCCCTCAATGGCGGTGATGGTGCCCACGGAAGTCTGTCCCTTGATGCGGACACTATCACCTATGGAGAGAGGATTCGGTGTTGATGGATTAGAGATGTGGGATTTCAGATTCTCTAATTCTCTACTTTTCTCATTTTCTACCTTCTTCCTCGCTTGTCTTTCTGCATGACGCTTGCGTCGTTCCTCTATCTGCCTGCGTTTCTTCTCAACGTATGCATCAAGCTCTTCCTGACTCATCTGTCCGACTTCCTTGCGGAATGTCTGCAATTGCTGGCGTGCAGAACGTGTACGCTCCTTGTCGGCCTGTGCCTCTTTGATTTCGCGGATGGTGTTCTCAATCTGAGCATTAGCAGCGGCGATGATTTTGTCTGCTTCTGCCTTTGCCTCACGGATGATTTCCTTTCGCTTGCCACGCAGTTCTTCTATCTCCCTCTCGTAGTGCTCGATGGTCTGCACCATCTGCTTCTCCTGCGAATGAATCGTCTGGCGCTTGCCTTCCCAGTAGCGTTTGTCGCGTGTGATGTCGAGCAGGTACTTGTCGGCATTGACGTACTCTCGGCCCACAAGCTCCGTGGCATCGGCAATCACCTCTTCGGGAATGCCTATCTTGCGAGCTATCTCTACGGCGAAGCTGCTGCCCGGGTTGCCTATCTGCAACTGGAAGAGGGCAGCCATCTTCTGCCTGTCGTAGAGCATTGCACCGTTCACGACGCCCGGCGTGTCCTCGGCAAAGTGCTTGAGGTTCTGGTAGTGCGTCGTGATGACGCCGAAGGTGCCTTTCTCCACGAAGCGTTTCAGCACGGCTTCCGCTATGGCGCCGCCGATGGTAGGCTCAGTGCCTCCGCCAAACTCGTCTATTAATAATAATGTATAGGGCGTGCAGCTGGCCATCATGCGCTTCATGTTGAGCAGATGGCTGCTGTAGGTACTCAGGTCGTCGTCGATGCTTTGCTCGTCGCCGATGTCGATGAATATCTGACTGAAGATGCCAGCTCTGGAGCCGTCGGCCAATGGAATGGGCAGTCCGCATTGCAGCATGTATTGAAGCAAGCCTACCGTCTTGAGGCAGACGCTCTTGCCGCCTGCGTTCGGTCCGCTGATGATGAGGATGCGCTGCCGCTTGTTCAGCGTGATGCAGAGGGGTACAATCTTCGAGCCTTGCTTTTTCAGTTTTGCTTCCAGGAGAGGATGTCGGGCGTCGAACCAGTCGATGAGCGGCGTGGAATATATTTCGGGCGAACGTCCCTCGATGGCTTTTGTCAGCTGATGCTTGGCGAGGAGGAACTCGATGTCTGCAAGGAATTCGAAGCCTCGCAGCAGTTCCTTCAGGTTTGGTCGCAACTGTTCCGTGAACTCACGAAGGATGCGAATGACTTCGCGCTGCTCTTCTGCCTCCAGTTCGCGGATGCGGTTGTTGGCTTCCACCACTTCGGCCGGCTCGATGAAGACCGTCTTGCCAGTTGCACTCTCGTCGTGGACGATGCCTTTGATGCGTCGCTTCAGGGCAGGAGCCACAGGGATGACGAGGCGGCCGTCGCGCATGGCAGGCGTCACGTCTTTCTCTACAAGTCCTTCTGCCTGAGCTGATTTAAGGATGCTTGCTAATGTTCTGCTTACGCTTCCCTCTGCACGTTTCAACTCGCGACGGATGGCGGCGAGCTCGCTGCTGGCTTCGTCCTTGATACGTCCGTACTTGTCGAGAATCTGTTCAAGTCGACGGGTGATGGTGTGGAAGGTGAAGACACCTTCGGCAAGTTTTTCGAGAGCAGGGAAAGATTGTACCTCCTCCGACGGGTTTCCTCTCACAATCCTAGCCCAGGCATGCAGCGTCCGAAGTGTCCGCAGTAGTTCCCAAAGCGACTCTTCCTCGAGGTAAGCACCTTCGATGCGAATGCGATGGATGTCGCTGCGCAGGTCGAAGAAGTCCTGTTCGGGCTGCTCCGTGCTTGTCTGCAAGATGTAGTTCAGCTCGGTAAGCTGCTGGTGCAGAGTCGTGACGGCCTCGTGCTCGGCAAGGAATTGCATAGCATCAACACGCTCGTGTCCCAAAGGGCTGAGGCAGTAGCTGTGCAACATCGCACGAATCTCGTTGAAACCTATCTTCTCTTCGAGCGTCATTACTTCAGGTTCTTTTCTGGGTACATCGTGTTCCACCACGTCGGATCGTCTTGCAGCCAGCGTGCGAACCATGCCATGATGCTGTCGTGCCAACGGATGCGCTTGTTGTAGTTCAGGATGTGATGGTTCTCGCCGTCGACGGTGATGAAGGCACACTCGCGGCCCAGCAGCTTGAGGGCAGTGAACATCTGGATGCTCTCGTTGATGGGCACGTTGGTATCCGCTCCACCGTGCATGAAGAGGATGGGCGTGTGCACTTTGTCGGCATTGAAGAGCGGGGCGTGGCCGCTATAGAGTTCCATGTTGTTCCATGGGTAAGAGTTGGCCGCAGAGGTTGTACTGTAGGAATAGCCCCAGTAACCATAGCCCCAATAGCTGGCCGGATTGCTGATGCCGGCATGACTCATTGCAGCGGCAAAGATGTCGGTCACGGTCTGTAGGTACATCGTCATGAAGCCTCCGTAGCTTGCCCCAAGGCAACCCACCTTGTCGGCCTTGACGAAAGGATGCTCCTGACAGAACAACTTGGTGCCCTGAATGATGTCATCGGCCGTATAGTCTCCGTAGGCATTGACGTGGCGGGAAGCAAACTCTTGGCCGAATCCACTGCAACCGGAGGGCTGGATGAGGTAAACGACGTAGCCCATGGCTGCCCATTCCTGGAAATTATAATAGCTGTCGAGCAGCCTGCCCACAGGCGAGCAGCCGCCATAGTAATAGACGAGCATCGGATACTGCTTTGTCTCGTCGAAGAAGGGCGGCAGGAAGTAGCAACCATAGATGGTGTCTCCACGCTCGGCCCTAAAGTTCCAGTCGTGGCATTCGCCAAGCTGTATGTCTTTGAGTCGGGTCGGGTTGAGGTCGTAGAGCAGTCGCTCCTTCTGGACCCCCCGCCCCCCTTTAGGGGGAGTAAGGTCGCGCAGCCAGCAGCGGTCTGTACTCATGCTGCTTTCGCCAATATATGCGAGGAGGGGTTTTTCTTCTGAAAGGCTGAAGCTACTATATATATAAGGTTCGGAGAGTTGAAGCATTTCGGCCTTTCCGTTCTTTGGATCGATGCGGTAGAGGCTTTTCAAGTCGCGGTTCTCACACAGGGCATATATCATGCCATCCTGATCCGACCATTGATAGGAAGTGACGGAAGGGTCGAAGTCGCGCGTCAGGCAGCGCACTTCCTTTGTCTCAAGGTTCATGATGAACAGCTCGTACTCATAGCTGCTGGGGATGACGTCCTTGGGAAGTGTGTTGCCGATGCCGCCCAGAGCCTCTGGACTTCCAGTCAGGGCAAGGTACTTCTCGTCGGGCGAGAAACTGAAGTTGCTGATGAAGCCATCGTGACGAACCAGCGTGTCGGCTTGACCTGTCTTCATGTCGAGCAACAGGATGTCGGTGAAGGTGAAGGGACGTTCCGTGAGTTCCTCCTTGTAGATGGACACGAGGAAACGGCTCCCGTCCTTGTTTGGCGTGACATAGACCTTGGCAGCTCCTTTCGTGATGGGCGTCGTGATGCCTGTCTCGATGTCGTAGAGCGAGTAGTTGCGACGATTGCGATAGCCTGGCTGACGGTCGTCGGGCTGGAGGATTTGATGAACGTCCTTGTTCTTCTCCTCGGGCACCTTCTCGTCGAAGGACACCACGAAGTGCTTCAGGTCATCAGTCAGCCAGGCATTTCCCTTGCCGCTGTACTTGCCGACGGGCGTCTTCTCACCGGTCTTCATGTCAACCGTCTCGTAGAACCAGGTACCCTCCTTCTCTCTATAACTACGCAAGTAACGGTCTCCCTTGGGTAGCCAACGTTGGAATCCGTCGAGGCTGAACTCCCTTCCCGTTGCCGTCTCGATGAAGATGTCCTTGCCAGCCGTTTCGCCTCCCTTGTAGGTGATGTTCTTGTGGATGCGGACGTACTTGCCCGAGCTGGAGAGTTCCACGCTGTTGATGCGCTCGCCGTGCATCATGTCGGCATTCGTCCAGTAGCGTTTCCCTTCTGGATTTACTTCGATGGACTGCTCGCTCTCCACGGAAACACGAAGCGTGTCGGGCGTCTCGCCTTTCTGCAACAGTTTGATGCAGACCTCGTGCCTGCCTGGAACAAGCTCGAAGTCGCTGCCTTGCTCCTCGCCGTCAATGAAGAGTTTGTGCTTGCTCTGGCATTTCACGTCGACCTTGCCCTTGGCAAAGCCGATGTTCTGCATGGTGAACCCCGCCATATATAGTTGAGGCTCATTATCAGGAGGAAGAACAATTTCTTCTACAGACTGCTTGTCTTTCCACATATCAGTTTTCGCAAATGCATCCATCAGGACTTCGTCCAGGTCAATCTTGTTGCCCTCTGAGTCGAGAGTGTCTGTCATGAAGGGCTTCATAATAGGGTAGGGACCGGCCAAGCGGATGCCGGTGATGTCTTTGGTTTCTGCTGCCATCATCAATGGCAACGTGAGGAGGGCAAGTTTGAGCCCTATGGTTTTAGCTTCTTGATACATTCTTTACTCCTTTTACGGTTTTCAGTTTCTTGATGAGTTGTGTGAGGCGGCTCACGTCGTCGAGCATGACGGTGAGCGTTCCGTTGAAGAGACCGTCGTGACTGTCAATGCTGATGCTGCGCAAGAGTATCTTCTCTTCCTTGCTTATAATGTTGGTGATGTTGTTGACGATGCCGATGTCGTCGTTGCCAATGACGCGGAGGGTGATGGGATACTGACTGCCTCGCTTGCCTGCCCACTTCGCCCTGACGATGCGATAGCCGAAACGCTGGCGCATCTGCGGCGCGTTGGGACAGTCGGTGCGGTGTATCTTGATGCCGCCTCCGCTTGTGACGAAGCCGAAGACATCATCGCCATAGACGGGCTGACAGCAACGGGCCATCTGGAAGTCAAGCCCTTTGAGATTCTGGTCGATGACAAGAACGTCGGAGGACCCCCCATCCCCCTTAAGGGGGAGTGCTTTGTCGGGCATGACGAACTGGTCTGCGCTCTGTGTGGGAACGGTCTTCTCGGCCTCGCCGTGGTCGAAGCGTTGCTGCTGGGCGTAGGCTTCGAGCACTGCATTCGTGTCGAGCTTGCCGTCGGCCAGAGCAGCGTAGAAGTCGGTGACGATGCGGTAGCCGAGCTTCGTCATAGTGTGCATGAGGACAGGCTCCTCGTAGTCGAGCTTCTTGTTTTTCATCTTGCGCTCCAGTTCTTCCTTGGCCAGGAGTGCCTGACTGCTTGCCATCTCCTTGAGGCTCTGCCGCACCTTTGCCCTCGCTCTGGTGGTCGTGAGGATATTCAGCCAGTCGCGTTTGGGTGTCTGGCTGTTGCTTGTGAGGATTTCCACTTGGTCGCCGCTTTGCAGCTTCTGGCGGATGGTGACGTTCTTGCCGCCAATGCGAGCTCCTACGCAATGGTTGCCCACCTTGGAGTGAATGTGGTAGGCGAAGTCGAGCACCGTGGCTCCCATCGGAAGCTTGAAGATGTCGCCCTTGGGCGTGAAGACATAGACCTCGTCTTCCCTTAGGTCGAGGCGGAACTGGTCCATGAGCTGGGCGTCATCGTTGGCTTCCAGAGCGCTACGAACGCCAGCCAGCCATTCCTCGACGCCGCTTTCGCCAGAGCGGATGCCCTTGTATCGCCAGTGGGCAGCAAGGCCGTGCTCGGCGATGTCGTCCATGCGTTCTGTCCTAATCTGCACCTCCACCCACTTCTGCTCAGGGCCGAGCACGGTGATGTGGAGACTTTCGTAACCGTTACTTTTGGGCACGGAGAGCCAGTCGCGCATACGTTTTGGGTTGCTCTGGTACATGTCGGTGATGATGCTGAACACCTGCCAGCACTCCATCTTCTCGCGTTCCGGGGCCGAGTCCAGTATGATGCGGATGGCAAATAGGTCGTACACGCCGTCCACATCTACATGTTGCTTCTGCATCTTCTGCCAGATGGAGTGGATGCTCTTAGTGCGCCCTTTCATGTGATAATGCAGGCCGGCGGCCTGCAGCTTCTCGTCGATGGGCTTTGTGAAGCGCTCTATGTAGGCGTCACGACTGCGTTTCGTCTCGTTGAGCTTCTCCTTGATGTGGTAGTAGGCGTCGTGCTCAAGGTACTTGAGACTGAGGTCCTCCAGCTCGCTCTTCAGCTTGTAGAGCCCGAGCTTGTGTGCCAGCGGCGCATAGAGATAGGCTGCTTCCATCGAGACCTTGCGCCGGGCCTCGACGTTCTCCGTGTCCTTTATCTGACGCATGATGCAGACGCGGTTGGCAATCATGATGAGGATGACGCGCATGTCTTCGGCAAAGGTGACGAGCAGGCTGCGGAAGTTCTCGCTACTCACCGTCGCGCTCTTGGCATAGACCTCGCGGATGCGCATCAGGCCATGCAGGATGTGTGCCACCTCTTCGCCGAAGTCCTTGCGGACCTTGTCAATCGTAACTGCACCGCTCTTGACGATGGACCAGAGCAGCACGCTCAGCACGCTGACTCTCGACAGGCCTATCTCTTCGCCTACGATGAGCGCCGTCTCCAGGTCCTTGACGATGGGGTTGATGCCAAAAGCATCCCTTTGCAACATTCCGCTCTCGGTAGCCTCGCTGAGATAGGTGCGCAGTTTCTCCTCGTCGCCTTCCTCAATTACTCCGGCAGCAAGGGCAAGTATCTGGTGCTGAACGCTTTCGATGCGCTCGCGCTCTTCGTCGGTAAAAAAGTTTGTAGTCATCGTCTTCATGCCTAAGTTTTTCAGAATGCAAAGATACAACATTTTTAGAAATTGAGAAAGAGGAACGATGTTTTTTATAGCTGAATGCTTGCCTGAATAATGCACAGGATCTGTGAGAAAATCTTTACAACTTTTTTGATTCACCATGTCGGAAATGGAAGGAAAACGTGGCATTTCGCTCCTTCCCCTACGTCGCCTCGACAAAATCGACACGTCGATTTGTTCATATCGACACGTCGATTTTCTTTTTCCGTCAGCCTTTGTCGACCGAAAAAACACGCCATTTTTTGTCCTTAAACGTGCATTATTGTCCCTTTCTTCCTGTTTTGTCTTTTGTGGTGATATTTTATTCCGTTAATTCCCAATCAGTTACTAAAATCGCAAAAAATGGCCCTCCGTCCCCCTTTGCCCTCGGGAAATGCCGTTTTTCGAGACCAAGTGACGTGTTTTTGCGAAAAATCTTTACAAAATCGAACAGATTGCGACCATGATACTGCCGTCTTGATTTGTTGTCCCTCGGTTGCTCAGGAATAGCCGCTCTGTTCCCGTTGCAGCCGAACAATCGCCTGTAAAATCAAAAAATACGTTCTTCTTTTTGCTAATTCCTTGCTTTTTCGTAAATTTGCAGCGTAAATCTACAATCTATAACATCTAAAGAAATATGTTCAGCAAAGAAGACATTCAGCAGATGCAGCAGAAAGGCATCAGTCAGGCGCAGGTTGAGGCGCAGTTGGAAAACTTTCGACAAGGGTTCGACTTCCTCAAACTCCAAGGTGCAGCAGCCGTAGGCAGTGGTATCATCGCTCCTTCGGAGGAAGAAGCGGAGGCTTACGTTCAGGCTTGGAAAGACTACAAAGCAGAAGGGCACACCATTACCAAGTTCGTGCCGGCAAGCGGTGCAGCAAGCCGTATGTTCAAGAATATGTTCGAGTTTCTCGATGCCGACTACGACGAGCCCACAACCGACTTCGAGAAGATATTCTTTGCCCACATCCACAGCTTCGCTTTCTTCGATGCCCTGAACGACGCCTGCTTCCTGAACGAAGGCAAAGGCGTGGACGCTCTCATTGAGGAAGGAGACTACAAGTCCGTTGTGGCAAATATGCTTGGCGCTGATGGTTTGAACTACGGCCAGCTGCCGAAGGGTCTCCTTCAGTTCCACAGCTACGACGACTGCGCCAAGACGCCCGTTGAGGAGCACCTCACGGAAGCCGCTCTCTACGCCAGCAGCAGGGGCGAGGCTGAAGTGCATTTCACGGTCAGCAGCGAGCATAGGAAACTCTTCGAGGAACTCATCGAGCGTGTCCTTCCAGAGGTGCAGGACAAGTACAAGATAACCTGCAAGGTCAGCCTAAGCGAGCAGAAGCCCAGCACCGACACGATTGCCGTGAACATGGACAACACGCCTTTCCGCACAGCCGACGGCAAGCTCCTCTTCCGTCCCGGTGGTCATGGGGCGCTCATCCAGAATCTTGATGACCTCGAAAGCGACATCGTCTTCATCAAGAACATAGACAATGTGGTGCCCGACCGCTTGAAGACCGACACCGTCCTGTGGAAGCAAGTCATAGCCGGTGTACTCGTTCAGGCACAAAAGCAAGCCTTTGCCTACTTGCGTCTGTTGGACAGCGGCAGGTACAGGCATGCAGACCTGGAGGATGTAATACGTTTCGTCCGCCACACCCTCGGCCAGGATATGCCCGGGCTGAAGGATATGGAGGATGCAGAGCTTATCATCTTCCTGCGCAGGAAACTGAATCGTCCCATCCGTGTCTGTGGCGTTGTGAAGAATGTAGGCGAGCCCGGCGGCGGTCCCTTCCTGGCCTATAATCCCGACGGAAGCGTTTCGCTGCAGATTCTCGAGAGCAGCCAAATCGACAAGAACAATGAGGCCTACATGAAGATGTTCGCCGAAGGCACGCATTTCAATCCCGTCGACCTCGTCTGCGCTGTTCGCAATTACAAGGGAGAGAAGTTCCATCTGCCCGACTATGTTGACCCCGCCACGGGTTTCATCTCGTATAAGAGCAAAGATGGCAAGGAATTGAAGGCTCTCGAGCTGCCCGGCCTTTGGAACGGCGCCATGAGCGACTGGAGCACCATCATGGTAGAAGTGCCCCTCACGACCTTCAATCCCGTCAAGACCGTCAACGACCTCCTGCGTCCGCAGCACCAGCCGGAAGGCTGAAGACAAGCCGTCTGTGCCTGCCTTCCCATTCAGAGGCCAGTCACTTTCTTAATACATAACAATAATTAACTTTGTAAAGATGAAAAGATTACTGCTTTCAACGATTGCAGCCCTTGTCGCAGCGGCAGGGAATGCACAGATTCTGAATGTCCATCTGGCAAATGGATTGACCGTGAAGTATGACCTCGCAAAGGTGGACTCACTCGATTTCACGGCAGAAGGCTCAGTCAATGATGTTGAAGGAGCCGTCGACCTCGGCCTGTCCGTGCTGTGGGCAGAGTGTAACGTTGGTGCCTCTTCGCCCGAAAAATATGGCAACTACTATGCCTGGGGTGAGACGGAAACAAAAAGTGTTTACGCGCAAGGCAATTATGCCAGACACGCAGGCGGCGGTTCCTTCAATAGTATTGGCTCGAACATCAGCGGAAGTTCGTACTACGACCCGGCAAGGAAAAACCTCGGTGGGACGTGGCGAATGCCTACGGTCAGTGAGATGAGAGAACTGGTGGAGAAGTGCACGTGGAGCAAGGCAACCGTGAATGAAGTGGCAGGTTACATGGTGACGGGCAGCAACGGCAACCAGATTTTTATTCCTGCCTGTGGTTCGCGTATTGAAGCGTCTGCCTATAGCGGTTCGTATGCCAATCTGTGGACGTCAGAACCCACTGCAGAATATTCCCACATGTGTTATCGGCTTCTGGCAAACTCAGACGGTGTCGAGATAAGCACATTTCCGGGTTTCTATGGGAATGCCATTCGTCCGGTATGCGACAAGCCGAACGACGACATCGGCGGTGGCGGAAGTGGCGGCGGAGATGGTTGGGTAAGCGTCAACGCCACAGGCTATGCTCCCTACTACTATTGCCCGACTACCGGCACGACAACTCCCTCCGTCAAGGTCAGCACATCGGCTATCAGAGCCTACAGGAATTCTTCTACCGGCGCTTACAAAGTGAACTGGGCAGGCACTGACTATCCTTGCAGCGCAGGCTATAATAAACTGAATATTGGAAAACAGTCGCACACTACAACCAATTCCTACGGCAACACCATTGTCTGCACTGACATCTATTATCTGGAGTTTACCATCAGCAATTGAAGGAAGCAGACTTGCGCCCGTGTGTTAAATTATCCTAAAAGTGAGGCCTTGCATTATTTATTATAATGTATGGCTCGGGAATTTGTTGTAACTTTGCCGCGCTTTTGCATAAGCAAGAGCGGTGATTATTAACATTATTAACTCTTTAATTAATCTGTATGGCAGATTTGAAAAATGTTGCTCCTCTGGCAGACTTCGATTGGGAAGCATACGAACAGGGCGACAGCAACACAGGCGTGAGCCGCGAGGCTCAGACAGAGGCCTATGAGGGTTCTCTGAACAAGGTAAGTGACCACGATGTAGTTGACGGTACCGTCATCTCGATGAACAAGCGCGAGGTGGTGGTGAACATCGGCTTCAAGAGCGATGGTATCATACCTATGAGCGAATTCCGCTACAATCCCGACCTCAAGGTGGGCGACACCGTGGAGGTTTACATCGAGAACCAGGAAGACAAGAAGGGTCAGCTCATCCTGTCTCACAAGAAGGCACGTGCATCTCGTTCTTGGGACCGCGTGAACGAGGCTCTCAACAACGAAGAAATCATCAAGGGCTACGTGAAGTGCCGCACCAAGGGCGGTATGATTGTAGACGTCTTTGGCATCGAGGCATTCCTGCCCGGCAGCCAGATCGACGTGAAGCCCATTCGCGATTACGATATCTTCGTAGGCAAGACGATGGAGTTCAAGGTTGTGAAGATCAACCAGGACTATCGCAACGTCGTTGTCAGCCACAAGGCTCTCATCGAGGCAGAGCTCGAGGCTCAGAAGAAGGAAATCATCAGCAAGCTCGAGAAGGGTCAGGTGCTGGAAGGAACCGTCAAGAACATCACCAACTACGGCGTCTTCATCGACCTCGGTGGCGTGGATGGTCTCATTCACATCACAGACCTCAGCTGGGGCCGTGTCAGCGACCCGAAGGAGATTGTTGAGCTTGACCAGAAGATCAATGTCGTTATCCTCGACTTCGACGACGAGAAGAAGCGCATTGCCCTCGGCCTGAAGCAACTCACCCCGCATCCCTGGGATGCCCTCGATCCCAACCTGAAGGTGGGCGACCACGTGAAGGGCAAGGTTGTTGTGATGGCCGACTACGGTGCATTCATCGAGATTGCTCCAGGCGTGGAAGGTCTTATCCACGTCAGCGAAATGTCTTGGAGCCAGCACCTCCGCAGTGCTCAGGACTTCATGAAGGTGGGCGACGAGGTAGAGGCAGTCATCCTCACTCTCGACCGCGAGGAGCGCAAGATGTCTCTCGGCATCAAGCAGCTTAAGGACGATCCTTGGGAGAACATCGAGGAGAAGTATCCCGTGGGCAGCAAGCACACTGCTAAGGTTCGCAACTTCACCAACTTCGGCATCTTCGTTGAGATTGAAGAAGGCGTTGACGGCCTCATCCACATCAGCGACCTCAGCTGGACGAAGAAGATTAAGCACCCCAGCGAGTTCACTCAGATTGGTGCTGAGATTGAAGTTTGCGTCCTCGAGATTGACAAAGCCAACCGTCGTCTCTCTCTCGGTCACAAGCAGCTCGAGGAGAATCCTTGGGATGTCTTCGAGACCGTCTTCACACAGGACAGCATTCACGAAGGCACCATCGTCGAGATGCTCGACAAGGGTGCAGTCATCCAGCTCGAGTATGGCGTGGAAGGCTTTGCCACACCGAAGCACCTCGTCAAGGAGGATGGCACATCGGCTCAGAAGGGCGAGAAGCTGCAGTTCAAGGTGATTGAGTTCAACAAGGACAGCAAGCGCATCATTCTCTCTCACAGCCGCATCTTCGAAGACGTGCAGCGTGCAGAGGCTCGCGAGGCTCGTGAAGCCAAGAAGGCTACACGTAAGCCCGCTCAGAAGGATGAGACTCCAGCAATCCAGAACCAGGCTGCCAGCACAACGCTGGGCGACCTCGACGCTCTGGCTGCACTGAAGGCTCAGATGTCCGAGGCTAAGCCAAAGGCTAAGAAGGCTGCCAAGGCTGAGGAACCCAAGGCTGAAGCTCCTGTGGCTCAAGAGCCGAAGGCTGAGCCCGAGGCAGAAGCTGAGGTTAAGACCGAGGAATAATTCATTCCGACAATAGCAAAGAAGAGCCCCGTCCCTCACAAAGGGGCGGGGTTTTATTTTGAACTTTACATCGTTGAATTTTGAACTGAACATATTAGGTTGCGGCTCTGCAAAGCCCACCACTCGCCACCAGCCTACCTCGCAGATACTGAATGTGAGGGGCAAGTTCTTCATGATTGATTGCGGCGAGGGTGTGCAGACACAGATGCAGAAGATGGGGCTCTCGATGATGAGCATCGGACATATCTTCATTAGCCACAATCATGGTGACCATGTCTTCGGGCTGCCCGGACTCATTGGGACGATGGACTTACTGGGCAGGACTGCTGAGTTGCATATCCACGGACCGCAGCAAGTGGGCGAACTCATCGACTTCCTGCAACGCACTTACTACAGTGACATCCAGTACAATGTCCACTTCCATCCGGTCGATACACGCAGGCACGAACTCATCTATGAGGACCGAAGCATCACTGTCCACAGCATCCCCTTGCAGCACAGACTGCCCACCAGCGGCTACCTCTTCCGCGAGAAGCCTAACCTGCCGCACATCCGCCGAGAGATGATTGACGCCTATGGCATCCCCGTCAGCCAGATTAACAACATCAAGGCTGGTGCTTCGTGGACGACAGAAGACGGTACGGTCATCCCTCACGAACGCTTGACCTCGCCGGCCACTCCTTCACGTTCATTTGCTTATTGCTCCGACACCGTCTATCTACCTGAGTTGAAAGATGTTATTGAAGGCGTTGATTTGCTTTATCACGAAGCGACTTATTTCCACGAACGTGTTCTGAGAGCAGGCCAGACCATGCATACCACAGCCCTCCAGGCAGCAACCCTGGCCCGAGACGCAAGGGTGGGGAAGCTTTGTATCGGCCATTTCAGTGCTGCCATAAAAGACGAGAAGACTCTGCTCAAGGAGGCTCAAAGCGTCTTCCCGAACACTGTCCTTGCGGACGAAGGACTCGTCATCAAAATCTGAATGGCAGCCCCTCATTCAAGGAATTAGTATTCTTTGGCCGATGAATTAGTATTCTTATTCCGACGCCTCAGCCTGCGTTTGCGAACGTCTTATTTTAGAAAAATAAGAAAATGCTTTGTCGTGTGGCAAGAAATGCGTAAATTTGCACGCGGTAAACTATATTAAACGCCTATGAAAACAATCTTGAAGTCCATATTCGTCTGCTTTCTGCTGCAAATGTTTTGCTCGGGCTCTGTTTCTGCACAAGCACTCTACACGAATCCTGACACCATACAGAAGTATCTAAAGGATAGAATCGTTGAGGTAAAAGAGCAGCTCAAGGAGACACGAGCTCAGCTCAAGGCTGAGGAGAAGACGCTTCGCACGCTCAATAGAGACCTTGAGAAGTCGCGCACACAAGCCCAGCGTGACAAGGTGAAACTCAAGGAAGCAAAGCGCAACGGCAAGTTCTATCAGGTGAAACCCTACATCCCCGAAGAGCTGCAGGGCGACGTGGAAGCTAAGATTAAAGCAGCCAAAGAAGCTAAAGAAGCTAAGCAACGGGAAATCAAACAGAAAGAAGCTGAGAAGAAAGCTGCAGAAAAGGCTGCTATAGCCGAGAAGAAACAACAGGCTAAGGAAGCCAAGCAGCAAGAAAAAGAGCAGTTGAAGGCTTCGGCAAGAAGCCAGTCGAAGCGTGCCAAAGAGAAGAAAGCCGAACAGAAAGCGCAAGAAAAAGAGAAGGAAGAGATAGCCAAGCAGGAGACGAAGGACCTTAAGGAAAATGCAGAGGCTGCTCCTGTTGCCGGTACAGGCAAGGAAAAGACGGAAAAACCAGCAAAAGCAGCCACGACTCCAAAGTCCGCTACCAGTCAGAAGACAGTAAGCGACAAGACAACACCCGCCTCGAAGTCCGCTTCTGCGAAGGGTAAAAAAGTCGAGGAGAAGTCCGACCGTGAGCTCGAAAAGGAAGCCGAAGCACAGGAAAAAGCTGCCGAGAAAGAAGAAAAGGAGAAAGAAAAAGCCATAAAAGCTGCTCTTAAGGAGGCCGACAAGAAAGCAAAAGAAGCCGAGCAACGAGCCAAGGACTCTGAAGCTAAAGCAAAAGAGAAAGAACAAGAAATGGAAACTCCGGAGAATACTCCCGAAGAGACAGAGGCAGAAGTAGAGGAAACTGCTCCCAAACGCAAGTATTCCGTTCGCACTCAGCGCCAAAAGGCTGCCAAGAAAGACAAGGAGAGCAAGCCGGAGACAGAAGAAACAGAAAGCAAGGAGGGCTGAGAAAATGCAGGAACTCACTATAACAAAGCTCCGTCAGACGGTAGCTAACGCAGCCGACATCCCCGTCGCGCTGCAAGCTGCGGGCATCTGCTATACGCCGGTCACTAACGTCAACTGGCCCGCAAGCTATCCTTATCAGCCCAAGATGGCGTTTGCCGCTGCTCATACAGGCGATGCCCTGCTGATTCATTATCGTGTGGAAGAACAAAGCGTCAGGGCTGTGGCTCGCAAGGACCACGAGCACATCTGGGAGGATTCCTGTGCCGAGTTCTTCATCATGCCGGCAGCAGACGGCCTCTATTATAATATAGAATGCAACTGCACGGGCAAGTTGTTGGTGGCAGTAGGCAAGGACCGCAACGGACGTGAGCCTGCTCCGATGGAGACGATGCAGGACATTGACCGTTGGGCATCGCTTGGCACAGAGCCATTCAGCGTCCGCAACGAGCCCACGAAATGGGAACTGGCCCTTCGGATACCTGTCAGAACCTTTTTCCGCCACCAACTTGATAGCTTCGACGGCTTGCAGGCAAAGGGCAACGTCTATAAGTGCGGCGACAATCTGCCCGTACCTCATTTCATCAGTTGGAACCCCATAAAGACCGAGACTCCAGACTTCCATCGCTCGGAGTACTTCGGTGAAATTATATTCGAATGAGTTTAAGGGAACGTGTCCTGTCGACCATGAAGTCACGTGATATAGAGGGCAACTTCGAACTCTACGTCACTCGCACCCCAGGCTATCTGTGGGCGCTCTTCTTCCGATGGCTCCACGTTCATCCCATCATCGTCACGTTGCTGAGCATTGTCATAGGTTGTGGCTCGGCCTACTTCTTTGCCCAGAACGACCTTCACTACAATCTTATCGGCATGTTCATGCTCATCTGGGCGAATTGGTACGACTGTGCCGACGGACAACTGGCCAGGATGACAGGTCAGAAGACGCTTGTGGGCAGAGTGCTCGATGGCTTCGGAGGCGAGCTATGGTTCATCTGCATCTATATCGGCATTGCCGTCAGGCTTTATCCCGACTGGGGCTTCTGGATAATCCTTGTCATCTTGTGGGCAGGCTTCTACTGCCATGCACGTCAGTGCGGCATAGCCGACTACTATCGCAACGCCCACCTATGGGTGACGCTTGGCAAAGAGGGTAGTGAACTCGATACAAGCAACGAGTTGCAGCAACGGATGGATGCCCTGAAATGGAACAAGAAGGAGTGCTTCGAGAAGTTCTACCTCTTCTTCTATATAAGGTATATACGCACGCAGGAACGTCAGACTCCGGAGTTCCAGCTGCTTCGTCCCCTGATGCAAAAGCTGCCTTTGGGCGCATCGGCACGCCAGCAGTTTCGTCAGGAGAGCCTTCCTCTCATGCCGCTTTGCAACATTCTTACTTTCGACACACGTGTCATCGTGCTTTTTATCTCGATGTTCATAGGCTATCCCTGGGTTTACTTCCTGTTCGAGATGACGGTTCTCGAGGTGTTGCGTCTTTACACGACTCATCGGCACGAAGCCTTCTGCCATAGGTTACACCAAAAGCTATGTGCCATATGAAGCAGAGCCACAACATAGCACTCATCCTGGCAGGCGGAACAGGCGAGCGGATGCACGCCGTCGTGCCCAAGCAGTATATGGAGATTGACGGCGAAACCGTGTTGCTCCATACGATGAAAGCTTTCCAGCAGCATCCTCTCATACATGAGATTTATCTCGTCTGCATGCCGGAATGGGAGACATTTGTCCGTGCAGAAGCCGCGAAAGCTGGCATCGACAAACTCTCTGGCATCCTCCCGGCTGGCACGAGTTGCTATGCTTCGGCTTGCAACGGCATAAAATATCTTGCGAAGACGATAAAAGAGCCCAATGCCATAGTCCTTGTTCACGATGCCGTGCGCCCGCTCATCACGCAGGACGTCATCAGCCGCAACATTGCAGTCTGCCTCACTCACGGCAACGCCATTACTGCCTTGCAAAGCCACGAAGCCTATCTGGTGACAGAGGACGGCAACACCTCCGATGCCTTCAGGCCGCGCGAAGGCTTGATGCGTGCCCAGACGCCTCACACTTTTCCTTTGGCTACCTTGAGCCAGATGTTGGAACTTGCCAGGCAACAGGGCATCAGGAAGTCGCAAAGCATCTTCACGCTTGCCGGCGAACTTGGCATTGCTCCCTTGCACATTGCAAGGGGCGATTTGCGAAACTTCAAGATAACCGAGCAATCGGATATCCTCATCTATCGTGCGCTGAGGAGCTTGGAGGAGTAAGGGTTTCCCTTTATTTAAGAACAAGTCGACGGAGCACTCTCGCCACGCCGTCATCGTCCACGCTGCTAGTTACAATGTCTGCCGCGGCTTTCACCTCGTCGCTGGCATTGCCCATTGCCACGCCGATTCCTGCATGGCGGAGCATCTCTATGTCGTTGCCTCCGTCGCCGAAAGCCATTGTCTCCGAGAGGTCGAAGCCATAGTGACGGATGATGTGGTCGATGCCGCTGGCCTTGTTCGTGCCTTTAGCGATGCAGTCGGCAAAGACCGGGTGCCAGCGCGTGTCGTTGCAACCTCTCAGGATGTCGCCCAGGATGTGCTTCTGCTCTGCTTGCGTGTAGAAGGCAATGACTTGCATGACGGTGAAGCTGAGTGCCTCCTCGGGTTGAACAAAGGGAGGCACTTTGATGTCAAGCATTGTGAATATCTCGTCGACGAATGGCGGGATGCCTTTTGGGGCGGTGAGGATGGCACGTTCGTTGCTTGCATAGACGACGGCAGTGCCTGTGCGGTGCTGTTCGGCTACCATTCTTTCCACGTCCTCCTTCGGTACGGGTTGCGAGTGGATGACTTGCCATCCGTCCTCTCCTCCTTCTCTTGGCACACGAATCTGGCATTGTGCTCCGTTGACGCACATGATGCCGTCGAACTCAAGGCCTTGGAGCTCCGTGACGAAGGGTAGGGGACGGCCTGTAGCAATCCATACCTTGACGCCTTGCTGCCTTGCCTGGCGGACGGCTGCGATGGTGGAGGCAGGCACACGGTGTGTGCGGAAGGAGAGCAACGTGCCGTCTATGTCGAGGAAGATAATCTTTGTCATGGCTTTGGTCGTTGGGTCGTCTTATTATTCGGGGTGCAAAGGTACGAAAAATTAATTGCTGTAGCAAATTCTTCATCCTTCTTTCTTCATTCTTCAATTAAAAGTCGTACCTTTGTGGCGCATGATATACTATTTCTCAGGCACTGGCAACAGCCTTTATGTTGCCCGCCACTTGGCCGATGCGCTTGGCGAGAGGCTTTGCCCGATGCAGCTCTCGTCTGTTTCCAGCTTAAAAGAGCAGGCTGATGCGTCAGTCGGCTTGGTCTTTCCCGTCTATGCTTGGGGCATTCCGAGTGTAGTGGAAGCCTTTGCAAAGGCTTTTCCGAAGGAGGGAGGCTCCTTCCTCTATGCCGTAATGACGTGTGGCGACGATATGGGATACACCGACCGTGTCCTTGAGAAGGCTCTGGGCAGGCAGCTCGACGCGGCTTTCTCTGTGCTCATGCCCGATGTCTATGTCTGCTTGCCGGGTTTCGACGTGGACAGCAAGGAGGAGTGCAGGGAGAAGTTCCGTCAGGAGGAGACGAGGGTGAAGGAGATAGCCGAGTGCGTCAAGGCGAGGAAACAGGTGCGCCTCTTGAAGCGCGGACCTTTCCCCTGGCTCAAGACCTATGTCCTTCGGCCCTTGTTCAACCGTTACCTCGTGACGGACAAGTACTTTCGTGCCGATGCCTCGAAATGCATCGCGTGCGGCAGGTGCAGCAAGACGTGTCCTGTGGGCAACATCCAAGCCTACCCCCGACCCCTCCCTAAAGGGATGGGGGAAAGTAAGTCCTTCCCTTTAGGGGAGGATTTAGGAGAGGCTTTAGGGGGAGATTTAGAAGAGGCTTACCCGCAATGGCAGTCGCATTGCGTAGGATGCTTGGCTTGCTATCATGCCTGCCCGTATCATGCCATCAACTTCGGCAAGATGACGCAGCACAAGGGGCAGTATAATCTGCAACTGACGATTTCGCAACTTGACAAATAACAGCTCTATGAATAAAACTCTAAAAGCCATACTGACCGTTTTGGCACTTTGCCTGCTCTTCGTAGCGCAGAGATATTTCTTCTCTTCACCCGACTCTCTGACTCCTTCAAGCTCCCTCTCGAAAGAAGAGAAGGACCCCTCTACATCTTCCCTTCAAGGTAAGACTCTCTCCCTCCCTTTATGCGAGGGTAGGGGGAGCACTATCCTTGTTGAGCATGAGGGCTTTACGCTGCTCTTCGACACACGCACGATGTGTCCGCTCTGGGTGGCATGGGAACTGACGGCGGACGAGACGCGGGGCAGGGTGACACGCCAGGGCGTGGACTTCAAGGCCGATGAGAGTGTGCCCGAGCAGTATCAGGTGGAGATGTGGGACTACAACGGCGGGCAGTATGGCCGCGGGCACATGTGTCCGGCTGGCGATATGAAGTGGAGCAAGGAGGCTATGCAGGACTGCCATTACATGACCAACATCTGCCCGCAGAACGCCGAGCTGAACAAGGTTTGGTGGGAGCACCTGGAGCGTGCCTGCCGCCAGTGGGCAAGGCAGGACGGCGCAGTGCAGATTGTCTGCGGTCCCGTCTTCTCAGACAATCCGAAACGCTTCGGCAAGAAGCACAAGGTGGCTGTCCCGAAGGGCTTCTACAAAGTCGTTCTCTCGCTGAAAGAGGGTAGGGAGAAGGCGCTTGGCTTCTACTATACAAACGATGATGCTCCTCAGCCCATGGAGGATGCCGTGCGCAGCGTTGACGACATTGAGCAACTGACGGGCATCGACTTCTTCTCCTCCTTGCCCGACGAGCTGGAGAACCGCCTCGAGGCCATGACCGACCTCCGTGCCTGGGACTGAGAAATCAAAGCCCGTCGAACTCGCTGATGGCTTTCCGCCAGGCTTCGGGAAGAGGCATCGACTGGTGGCGCTCAAGGTCGTAGAGCACCATGACGGAGAGGCAGCGGCACTTCACTTCCTGCGTGTCCACGTCGATGATGTCCTGCTCCAAGTGGAAGCTCTTGTTGCCAATTCGGCTGACGCGCGTCCGGGCCGCAATGTGGTCGCCTGCCCTGATTTGTGCAAGGAACTCCGCTTCTATTTTCACCACCATGATGGCCACGCGCTCCCAGTCCACGTCCTTGCAGACGGTGGCTATGTAGTCCGTCTTGGCTGTGTCGTAGAACTCGAAATAGACCGTGTTGTTCACGTGGCCGAACTTGTCCACGTCGTTGAAACGAATCTGGATGGGCAGGATGTGCCGGTATGCGTCTGTGTTTGCCATTGTGTAGCTTGCCGTTTGGCGTTTTTCGTTATCCGAGTGCAAAGGTACGACTTTTAAATGAAGAATGAAAAATGAAGAATGAAGAATTTGCTAAAAATCCCCAATTGTTTATTCCAAGGAGTAGTAAAGGCTTAGTGGAAATAGGCTTCTTAAGAATTATTCCCCCCTATAAAGCCTTAACTCTTACCCCCTTTTATTCCCCCTGCTGATATATACAGCGAGAGGCCTTTTTTTTAACCCCAAGGGGCAAAAAAATCTGCTTATTTGCAAAAAATCGAAAGAAATGCCCCAGTTTTGAGGGTAACGTGACAGAAAGAATAGCATTAAGCCACAAAGCCGACAACAACACTTTGCCTGTCCGGTTGCAACACGCCACAAAGCTGATTGCAACGCTTTGGATTTCGTTTTTCAACGTGTTGGATTTTATTTCCAACGCTGTTGCAACAGAAGTACGGGACGATGCCTCAAGGTTTGACGTCTGCCTTGGCAGCTGAGGCAATGCTGGCTATCTTGTCGACATTCATGCTGCTGGCACTGGCGTCGAATATCTCCCTGTAGAGGCCTCCCTGCCGATAGACCTCTGCCGGCGAGCCTGACTGCACCACGCGGCCTTGTTGCAGGACGTAGATTTGGTCGGCATCGATGATCTGCCCGATGTTGTGGGAGATGATGATGACCGTCCTGCCCTTCTTTATAGCGTCGATGGAGGCCTTTATCTGCTCGGTGGCAATGGCGTCGAGGCTGGCCGTGGGTTCGTCGAGGAAGATGATGGGCGGGTTCTTGATGAACATGCGGGCAATGGCGATGCGCTGCTGCTGGCCGCCACTAAGCTGTAGCGCCGACGTCTCAAAGCCTCGGGGCAGCTGCATGATCTGGTCGTAGATGTAGGCCTGACGTGCTGCCATGACCACGTCTTCGTGTGTGGCAGAGGGGCAGCCGTAGCGTATGTTCTCCTCGATGGTGCCGTCGAAGATGTGGTTCTTCTGTAGCACCAGCCCGATGTTCTCGCGAAGCCACTGCGTGTCCCATTCCGTCAGCTCGTGCCCGTCGAGAAGAATGGAACCGCGCTGCGGCAGATAGAACTTGTCCAGCAGGTTTACGATGGTGCTCTTGCCTGCTCCGCTCAGCCCCACAAGCGCCGTAATCTTGCCGCTCTCGATGTGCATCGACACGTCGAACAGCGCCTGCGTGCCACCGGGATAGGTGAAGTCCACGTCCCGAAGCTCGAAGTCGCCCTTCACCTCCTCGGGACGATGCTCGCCGCTGGCTTCCACCTCGTCGTCGGCATGAAGTATCCCGAAGAATCCCTCAGCATAGATTAGAGCGTCGTTCATGTCGTCGTAGATGCGATGCAGCTGGCGGATGGGAGCGCTCACGTTTGAAAAGAGCATCACATGGTACATAATCTTGCCGATAGACATGCCGGGATAGTCAATCAGGACAAGGTAAGCCGTCAGGATAATGATGAGCACCGTGCCGATCTGCTCCAAGAAACTCTTCAAGCCATTGAACAAGTAGGCCTGCTTACGCGTATTCAATTGCAAGTCCGTCATGCTTTGTTGCAGAGCGGCCTGCCTCTCGGCCTCCGTCTTTTCGCGGTTGAACGACTTGATGACCGTGATGCTCTCGATGATGCCAAGTATGCCTTGGCTCACCGCCTGGTGCCCTCCGAAGATACCACGCCGCCCGCCCTTCATGCGGGAAGCCTGGATGTACGTCACCCAGAAGTAGAGCGGCACGATGCACAACGCCACGAGTCCTACATAGACATTGGCCGCAAACATCAGGCAAAGCGCCAGGATGGCACTCGTGAAGAGCGGCAGAATCTCGATGAAGAAGTTGTTCACGGTGTTGCTCATGCTCATGATGCCCCGGTCGATGCGCGACTGCAGCTTGCCCGTCTCGTTGCCCTCGCTGTTGAAAAACGCCATGCGGAAGGACAGGATGCGGTCCACCACCCGGAGCGACATGTCGCGGCTCACCAGGATGCGCATCCGCTCGCCATAGTAACGCTGGCAGAAGGTCACGACGGCACCCACCACCTCCTTTCCCAACAGGATGACGGAGATGACGGAAAGCAACCTGACAGCCTGTCCCCAATGGAAGCCGCCGGGTTGCTGCATCATGGCATTGATGGCATCAACAGCCCTGTCCAGCACCACGGCGTTCACCTGCGCCATCAGCGAGCCGACAAGCGTCAGCACCAACGTCACGACAATCAGCCACCGATACGGCAACACAAACGGAAGGATGTTCCGCAGCAGCCCCCATATGTTCATCTTCATAGCTTTACAACACGATTAAACTACCACAAAGATACGATATTTTTATTCAATATTCAAAATCAATCAATTCAAAATTAGGGTTTGCGACTCAGGTGTATTTACTTTTAGCACATTTTTTTGCCTCTGAGTTTTCATTTCTCGACTTTTTTTGTATCTTTTCGCGGTGTAATGAACATTATATATAAAAAGAAACAAAAGGAAGTCGACCTTAAAAACATATTGAACATGAAACGATACGCATGGATAGCCTTCAGCATGCTTATTTCTGCATTAAGTGCACTTAGTCATTCCCTGTGGCTCAAAGATTACCACCAAGCACGTCAAGCTGGAGAAGGGGCGTACGCTTCATATCCATTCCACAGCGAAGGTAGATGGCGACCTGGAACAGCTTGTCGTAAAAACGATGCATATAAAAAGGCAGCAGGCATCGATGGCGACACCGAGCTAATCAACATCTATGGCGGCACGGTATCGGCTACGGCGGCGGCGGCACGGGTCCTGCCCGTGCACCACAATGCGACGACTGGGACGTCTGGGGTGACGATTAAGTTGCCCTCTCCGAAAAAAATCAAAAAACCTTCCTCCTCGTTAACAGCGAGGGGGAAGGCTTTTTTCGTAGTAGGGTTACGCCAGCTGACGCCTGATTGCCGAGGCCACCTTTGTCTTACGTCTCGACAGCCCGCAAAGCATAGTGGAGAGTTTGCTATTACTTTGGCAAAAGAAATCCTCTCCTAAATCCTCTCCTAAATCCTCTCCTAAATCCTCTCCTAAATCCTCTCCTAAATCCTCCCCTAAATCCTCTCCTAAATCCTCCCCTAAAGGGAAGGACTTACTTTCCCCCATCCCTTTAGGGAGGGGTCGGGGGTAGGCTTGGAGGGGTTGGGGGGTAGGCTTGCTATGGGGCGAGTATGTCGTGAAGATGGTCTTTCCTGCTGACGTCGAGCCATACGCCTTGCAGTCCTTCGCGTTTTGCGCCCTCGACGTTCACCTCTGCATCGTCGATGAAGAGGCATTGTCCCGCAGGGACTCCTATCATGCTCACTGCGTGATGATAGATGGCAGGGTCGGGCTTGGCAAGATGAAGTTCGTGGGAGACGAAGACGTGGTCGAAGAGGTCGCGGCATGTGTATCCGGGCTCTGAGAAGCAGCGGCGCTTGATTTCCTCCCAGTGCAAGTCGTTTGTATTGGAGAGCAGGTGTGTGCCGTATCCCTTGCGTCGCAGTTCTTTTATCATGTCGAGCCTTTCCCTTGGGATAGTGCCAAGGCAGGCGTTCCATGCCTGGATGATGTCGTCACGGCTGACGTTTTCCGCCACTTGGCTCTTCACGAGCGTGAGGAACTGTTCGGTCGTCATCGTGCCCACTTGATAGGCTGTGATGGCTTTGCCTGCCGAGATGCCCTGGCAGACGGAAGAGGCCCCTCTCCCGACCTCCCCCAAAGGGGAGGGGCTTTCGGCTTTGACGAAGAACAACTCGGGATTGATGCCCAGGCGTTTGCAGGCTTCTCCGATGCCCGTCATGTTGAGGTCGAGCAGCACGCCGCCCAGGTCGAAGATGATATCTGTCATGTTTATTTACTATTTGACAATTTACTACTCCCTCTCCTTTAGGAGAGGGTTGGGGAGAGGCTTTCTCATCATTTTGCGCCAGCGCAGGTATCCAAAGACGGCGATGACGACGTAGAGGCCATAGAGCGATGCCTTGAAGGGTATGTCCTTATGGAAATAGAGCACGCAGGTGACGATGTCGACGGCTATCCACACGAACCATTGCTCCAGGTACTTGTGTGCCAAAGCCCAGATGCCGACGAGCGAGAGGGCTGTGGTGAAGGAGTCGGCAATGGGAACGGTGGAGTCGGTGAAGGATGTCAGCAGCCACCAGATGCCGAACCACAAGACGAGGAAGATTGCTGTCCAAAGCAGGGCAAGAGCTGTGGGGATGTGGGAGATGGGGGAAGACCCCTCTAAATCTCCCCTTAAAGGGGGAGCCTCTCCTAAATCCTCCCCTAAAGGGAAGGACTTACTTTTCCCCATCCCTTTAGGGAGGGGTTGGGGGGTAGGCTTGGGATGGGGAGGGTCTGGGGAGTTAGAGGGGGTCTTCCATTTCCAATAGCCGTATGCTGTCATAGCCAGGTAGTAGAACTCCATGCCGCAATCGGCATACAAGCCTTTCTGGTAATAGAGCACGATACCCAGGATTTGCATGACTGCCCCGACTGCCCACATCCAGATGGATGCCTTGTATTCCAACAAGATGTAGGCAAGCCCGAGAAGGGCCGTCGTGATGTCCAGCCAATGAAAGTTGAAAGTTGAAAGTTGAAAAAGGAAGTCCATTTTTAAATTATAACTTTAAAACCTCAGCGTCACGCTTCCCATAGCCGTGAAGCCGGCGGCGGGAATGAAGCCAATCTGATAGTAGCGGTTGTCGTCGGGGTGTCCGTAGGCGTCGCAGATGGTGCTATACACCCAACCGTTGGCAGCATAGCGACGCCCGAAGAGATTTGTGAGGGTGGAGCCGAAGATGACTTCCCGCAGGCCTGCCCATCGCTTGCAGGGCAAGGTGTAGGAGAGGCTGAGGTTGGAGGTCGTGTACGAAGGCAGCGAGCGGTCCTTGTTCTCGGTATTGTCGAGATATTGACGGCTGACGAAGTTCGTGTGCCAGGTCGCCTCGATGCCTTTCATGTGGAAGTTCAGGAAGCCATTGACGAGTACGGACGGCGAGAAGGCGAGGGTAGAGTTGTCGTAGTGGATGGTCTGCCAGTCGTCTTCCCAATATACGCTTGCCTCTTCGTCGAAGTCGAGGATGCGGTTTCTGCTGAGTGCAGCGTTGCCTTCGAGCGAGAGCCATTTCGTGATGTCCACTCCTGCTGTCAGTTCGATGCCCATGCGATAGCTCTTCTTGATGTTTGTGGTCAGTTTCTCGCCGATGTCGCTCTCCATGCCTGTCTGGACGAACTGGTTGTCGTAGTACATGCAGTAGAGGTTAGCGCCCGCATGCCAGTTCCTGGCCGTAAAGCTGTAGCCGGCTTCCGTGTCGAACACACGTTCTGCCTTTGGCGCAGGATAGTTCCCATTGTCTGTGAAGTTGTTGCGTTCCGGCTCACGGTTGGCAATGGCATGCGAGGCATAAGCCATGTGTCCGCCACGGTGCCAACTGATTCCAGCTTTGGGATTGATGAAGTGGTAGTGCTCGTTGATGTCGAGCCAGTGCTTGTCGTATGTGCCATCGTCCTGCTTGACGAACTTGTCGTTGTAGCCATCGGTGCGGTAGCCTACGTGGCGGTACTGCAGGTCTCCCCAGGCAGACCATCCGGCCCCGATGTTATAGGAAGCCTTGACGAAGAGGCTGTGGTCGTCCTTCGTGGCATCGGAATCATAATAAGTGTAGCGTCCGTCGCTGAGGACTTCGTCGCTGATGGCTTCGTCCTTAATATAAGTAATGTATCCGAAGTGATTGCCATTGAAGCGTTGCAGTGCCAGCCCGCCGATGACGTCCCAATGCCTGTCCTTGTAGTTGGCGTTCCAGAGCAATCCGAAGGTGTGCTGCCTGAGTCCTTTCTGCCGAACCACATCAGTCTTCTTCTCTTTGCCGTCGTCCTTGAAGTAGTTGAGACCGAACTTCTTTGGCAGTTTGTTGTCAGGGCGGAACTCCTCGTAGTAGCCGTAGCCGTATGTGTAGTGAAGCGATGCCGTCGTGCTCCAATGCTGGTTGATGTCCCAAGCCATCGAGAGGATGTTGTGGTTCTGCTTGAAGTTGTCGGTAGTGCGAGGCCAGAAGGAGCCGTCGCGCATGGTGTATCGTTCGGTGATGTAGTTGCCATTGGCATCACGGGCGAAGTTCCCGTCCTCGTCGTAGGCAAGCTTCTCGTAGAGCGAGTTGAACTTCCCGAGACCTCGTTCATAGAGGTCGCGGTAGGTCTTGATGCCAGTCGCTTCGCCGTAGGTGCCGTCCATGAGGGAGAGGTCGTTGTCGCCAGCCGTGACGCCGTTCCACGCCTGTCCCGTGTGTTCATAGTTGCCGACGTTCTTATAGCGAAGCGTGAGGCGGCCATTGGGCATCCATGTGATGCCTCCATAATACGAGCCCGAGCGTCCGTCCGTCCCGTGCAGGAAGCCGTCGGTCTGTGTTTGGTGCCAAGCCCCGTCGATGATGAGATGTTTCCAGAGAAGCGCCGTCGAAGCTCGTACGCCATAGTTCATCGTATTGTACGACCCGTATGAGAAGTTGACTTCGCCGTTTGGGGTGAGCGACGGCTCAGCCATCGAGAGGGCAATCGTTCCGCCAAAAGCACCATCGCCATTCGTGCTTGTGCCCACGCCTCGCTGCACCTGCACGCTTCCAAGCAGGGCTGCATAGCTGTTCATGTTTGCCCAAAAGACGCATTGGTCCTCGGGAGAGTTGAGGGGAACACCGTCGAGCGTGACGTTGATGCGCGAGTCGCCGGCACCTCGGATGCGCATGTAGGTGGTTCCTGTGCCGAGGCCGTTCTCGCCCCATGCCATGATGCCAGGCGTCCTGGCCAGCAGAAGAGGAAGCTCACGACCGGTCCTGGAATGTTCCTGCAACGTCTTTTCCTTGATTTCGGTTACAGCAAACGGTGCATTCTTCTTTGCACGGACGGCTGTCACCACTATTTCCTGAATCCTCTTCATTCGCATGGAGTCGTCTGACTCCTGCGCCTGAACTGCAGCTGTAACACTTATGAGACCTGCAAGGCTCATGATAATCATCCTTTTCATCTTTTTATTATAATGTTTAATACGACAAAAGGCCATGATGCGATACATCACGACCTTCCTTCTGTTTGTTGTTTCTCTATGCGACTCAATTCCTACGGCAGTACTAACTGCATCAGGTTCGAAGGTATAATCTCAGCCCTCATGGAGGGCACCCTTTTGATGTTCGACGGTGCAAAGGTACAAAGAAATTAAGAATTAAGAGTTAAGAATTAAGATTTTTTTTTGTATGAGTATAATAATTCTTCTTTCTTCTTTCTTCATTCTTAATTTCTTTGTACATTTGCAGGACGAAGCACATGACAGACTCAAATTAAGAGTTAAGAATTAAGAATGAAGAGTTAAGAATTAAGAATGAAGAATTAAGAATTAAGAATGAAGAGTTGTTCATCCTCTGGCGACAATATCTCGGCACCCGAAAAAACGTGGTTTGTGGTATGGGTGAAGTCGAGGGCAGAGAAGTCTGTCCGCGACAGCCTCACCAGCAAAGGCTTCGAGGCTTATGTGGCTTCAAGGCATGAGATGCATACGTGGCGCAGAGGAGAACGCAGGAAGGTGGAGAGAGTGCTCATCCCCTCGGTTGTTTTTGTACGGATGACAAAAAAAGACCGCCTGATAATAGAGGATACTCCCAATGTTTGTGCCATCATGCTCGACCCAGCCAAGAGGGGTCTCAGGAGCAAAGGGCTGGACGAATATGCCAGCATTTCTGATGACGAGATGCGTCTTTTCCAGCAGATGCTCATGCAGGATGATGTCGATGTGGGCTTCACGAACCACGATTTTGCTGTTGGGGACTACGTCAGAATCCTTGATTTTGATGAGTCGTGCAATAGGGCACAGATTGTGCGTGTCTTTGGCGACAACAAGACTTATGTAGGTGTGCGCGTCAGCTTCCTTGGCTGTGCCTACATGCAAGTGCCATTGGACAGGATAGAGAAAGAGAAAGAGGAGTAGGGCATTATCCCAAGTGACAGGTTCATTCGATTAGGCATACAAAAAGACAGGCGGGAACATCTCCCGCTCGTCTTTATTGTTTCTGTGTATAGTGCTGGTTTGGTGTCCAGCTGCATTTCTGTTATTACTTCTTTGTTGTTGTCGCTTTCTTCTTTGCAGACGTTGTTGTAGTGGTGGTCTGCGTTGGCGGTGTGTAATACTGGAGTGCTTCAGGCATGCGCTTCTGCAGCTCTGCTATGCGCTTTTCGTCGGAGGGGTGGTCGCTGAAGATTTCGCTCTTGCCGCTGCTTCCGCTCTGCTGAGCCATGCGCTGCCAGAAGGGTATGGCAAGTTGTGGGTCGTAGCCTGCCATAGCGGCAAAGATGAGGCCCAGGCGGTCGGCCTCTGTCTCGTTGTCGCGAGAGTACTTGAGGTTGGCAAAGTTGAACCCGAGCTGCGTTGCCATGTCAATCAGTGAAGCGGCACCTGCCAGTCCCTTAGTCTGAGCAACCGACGAGAGCACCGTGCCTCCAATCTGTGCTGCATACTGCTGGCGAGTCTGCTTCGAGAGCTGTTCGGCAGAATGCTTGGCAACAGCATGAGCTATCTCGTGCCCAAGCACGATGGCCAGGCTTGCCTCGTCTTGTGTCACGGGCAGGAGACCCTCATAGACGACAATCTTACCTCCAGGCATACAGAAGGCGTTGACTTCGCTTGAGTTGACCAGGTTGAACTCCCATTGGAAGTTCTGCAGTTCACTCTCATAGCCGTTGTTCTTGAGGAATGACTCGACGGCTGTGGAAAGACGCTGCCCAACTCTCTTCACCAGGGCTGTGTTCGTCTGGTTGGTAGAGAGTTTGGCACTCTTCATGTAGTCCTGATACTGCTGAGTGCTGAGACTGAGAATCTGTGCGTCGTCAACGAGCAGGCGAGTCTTGCGACCGGTGATGGGCACGGTGTTTGTGGTTCCGCAGGCTGCTGCCAGCAGAGCCAGAGCGCCGATGAGTAATGTTCTGAGCGTTTTCATTTCTGTTTGATGTTATATGTGTTATATGTTACTTCCTCTGCAAAGTTACGCTTTATTTTCTTAAATAGAACAGACTTTTGCAATTTTTTTTGTCCGGGCTTGTATATAATGGGAAAAAAGTCGTATCTTTGTATTCAATTGAGCATTATTAATGCTATATAGAGACATTATTAATTATAAAAAAGTTTATCATTATGGCAAAGTATGTTTGTGAAGTATGCGGTTGGGAATATGATCCCGAAGTTGGAGTCCCCGAGAAGGGCATTGCTCCCGGCACACCTTGGGAGGAAGTTCCCGAAGATTTCGAATGTCCCTTGTGCGGCGTAGGCAAAGACCAGTTCGCTGCTGAGTGACTGGAAGACCGGAGATGAACGGTTTCCCTGTCGTCAGTTCTGCTGCAGAACTGATGGAACTGATTGACGAGATTGGCTTCTTGCCTTTGCTTGATAGCGGCATCCGTGGATTCTCGGCAGAGGAGATTGTTGATGACGACTGTCGCTATGTCGTCTTCCCCGACGGGGGCTGGGATTGGCCTCTGTGGAAGTGGAAGGGACAGATTGTGACAGAGATGCCTTGCCTTTACGGCAAGTTCTTCGCTGGGAAGGCTGGTTTCATCAGCAAAGAGTGGTGGGGTGACTTCTGCAACTATCGCCGCAGCAAGTCTCCCTATCCAGCTGACGATACCATAGAGGGCACCATCCTCGATGTGCTTAGGCAGGAGGGCAGTCTTATCACGCGTCAGCTGAGAGCGGCATGCGGCTTCAATGGAAAAGGCATGCGCTCGAAGTTCGATGCCTATGTCACAAGATTGGAGATGGCAACCTATGTCGTCACCGAAGACTTTGTCTATCCTATAGACAAACATGGTAAGGAATATGGCTGGGGATGGTCGTTGCTCAACACCCCGGAGGCTCTCTACGGCAAGGATTCTTGCAGGAAGGCATATGCGCCGCAGGAGTCGTTTACGAAGATTGCCGGACATCTCCATAGTATCCTCCCTGCTGCGACAGACAAGCAGATATTGCGTCTCATAGGTTAGACTCTGGTCCGTCCACTACATCTTGAAAAACGAAAACCGCAAATATATTGCTATTGACTTGAAGTCGTTCTACGCCAGCGTGGAGTGTGTGGAGCGGCATCTCGACCCGCTCACGGCAAGACTTGTCGTCGCAGACGAGAGCAGGACGGAAAAGACTATCTGCCTTGCTGTGTCGCCTGCCCTGAAGGCTTATGGCATTCCAGGAAGGGCACGGCTCTTCGAGGTCTATCAAAAAGCTCGAGGCATCGACTTCATCATCGCTCCGCCACGGATGGCCAAGTATATTGAGGTCAGTTGCCAAATCTATGCCATCTATCTGAAATATGTCGCGCCTGAAGACATTCACGTCTATAGCATCGACGAAGTCTTCATGGACGTCACGGACTATCTTGCCACCTATAGGAAGACAGCCCACGAGCTGGCCATAACAATGATTCGGGATGTGTTGAAGCAGACAGGCATCACGGCTACGGCTGGCATCGGCACGAATATGTATCTGGCAAAAGTGGCGATGGATATTGTGGCCAAGAAGATGCCAGCCGACGAGGATGGTGTCCGCATTGCAGAACTCGACGAGATGTCCTATCGTCGGAAACTATGGAACCACTTTCCCATAACCGACTTCTGGAGGGTTGGTCGTGGTATAGCCGAGAGGCTTGCGAACTACGGACTGGACACCATGGGCAAGGTGGCGCGTCAGTCTGTGGAGAACGAAGAATTGCTCTACAAGATGTTTGGCACAAGCGCCGAACTGCTCATCGACCATGCGTGGGGATGGGAACCTTGCACCATCGATTTTGTCAAAGCCTACAGGCCGGAGACAAACTCCATGAGCAGCGGACAGGTCCTGACAGAGCCTTATACGTTCAGAAAGGCAAGAGTGGTAGTGAGAGAGATGGCTGATGCTGTCAGCTTAGAGCTCGTGGAGAAACAGCTTGTCACGGACCATTTGGTCTTGACCGTAGGCTACGACCGCGAGAGCCTGACAAGACCGGAGATTGCATCGAAGTATCAGGGCGAGGTGACGCTCGACCATTACGGCAGACCTGTCCCCAAGCATGCGCATGGCACCGCGCGGCTTAGCTCCCACTCATCTTCAAGCAAAGAAATAGTTAATACCGTCATATCGCTATACGACAGAATAGTAAACAGGGACCTGCTAATCCGTCGCCTGAACATATCCGCTGGTAATCTCATCCGCAAGGACATGTCCGTCGGTGGCAAATCGGAGGAGGCTCAGCAGCTCGACCTCTTTACGGATTACGATAAGGTTCGCAGGGAGGAGCTCTCGGAGGAGAAAGAGCACCGAATGCAGGAAGCACTCATCAGCATTAAGAAACGCTTTGGCAAGAATGCCATCCTGAAGGGAACCAGCTTTGAGGAAGGAGCAACAGCCAAGGAGCGCAACCAGCAAATCGGAGGACACAAGTCATGAAAGTTTAAAGTTGAAAGTTGAATTGACGTATGGAAGCCTACGACGACATAATAAACATGCCGCATCATGTATCCAAGAAGCACCCGCAAATGACCATGCTTCAGCGGGCTGCACAATTCGCGCCATTCGCAGCCTTGACCGGTCATGACAAGGCTATAGAGGAAACGGCAGAACGCAGCAGACAGCTTGTCTGAAAGCCGCCAGCTACATCTGGGCCGGTGGCATATGGTAGTATAGCCATCGTAATCTTGCGATATTTTTATAGTTGTTCGCTAAAAGATGTAAATCGATAAAGAATGTGTCCGCAGTGCCTATACTTAGGTATTGCGGACACATTCTTTATAATGCATCCGTTTTGCTTGTGCCTGAAACTCTGGAACGACAGGGGGAGGGATTGCACATACATGTAGATGCAAACAACCCATGCTGCAACCTGGAGCATCCCGAGATGCAAAAACTATTAATGTTTATCAGTAATCGTACCACATTTGTATGCTCTCGCCCCATGGCTTTCCCTGCGAAACAGATGCTCAGTCGGCAAAGCCGGACGTCCCTGGGCTGACAGATTATCAGCCATACATGCTGTGCCACAGCGGACAACAATATTTTTTTGTCGTTTCAGTCCTTCGCTTTCCTTTTTTTTAGTAACTTTGTGGCGTCAACACAAAACAAAAAACGATTTGATGCCAAGTGAATCTTTCTTCAATATGCTGATTTGCTGCATGGCTTGTCTGGCAGTCGTAGTCTTCTTCAGCCTCTTTTATGTGACGGCAGGCTACGGGCAGTTTCGCACGAAGCGGTGGGGGCCGAGCATCGACAGTAAACTGGCTTGGGTGCTGATGGAGCTTCCCGTCCTGCTCGTCCTGCTGGCGATTTGGCTTGCTTCCCCTTTGAAGTGGCGCGTGCCCCAGCTCGTCCTGTTCGGCCTTTTCGAATTGCATTACTTCCAGCGCAGTCTCGTCTTCCCGCTCCTGATGAAAGGGACGAGCCGAATGCCGGTCAGCATCATGATGATGGGTATTGTGTTCAACCTCATCAACGGCGTGATACAAGGCGGCGGACTGTACTGGTTCCCCAATCCCGACTTCGAGCATGGTATTGCCTACTTGCTTCGTCCGAATGCTATTGCAGGCATCTTGCTCTTCCTTATAGGCATGGCTGTCAATCTCCATTCCGACCACGTCATCAGACATCTCCGGAAGCCCGGCGACACGGGGCATTACCTTCCGCAGAAAGGTATGTATCGCTTCGTCACCTCTGCCAACTATCTGGGGGAGATAGTTGAGTGGACGGGCTTTGCCACAGCTGCTGCCACACCGGCGGCATGGGTGTTCCCGCTCTGGACAGCCGCCAACCTCGTGCCTCGCGCGCGCGCTATATATAATAGGTATAGGGAAGAGTTCGGCGAAGCTGCCCTTGCCGGACGCAAACGTATTGTGCCATTCATCTACTGAAGCAAAATGGAAAACCATATTTTCGAGCCCGCTCACATTGGGCCATTGACGTTGAGGAACCGCACCATTCGCAGTGCCGCCTTCGAGAGCATGTGTCCCGGCCACGAACCCAGCCAGATGCTTTATGACTACCATACCAGTGTGGCTCGCGGCGGTGTGGGAATGACGACCGTCGCCTATGCTGCTGTGACAGAGAGCGGTTTGAGTTTCGACCGTCAGCTTGTGATGAAGAAAGAAATTGTCCCCGGTCTTCGTCGCCTAACAGAAGGCATCCATAAGGAAGGAGCTGCGGCAGGCATTCAGCTCGGACATTGTGGCAACATGAGTCACAAGGACATCTGCGGCTGCATTCCCGTCGGAGCAAGCACAGGGTTCAATCTCTATAGCCCGACTATCGTACGAGGGCTCCGTCGCGACGAACTGCCCATGCTGGCAAAGAAGTTCGGCGAGGCGGTCAATTTGGCTCGAGAGGCAGGCTTCGACGAAGTGGAGATACATTGCGGACACGGTTATCTTATCGACCAATTCCTCAATCCTTACTTCAACCATCGCAAGGATGAATACGGCGGCTCGCTGGAGAACAGGATGCGCTTCATGACGATGTGCATGGAGGAAGTCATGAGGGCGGCCGGTGACGATATGGCCGTCGTCTGTAAGATGAATATGCGCGACGGATTGAAGAATGGCGTTTCGCTCGAGCACCACAGCATTCCCGTTGCCCGTCGCCTGCAGGAACTGGGTGCGCATGCCATCGTCTTGAGCGGCGGACTGGTGAGTGCTTCGCCGATGTATGTCATGCGAGGCGAACTGCCACTCCAGACGATGACGCACTACATGGACAAGCCTTGGCTCAAATACAGCATTCGTTCCTGCAAGCCGCTCGTCAGGAATGTCTTGACAAAGCCCGTTCCATACGAGGAAGCCTTCTTCCTTGAAGACGCCCTGAAGTTCCGTCAGGCAATGCCCGATATGAAGTTCATATACGTTGGCGGTTTGGTTTGTGGCGACAAGATAAACGAGGTCTTAGGCTATGGCTTTGAGGCCGTGCAGATGGCACGCAGCCTTCTCAACGAGCCGGACTTCGTGAACCGGCTTAAGGAGGACAGTCATCATCGCTGCGGCTGCAAGCATAGCAACTACTGCATCGGCAGGATGTACACCCTGGAGATGGCTTGCCATCAACATCTCTGCGAGCCTCTGCCGGAAGATATAATTAATGAGATTGAACGAATAGAACGAGAACAGAACTCATGAAACTTGCCATCATAACTGGAGCCGCTACAGGCATGGGCTTCGAGGAAGCTAAGGCTGTTGCCGAGAAAGGTTTTCATGTCATTATGGCTTGCCGTCGTCCAGAGCTGGCAGAAAGTGTGAGGCGTGAGATTGTCGAAGCAACCGGCAACGAGAGTGTTGAAGTTATCGGTATCGACCTAGCAGACCTTAGTTCCGTTCGGCATTTTGCCGACGAAGTAAAAGCACGCTTCCGGCACCTCGACCTCTTGATGAATAATGCAGGAACGCTTGAGACGGGCTTCCATAAGACCGTGGATAATCTGGAGAGAACCGTGCAGGTCAACTATGTAGGCCCGTTCCTTCTTACGCGTCTCTTGCTTCCGCTGATGGGGGAGGGGAGTCGCATCGTGAACATGGTGTCGTTGACATATAGGTATGGAAGGCTGGACTTTCCCGACTTCTTCCTGCGTGGCCGAAAGGGAAGCTTCTGGCGCATCCCCATCTATAGCAATACAAAGCTGGCGCTGACGTTGTTCACCTTCGAGCTTGCCAGACGCCTGAAGGACAAAGGCATCACGGTGAATGCTGCCGACCCGGGCATCGTCTCGACCGACATCATACGGATGCACAACTTCATCGACCCTCTGACCGACATCTTCTTCCGTCCCTTCATCCGTACACCGCGACAGGGTGCAGACACAGCCATCCGCCTCTTGCTCGATGAAGAAAAGGCCGGCCAGACGGGAACCTTCAATCGCTCGGGCCGTATCATCAATGTGGGCGACAAGTTCCTCCATCATGCTCAAATGCAGGAGCTGTGGGAGAAAACCGATGCCATCATACGCAAGTACCTATAATGGCCCAAAGACAATGCTTGAATCATGAACCTTATAATTTGATATGCTATGAAAAAGAGACTGTTTTTAATGGTTTTGCTCCTGACAGGAGTTGTCGTGTGTCATGCCCGAAAAGGAGATGACGGAACCTTGAAACTGCTTTATTGGAACGTACAGAACGGCATGTGGGACGGTCAGACCGATGACTACAAGCGGTTTACGGATTGGGTTTCGGCGCAATCTCCTGATATATGCGTATGGTGTGAGGCACAGAAGTTGTACGTGACGAATTCCGACAAGAGCGAGAAGGAAACGGAGGAGGAGTGCCTGGCGCGTTGGTGCAGGTTGGCAGGACGCTATGGTCATGGCTACGTCTATCTGAGTGCCCACCCCGACAACTATCCGCAACTCATCACCTCGCGCTATCCGATGGAGGCAGAAAAGCTCATCACAGGCAATGCCGACACAATCGTGTGCCACGGTGCATCGTGGTATAAGGTCAAGCTCGGGAAGAAGCAGAAGACACTCAACCTTGTGACGCTCCACACCTGGCCTATGGCCTATGGTTACAGAGTGCCGAATGATAAGCGTGATGAAAGTAAGGCCAAGGGAGAAGGCGACATCTTCCGGCGTCAGGAGATGGAACTCATCTGCAAGAATACTGTATTGTCTCGCCATAAATCAAAGCGCGAGTACTGGGCGATGATGGGTGACTTTAATTCCGTCTCGCGTGTGGATAACGCTATCTATCAGTATCCGGACAGTACAACGAAGTTCCTTGTGCACGACTATATCAGCAGCGAGACGCCCTACATTGACCTTATCAAGAGCCTTTACCCGCAGGAGTTCATCGGTTCGACAGGCAGCAATCGGCGCATCGACTTCATTTATGTCACGCCTGCTTTGCGCAAGAACGTAAAAGAAGCGGAAATCCTGAAGGACAGCTATACAACCCCTGTACGCAATCCTCAGAAGATATCCAACTTCTGGCATCCATCCGACCACTTGCCCATACTGATGAAGTTTAAGATGTAGGCCAGGCTAATTGCCAAGCTGTGCGTGTGGTTCTTTTATGAAAGATTTTTTTCTGTTGGTGTTGCATGTTTAAATAAATTGTCGTATCTTTGCATAAGGAATATGCCAATGAAGCATGAGTAAATAATTTAAGTTTCGGAAGTTATAAATGAAGTTAAGCGAAGATAGCAAGGGCGTAGCGAGTTTACTTCCTGTTTAACTTTCGAAAGTTGAGTAAGTAACATATAAAAGTTTAAAATACGAAACAGACAGTAAAAGAATATAGAATTTGATATAACGAGGCTTTTGCTTCTTGTTCTTCCAAAACTAATCCGCCAATTTAAACCAACAAGAATAAGCAATGCAAGAGTCTGCGCTTAGGCGTGGACTATTTGTGCTTATTGTTGGTGAGGCGCTTGGCGGTGCCCGTTTTGGAATAGGTAACAAAGGTTCACGCCTTTTTATATTCAACGACAATTCACAATCCCTTTTTTTATAACTTATAAATTATATCAACAATGAAAAAGAATCTTTATTTTACATGTGCGGCATTGCTTATGGCATCATGCAGTATGAAAACGTACTACCAAGTAGTCGATGTTAAATCCACCAACCTTCAAAAGGAAAGCAACAACTATGTCTATAACGATGGTGTCTGCAAGATTGTATATAACTTTTGGGGTAATGGAGGCAATGCAGGCTTTACTATAGAGAACTTGTCTGACGAGGTAATTTATGTTGATATGGAAAAATCCTTTTACATAGAGAATGGCATAGCAAAAGATTATTATCGAGCAAGGACTTATGGGACAGGTAAAGACGTTAAACTTGTAGTTGCGGCATCAATAGCTTCTGGATATAGCTCCGATATCGCATATATGGAGAAACCAATTGTTGCTATTCCTCCTCATGCATTGAAGTCCTTTTCTGAATACGAGATAATTGAGGACGCAATTCAAGATTGCTCTGTAAAAATGATGGTCAAGAAGAATCAACCGGATGGCATTGTTTATACAGAATCAGAGTCTCCAATAAACTTTAAGAACTATATTACATATAAGAATGGAGAAAATGGAGCAACCAAAGTGGTATCAAACGATTTCTATATTGGAGGTTTTACGAACTATATTTCCTCGGATATAATAAAAACAAGAAAGCGAGGTTGCAAACAAACAGTTACGAAAACATATAATGAGAAGTATGCTTCAGACCGCTTCTATTGGAAATACAATAATACAACCTCAAATGACAATTCTGCGGATGCAAAAGCTTCGTCAACAAAAAGCTCTTCAAATGATATGTATAAGTATAAGAAGAAAAATCAATAAGTATTTATACGACAAAGGCCGGATGCAACGTCCGGCCTTTGTCGTATAAGGTAGGTGGGGATCTATACCTGCGGCAACTTGTCGAGGGCTGCTTGGATTTCCTCGTCGGTGGGAATATAGTCGCCCATCGTGCCGTCGTTGAAGGCCTTGTAGGCATAGAGGTCGAAGTAGCCGGTGCCTGAGAGGTTGAAGACGATGACCTTCTCTTCGCCCGTCTCCTTGCACTTGAGGGCTTCGTCGATGGCTGCGCGTATGGCGTGGCTGCTCTCGGGTGCGGGCAACGTTCCTTCGGCACGGGCGAAGATCTCGGCAGCCTCGAAGACGGAAGTCTGCTCGTAGGCGCGTGCTTCGAAGAGGCCCTGGTCGTAAAGCTCGGACAGAATGGGACTCATGCCGTGGAAGCGGAGTCCGCCTGCATGGTTGGCAGAGGGAATGAACTGGCTGCCGATGGTGTACATCTTTGCCAAGGGGCAAATCTGTCCCGTGTCGCAGAAATCGTAGGCGTAGATGCCGCGGGTGAAGCTTGGGCAAGAGGCTGGCTCGGCTCCTATTATCTTATAGTTGGCCTCTCCTCTGAGCATTTCTCCGAGGAAGGGCGAGGCGAATCCGCCCAGGTTGCTGCCGCCGCCGGTGCATCCGATGAGGATGTCGGGCTTGATGCCATACTTCTGCAAGGCTTTCTGGACTTCGAGGCCGATGACCGTCTGGTGCAGGAGTACCTGGTTGAGCACGCTGCCCAGCTCGTAGCGATAGCCTTCGTTGGTGACTGCCACCTCAACGGCTTCGGAGATGGCGCAGCCCAGGGAGCCTGTCGTGCCCGGGTGTTCGGCCAGAATCTTGCGGCCCACCTGTGTCGTGTCGCTTGGCGAGGGAACGATGCTGGCACCGTAAGTGCGAATGACTTCGCGGCGGAAGGGCTTCTGCTCGTAGGAGCATTTCACCATGTAGACCTTGCAGTCGAGGCCGAAGTACTGGCAAGCCATGCTGAGCGCCGTGCCCCACTGGCCTGCACCCGTCTCGGTGGTAACACCTTTCAGGCCTTGCTTCTTGGCATAATAGGCCTGAGCAATGGCCGAGTTCAGCTTGTGAGAGCCACTCGTGTTGTTGCCTTCGAACTTATAGAATATCTTGGCAGGCGTGTCGAGCGCCTGTTCCAGGAACTTTGCGTGGACGAGTGGGCTGGGACGGAACATGCGGTAAAAACCGAGCACTTCATCGGGGATGTCGAACCATTTGGTATCGTTGTCGAGCTCCTGCGCTACGAGTTCTTTACAGAAGATGGGCTCCATCTCAGCCGCCGTAAGGGGCTTTCCTGTGCCTGGATTCAGCAGAGGTGCGGGCTTCTGCTTCATGTCGGCACGCACATTGTACCACTTGGTGGGCATCTCTTCCTCACTCAAGTAAATCTTGTAAGGGACGTTTTTCATAAAATAAACCTTTTGATTAAACACAAAGAATAACCACTAAGTGAGGAAGACACAAAGAGGCTACGCCCTGAAGCTTTGCGTTCTTCAATCTTCGTGTTTTTGTGTCTTTGTGTTCATTTACATAATTTGATATAGTTTTACTGTTGAATCCGAGTGCAAAGATACGGAAAAAAGTGAAAAGTGAAAAGTGAAAAGTGAAAAATCAGAGGGCGATGGCTTCATTTTATGCATTTTCCTGCATAAAACGAACCAAAGAGAGCAAACACATAATAAATATGCAAAGGGCTGAGCCTCATCAGTTGTCGCCGCTCCAACGAATGCTGTACGCATAGTCGTGGCTCACGCCGTCGTCCCAAGTGACGTTGGACTTCACCAGACCGACCTTGCCTTGTTCGTCGAGCTGGTAGGCTGTCTGCGTCGTATATGCCTTTGCCTCAAGGCTTTCGAACAGGTTCTTGCAGCTCTTGCCGAAGTAGCCTGTCTGCATCAGCGGCTCGAAGTCGGGCAGGACGTTCCTCGGCTCGCTGACGATGAAAGTGCCTGCCAGCGATGAGTAGCTGTAGGTGCAGACGGTCGTGTCGCGGTGTATGGGGTCGATGTTCGTTCTGCGCAGGACGTTACCGTCTTGCCATTCCAACTGGTATATCTCAGTGTACCAAGGCTTCTCCTCCTGCTTGCCCCAGTAGTTGCGCTTGAAGTTGTCGTCCCTGACGTATGTGAGCTCGCCGCGTTCGTTGTAGCGGAACTTGTAGCAGAAGCTGTTGTTCCTGTGCCTCATGGCGCCTGCGCAGCTGTCCACCCTGCCATTCTGGAGGAAGAGCGTGTCGTCGCGGACATAGTCGCGGCTGTAGGTAGAGTTGCGCTCGCCGTTAGGCATTTCCGCAAACTCCTGGAAGGTGATGTAGATGCGGTCGGCGTCATACTTGTACTCGGCTATCAACTTCACGACGTACCAACTGGAGTCGAACCGCTCGGCATAGGTCACGCGGCCTTGCGCGTCGTAGCTATATGCAATGTGCATCCTGCTGCCATCTACGGAGAGCAACTCCCCTGTATTCGTGACTATTGGATGAATGTCCGGGTCAACAATGATATTGTCGCCGTCGCTGCCTTTCGAGCAGGCAGACAGGAGCAGAATGGCGGAAAGGAACGCAAAGAGATGTTTCATCGTTTCGTTTTCTTTTATAACGGCTCGCGGCTGGGATTTCGTATTTTTCTGCTGTAAAAAAAACAAAAACACATAAAGATTGACTACTCAGAAACAATTGAGTGTATTATTTCAAACCACGAATTTCACGAATTTCACGAATTATCTGCTGAGCATCGAGGTCGTAGTCTATTCGTGTAATTCGCGTAATTCGTGGTTAAATATATTATAGTGTATTCCTGTCCAACTACATATTTGATTTTTTCGGCAAGTAAGCAAATTGTTCGTTTTTGTTAGCAAAGTGTCAGTTTTGAAAGTGCCGAAAAAGGCCGCAAATCACGCCGAATTTGGCGATTCAATGTAGGACGTTTCCCAAAGCACTGTATTGATTTGGCCAAATCAATACAGTGCTTTGGGAAACTTGGCTGTATAAGTTTACTCCCGAAAAAGGCCGAAAATGACCTAAAAACATACTGTTTTGCCATGTCCAGTTAGCAAAAAGGCCGCTTTTTGACAATGACCTGTCTTCTGGAGCTCTTTGTATTCGGCTGAAATTCAACGTTATAAGAACCGTCTTTCGATTTAAGCGCATTTCTCTCCCCGAGGGTAGAAAAGTGCCACCGAAGCAATTTCAAGCGATTCTCGCGAGTCGGCCAAAATTCAAGAAGTAAGCAAATGAACCGTTTCTTGTTGCAAAATGTTAGAAACATAGTTAGTCTCCCTATTTATTTCGAGGTGGGCATACTATATATGGAAGCCGCAGAACACTTTGTTGGATATCTCAGCGAAAATTTTGTTCAGTTGCCTGACGATAAAGCATCGGTAGGTCTGTTTGCGGTGGGCGAAGAGCGGGTCAGTCTTACCCATGGCAGGCATAATTATAATAATTCCTATCCACGTAGAAGAATAATCCTTCCCTTTCATGAATTCATTATTGTCATTATTCCAATTCGTTTTCCAAATAAAAAGATACCTGTTGCCCTTTCGCTGAACAATTACAGTAAAGGTTAAAGATTAAAGAGTTTTTTGAGGTTAATAAATCGGCATACCACTAAGCTCCTGCGCCGCGATGATGTTGGAGTTTTATCCTTTATTCTTTTGTTGCCCTAAAGTTTAGCTCGATGCCGTCAAAGGCTCAAAAGCAAAGCTTTCGGGCAGGTTTTTGTATATAAGCGATAATAATTCTTCATTCTTCACTCTTCATTCTTCATTTTTTTGTATCTTTGCCAGCAGAACGATATAATATATAAGGAATATGACAGCATTACAACTGAATGCCGAACTCTTTCGCGCTATGGGGAAAATAGCCGACGACGAGACGCTGATGAAGAAAGTGTTGAAGTACGTGAAGCGCCTGGCCGCCAAAAAAGAAGACCCTACGCTAATGACCGAGGAGGAGTTCTTCGCTAATATCGACAAGGCAGAACAACAATATGTCCGAGGTGAGTACACAGAGATGCTGCCTGGCGAAACATTGTCAGACATGCTAAAGAGGTGCGGCTATGCTCTATAAGGTAGATACACACCTGAAGCCAACATTGGGCTGGCGAAACTGGAAAGAGACGAGCCGAAAGCATTTTCCAAAGTCCAGCGTTTCATTGAGGAGTTGAGAGAACATCCCAAAACAGGCACAGGTCATCCTGAGCCGCTGAAAGGCCAACCAGAAGGTCGATGGAGTAGGCAGATTACCAAGAAGCATCGACTGGTGTACCGCATCTTCAAGATGAAGTAATAGTTCTCATCCTCACTGCCTACGGCCACTACGACGATAAATAACACAGAGATACAAACTTTAGGTGTTAATAATTCAAACAGTAATTAATCAAACATACACAGACGACAATGAAAAAGATTTTTTATTACTTAAGCCTCATGCTTGGCTTTGTCCTTGGAATGATGGCGTTCACTGCCTGTGGTGGCGAAGACGATGATGACGATATCGGAGGCTAGGTATAGGCGTTTAGACCGCACCATTTAACTATCTGATTTTAAGCGGATAGGCTGATTTCCTACCATTCTCCTAATGAGCACATCAAAGATTGTGTCCATGTTGTTGCGCCTGTTATAGCGGAAATGGTACTCGTCAAGGTATCCTTGCATCCTCTCCTTAGAACAGTGATGGTGTATTCCACGAAGCCATCCCTTCACATTCATGATGTGTATGTGCA
>FLNY01001932.1_pt1 | contig 77126 bp, 59 predicted proteins | sample 1140381 | NCBI WGS metagenome assembly FLNY01 (sample SAMEA3878172, study PRJEB12797) | bioreactor metagenome | biome: Moose rumen | place: Sweden | collected 2011-10
TTTATTTAACGTTTATATGAAGAAAAATTAAGTTATGGTGTGTTTATTTATAAAAAATGTGTATCTTTGCCTTTGAAGTAAAAATTAAAACTGTAACTGTTATGCGTATTCGTATATTGTGTTTAATTTTTGCATGTGCATTTTTTCAGTCCTTTGCAAAGATTTATCCTTCTTATCCACAAAAACAATTCATTATTGTAATTGATGCCGGACATGGTGGAAAGGATCCTGGCTCGATTGGATCAGCTCCTTCGAATATGGAAAAAGATATTAATCTGGCTATCTCTTTGGAAATTGGCAGGCTAATTGAAAACAACCAGCCAAATATTAAAGTTATTTATACCCGTAAAACAGATGTCTTCGTCGAATTGGGACGACGCGCACAGATCGCCAACAACGCAAAAGCTGATCTGTTCATCTCCGTTCATACGAATGCTATTGATAGAGACCCAGATAGACAACCTTGTGGAGTACAAACATACACACTCGGACTAAATACGGTTAACACCAATCTTGAAGTTGAAAAAAGAGAAAATTCGGTTGTTAAACTTGAAAAGGACGGAGAAAAAAAATATAATTATAGTCAGAAAGCTGAAAATGACATTATGTTTGAGCTTATGCAAGATCGAGATATGAAGGAAAGTGTCAGGTTTGCCAAAATGGCTCAAAATCAAATGGTCGGATATGCCGGAAGAAAAGATATGGGAGTAAGACAAGCTAACCTTCTTGTCCTTAGGCAAACTTATATGCCAAGCGTACTTATTGAAGTTGGCTTTATATCTACCGATTCTGAAGAAACTTATCTCATGTCAAAAGATGGGAGAAATAAAATTGCTTTGGCAATTTATAAAGCAATTGTACAATACGTTAAATCTATTTAATAATTATGAAATTGTTTTCTAAAGAAATTAAAATGGCCGTGACGGCTATTATTTCTGTTATAATCATTTATCTTGGCGCTATATATTTGAAAGGAATGAAATTGAATAGCTCCGAAAATAGATTTTATGTACTAATGGATGATGTGCAGGGACTTGCTGTATCTTCACCCGTTATGATCTATGGTGTTAATGTCGGAGTGGTAAAAGATATTGTGTTCGATTCACAAAAACAGAAAGTCAAGGTGCAAATCGAACTCGATGAAGGTATCAACATAACTCGGGGAACTACTGCAACTCTTACTAAAGAAATGCTTGGAGCACCTCAATTGAAATTGATTCTAGCTCCAAATACTAATGGGTTCATGAATGTTAATGAAACTATTTACGGACAACCTTCAGCTGATTTGCTCAGTTCTGCCGGGGAAATAATGCCAAAAGTTGATATCGTTATGGGAAAAGTTGACACTCTTCTTGATAATGTTAATTATATCCTACAGAATCCGGCTATTAACAATTCTCTTTATAATGTACAGTCTTTAACTGAAAATGTGGAAAATTCTTCTAAAGGAATTCCATACATTGTGGAAGATTTTAAATCTGTTTCAGGAAACTTTAAAGACATCTCCGTAAATTTCAAATCTGCGTCTAATAATATTATAACTACTGTTGAGGGGGTTAATATTCTTGTAAACGACGCTAAAGATGCAATTAAAAATCTAAAGAATTCTTCTGCCTCTATTAGTGATATATGCAATGAAATTGACAAGAATGTTCCTAATTTGTTATCTTATCTTAATAATGTCGGGGATAATTTATCGGAAACAACGCAACAATTGTCACAAACCGAAATTTCAAAATTAGTGGATAATCTTAATAATGCTGTTAACGATTTGAATAATCTTACTAACTCTATCAATTCATACATTAACAGTGATGATTCTTCCTTGGGAAAATTAATTAATAATCCTGACGTTTACAATCAATTGGATTCTACGCTTCATAGTGCAACGCTTCTTTTACAAGACCTAAAACAGAATCCTAAAAGATATGTTCATTTTTCTTTATTCGGAAGAAAATAACCCTTTTCTAAATAATGCATATAACAACTTAAATAATCGATATGATTATTTGTGATTTTATCGTTTGACGCTTTTTGATTATATTGGCTTATTTAGAAATAATCCAAATAAAAACCAATCTCTTATACTAAATGTTTACACTTTTAAAAATCTATAAAATTCAAGACGTTGAAATGGTTTTTTACGTAATGAATGTTTTGTTTTTTTGATTGTAAATTCCATTAAGTTGTTGACAAATAGTTTGTTGTTCTTTCTATTAAAATGATCACAATATTAACATTAAGAAACGTTAAATTGTTGATAAGGAATATATTATTATCACCCCCTTTTTTACTTTGGAAATTCTATTTTGGAGACTGGAAAAAAAACATTAAATTTGCATTGTAAAATTATGGAAAGAGACGTCTGAACAGACAAATCATATTACTGACTTTAAGATGAAATTTGACCCACAACAAAAATGGGAGGAATGTCGTGCGATTATACGACAAAATGTTTCCAATGAACAATATGAGCTGTTGTTTGCATATACTGAATTCAAATCTTATGCAAATGATAATCTCATTTTGTCTATCCCTAGTCAATTCATCTTCGACATGCTTGAAAAAGATGAGTATGTCAATCTTATCGGTGCTACTCTAAAAAGAGTGTTCGGAAAGAAAATTAATCTGAGCTATAGCATTACTGTCCTGAAAAAACCGGAAAACAGTATTCTTGTAGCAGCCGGAAATATGCCAAATGTCATTAATGGCAATGTAAGTCAAACTAATAAAACGCCTGACGAAATCATACCTACTGTCGATGAATTGGATTCCCAACTTCATTATGGATACACTTTCGATACTTTTATTGAAGGCGACAGCAATAAACTTGCCAGATCTATTGGGATGGCTATCGCTCTTAACCCAGCTAAGACTTTCAATCCTTTTTTTGTGTTTGGACCGTCAGGGTGTGGAAAAACTCACCTCGTGAATGCAATAGGATGGAATGTTAAGGAACTGCATCCTCAACTTAGGGTGCTCTATCTGTCCGCACATCTATTTACAGTTCAATATACTGATTCTGTCAGACAAAACAAAACGAATGACTTTATTAACTTTTATCAAACCATTGATGTGCTCATTCTTGATGATGTGCAAGAATTGTCAGGAAGAATTGCTACACAAAACACTTTCTTCCATATATTTAACCATTTGCACATGAATGGAAAACAAATCATTCTTACTGCTGACAGGCCACCTGTGAAAATAGAAGGATTGGAAGATCGACTGCTCACAAGATTCAAGTTCGGACTACAAGCTGAAATTGAAAAACCTACTAAAGCATTGAGAAAGAAAATTTTGCTAAGTAAGGTAAAGAAAGAAGGTTTGGACATTCCTGAAGATGTGATTGATTATATTTCTAACAATATTGATAACAATATCCGTGACCTTGAAGGTGTTATCAAGTCCTTGATGGCCTACTCTGTCGTTTATAACTGTGACATTTCAAAAGAACTTGTTGACAGGATTATGCCTAATTATGTCGAGAAAAACGAAGAAAAACGGACGACCGACGATGTCAAGCAGCTTGTATGCAAGTATTTTAACATCAATGACGATGTCCTTTGTTCGGCTAGTAGGAAACAAGAAATTGTTTATGTGCGCCAGATTGCCATTTATCTAGCTAATAAATATACTGAAGATTCGCATGTCCAAATTGGACGATCTATAGGAGGCAGAAATCATTCCACGGTTATCCATTCCATTAAACAGGTCAATAATATGATTGATACCGAGCCTAAAACCAGGGCGGATATAGAAGCAATTGAAAAACAAATGAATCTATAATGTAATAAAAGAGCCGTAAGGCTCTTTTGTTCTTTATTATGATGACGACCAATGCCTATATCATCATGACATTTTCTTAAGACAGAGAATGCTTTAATATTAAATTGGGACAAGTTGTTTTTAGATTACATAAGACATGACCATCAAAGAAATCCCTGGGATTTTAACGCATTTATTAATCCTTCTGACATCATTTCATTGTCTTTCTTTGTGTATCTACAGTCTGTGAATACTTGGGCCAAATTGATTTTATTGTTTAGGCGTACGAAATTCTTGTTCTCTTCCAAGGATTCTTTATATGAATATAACCTGTCTATCATTTCCTTGTCATAGTCGTGGTAGGTTTCATGATGGATTATTCCTGAGATGGGGAGACGGTCAGGCTGGGGGGGGCATTCATCTGGCCAACCGACACAAATGGTTGCCAATGGGAATGTGTGTTTAGGTAAATGAAGCGTTTCTATTATACCTGTTGGATTATATACGGTAGTTCCTAAATAACATGTGCCCAAACCTTTATCTTCTGCTAGTGTGCAGAAGTTTTGAGTGAAGAGCATTGTGTCACTGACTGCATTGATGAACGAAAGAAAATTGTCATATCCAGGTACTGCTTCTCGTTGTTCACACCAAACGTTGAAACGGTGGAAGTCCGCACAGAATGTTAGCACAATAGGAGCATGGATCATTGGCTGATTGAAATGAAGTGGAGACAATGCTTCTTTCATCTTGGAATCACGAGTTACTACAACGCTGTATAATTGCATGTTTCCCATTGTCGCTGCACGTGATGATGTCTCCAACAATTCAGTAATCAATTCTTCACTTACATCCTTTGAACTATATTTGCGTATAGTACGACGATCTTTTATTTGTGTCATATTGTTGTTTTTTTTGGATAACTTTTATTTTACAAAATTATCTAAAATTTACTATATTGACAAACTTTTTGGGTCTATTATATCGTTCATTTTTTCTTTTTAAATGATTTTGTGTTTTCGATCGTTTTGCTAATTGTCCGACAATCAGTATTTTGACGATTTAATGTGGATAACTTTTCTTTTTGTGGATAACTTTTCTTTTTTTGTTTTGTTTTTCTCAAAATACTACATTAAATTTGCATCGATTTTGTCAATGTCGGTAATTCCATAATTTTATATTCTTGTTAAGATGACTGTTGGCGAATTGTTCACTTAACACGATTTTGACATATATCAGTAAATTTGAAGTTGTTAACATTAGCACTCCTTTTAGTAACGTCTGTCCTATTTTTGATGAAACCGTAGTGGCTTAATTATTGACAAATACCTCTACGGGATTTGATAACTCACTTTTGCGAGAAAGGATCAAGACTACTATGGGTAACCTGCATTAACTGAACTAATTCTTTGAGTATGGAAAACAATACTACTTACACCTACGAAGAGGCGTATGAAGCTTCGTTGAAATATTTCGATGGTGATGAATTGGCGGCGAGAGTTTGGGTAAACAAATACGCCATGAAAGATTCTGCTGGTAAGATTTATGAAAAATCTCCGGTAGATATGCATTGGCGTATCGCAAACGAAATAGCAAGGATTGAGGAAAAATACCCTAATCCGATGTCGGCACAACAGGTGTTCGAACTTCTTGACCATTTCAAGTATATTATTCCTGCTGGAAGTCCTATGACCGGAATCGGTAATAACCATCAGGTCGCTTCTTTATCTAACTGTTTCGTTATCGGACTTGATGGAGATGCTGATTCCTATGGAGCTATCATACGCATCGATGAAGAACAAGTGCAATTGATGAAAAGAAGAGGAGGGGTAGGACACGACCTTTCTCATATACGCCCCAAAGGCTCTCCTGTGAAGAATTCAGCTCTTACTTCAACCGGTCTGGTTCCTTTTATGGAAAGATATTCGAATTCTACCAGGGAAGTTGCTCAGGATGGAAGAAGGGGAGCGCTTATGCTTTCCGTATCTATAAAACATCCAGACTCTGAATCATTTATTGATGCCAAGATGGAAGAGGGCAAGGTGACAGGTGCTAATGTGTCTGTGAAAATTGACGACGACTTCATGAATGCGGCCGTGAATAATGGAACTTACACTCAACAATTCCCCGTTTATGCTGATGAGCCTCTAGTCAAAAAGGATATTGATGCGGCACAGCTCTGGAAAAAAATCGTACATAACGCTTGGAAATCGGCTGAACCGGGAGTCCTCTTCTGGGACACGATATTGAGAGAGTCTATCCCTGATTGCTATGCAGATCTTGGTTATAGGACGGTTTCTACAAATCCTTGTGGGGAAATCCCTCTTTGCCCTTATGATTCATGCAGATTATTGGCTGTAAACCTTTATTCTTATGTCGATAACCCATTCACAAAGTATGCTACTTTTAATTATGAATTGTTCAGACTCCATGTCGGATACGCACAAAGGATAATGGATGACATCATTGATCTTGAACTCGAAAAAATCGAGAAGATTATGGATAAGGTAAAGTCCGATCCCGAATCTGACGAAGTTAAAAATGCAGAACTCCATCTATGGCAGAAAATATATGATAAGAGCCGTAGAGGAAGGAGAACTGGAGTCGGCATAACGGCCGAAGGCGATATGATTGCAGCTATGGGCTTGTGTTATGGAACCCCTGAAGCCACTTATTTCTCAACTGAAGTACATAAGAATATCGCTGTTGAAGCGTACAAGTCTTCTGTGCAACTGGCTCGTGAAAGAGGGGCTTTCGAAATCTATGACGCTCAAAGAGAAAAAGACAATCCGTTCATCAACAGAATAAAAGGTGTTGACCCCGTTCTTTATGACAATATGGTGAAATATGGAAGAAGAAATATTGCTTGTCTTACTATTGCACCTACAGGTACTACTAGTTTGATGACTCAAACCACATCTGGTATAGAACCGGTTTTCATGCCTGTATATAAGAGAAGACGTAAAGTAAATCCTAATGATACTAATGTGCACGTCGATTTTGTCGATGATAGTGGAGATTCATTCGAAGAATACATAGTATATCACCCTAAGTTCCTTACTTGGATGAAAGTTAATGGACTAGACACCACCCTCAAATATACCCAGGAAGAAATTGACATGCTTGTTAAGAAATCACCTTATTATAAGGCTACGGCTAACGATGTAGATTGGCATGAGAAGGTTCGTATGCAAGGCGCTATTCAGAAATGGGTTGACCATTCTATTTCAGTCACCATTAATCTTCCTAATAATGTGAGCGAGGAATTGGTAAACGAACTGTATGTGGAGGCATGGAAATCTGGATGCAAAGGATGCACTGTTTATAGAGATGGCTCCAGGGCTGGTGTACTCGTTTCAACCGACAAGAAAAGTAAGAAACTCGACAATGGCTTGCCTGAATCATGTATGCCACAAGTTACTGAAGTAAGGCCGAAAAGCCTCGATTGTGATGTGGTTCGCTTTCAGAACAACAAGGAAAAATGGGTTGCCTTCGTTGGACTGCTTGATGGCTATCCTTATGAAATCTTTACCGGTGTGCTTGATGATGAGGATGGTATTGCATTACCTAAGACGGTCATTAAAGGGCACATTATCAAGAATTTCGATGAGAATGGCATTAAACGCTATGATTTTCAATTTGTTAATAGAAGAGGGTACAAAACTACCATCGAAGGGCTTTCTGAAAAATTCAATAAGGAATATTGGAATTATGCAAAGCTGATTTCTGGTGTACTTAGATACAGAATGCCTCTAACAAACGTACTAAAATTGGTCAGCTCGCTACAATTGGAAAACGAAAGTATCAATACTTGGAAAAATGGTGTTGAAAGAGCCCTCAAGAAATATGTTCAAGACGGCACCGAAGCAAAAGGACAGATATGTCCTAAATGTGGAAACGAAACTCTCGTTTATCAAGAAGGATGCCTGATTTGTAAGCATTGCGGACATTCAAGATGTGGGTAGTTCATTCATTCCATTTCTATATATTTTCTTGTTCAGCGCATTGGGCAATGCTCGTGCGCTGAATTTTTTAAATCTGTTAAATTTTTTATATGGAACAGTCTATTATTTTATCTAAACTCAGATTCTTTGCTTATCATGGAGTAATGGAACAAGAAAACAAAGTGGGACACTATTTTGTGGTATCGCTCAAAATAAATTGTGATTTTACAAATGCCTTGACATCCGACAAGGTATATGACACGATTAACTATGGATTGGTATATGAAATAGTAAAAACCGAAATGGAGGTGCCATCAAAACTTATGGAACATTTGGCTGGAAGGATAATAAAGGGATTATTCAACTCTTTTGAAATAATTTCGCATATTTATATAAGAATTATTAAGGAAAATCCCCCAATTAATTCCGATTGTGACGGATGTGGTATCGAAATATCCGTAGCACGTAATGAATTTGAGGTGAATTATAAATCTGTGTCACGTTAACACAATGCTTGGCATAAAATGGATTCGTTGGGATTCATTGTTTTTAATAATCTTTGCCTTTATGGATATTTTTTTTTAAATTTGCAATTTGGAAGTATATTTTAAATAACACATATCTTTATGAGCGCATTAAAAACTGCAAAAATGACAAATTATCGTTGGATAATTTGTATCATGTTGTTCTTCGCGACAACAATCAACTATCTTGACAGACAAGTGCTTTCATTGACTTACCCCGGTGAGGGGGGCATTCAAGAGGAATTTGGATGGAGTGATGAGAGCTATGGAACAATCACGGCCGTATTCTCTATTTTCTATGCCGTATGTATGCTTTTTGCCGGTAAATTTATAGATTGGATGGGAACGAAAAAAGGATATCTATGGTCTATCTTAGTATGGAGCACAGGTGCTGTTCTCCATGCTTTCTGTGGAATTCTTACGGCTGGGATCGAGGTAGGTGAATGGACTGGAAGTTTCTCTGGTGCTCTTGATGCTATAAGGGAATTTAAACAGTCCGGAGGACAAGTGGCTGTATTGGCTATTTCAACTGTTAGCGTCTGGCTTTTCCTTGCCGCAAGATGTATTCTCGCACTTGGTGAAGCTGGTAACTTCCCTGCTGCAATTAAAGTGACCGCTGAATATTTCCCAAAGAAGGATAGGGCGTATGCTACTGCCATTTTTAATAGCGGAGCTAGTGTCGGAGCATTGATCGCTCCTTTCTCAATTCCTATTTTGGCAAAACATTTTGGTTGGGAAATGGCATTTATAGTTATTGGAGCACTTGGATATGTGTGGATGGGTTTCTGGCTTCTTCTATATAAGAAACCTTCTGAAAATAAACGAGTAAACTCGGTTGAACTTACCTACATTAACCAAGACGTAGAAACGGATGGCGACCCTAAGGATGCTAACGACGAAGGACCTCAAATCAGTTTCTGGAAATGCTTTGCTTTCAAACAGACATGGTCTTTCATTGTTGGTAAGTTCATGACCGACGGCGTGTGGTGGTTCTTCTTGTTCTGGACGCCTGCTTATTTGAAATCTCAGTTTGATATCAACCCTACTGATGGAGAAGGAATGGTTCTTATTTTTGTGCTCTATCTTATCACAATGTTAAGTATATATGGAGGAAAACTTCCTACTGTATTCATTAATAGAGGAATGAATCCGTATGCTGGCAGAATGAAGGCCATGTTGATCTTTGCTTTCTTCCCACTTCTCGTACTTATTGCACAACCTCTTGGAGGCATATCTCCTTGGTTCCCTATTATTATCATTGGTATTGCTGGGGCTGCTCATCAAAGTTGGTCGGCAAATATATTCTCAACCATCGGGGATATGTTCCCGAAATCCACTATTGCTACTATCACAGGTATCGGAGGTATGGCTGGAGGTGTTGGATCTTTCATACTCCAAAAAAGTGCCGGAGCACTATTTACCCATGCAGAAAAATTGGGACCGCAATTTTCTTTTGCCGGATTCGAAGGAAAACCTGCCGGATATTTCATTATTTTCTGTATTTGTGCTGTCGCTTACCTAATTGGTTGGATTATAATGAAAACTTTTGTACCTAAATATAAACCTATAATTGTTGAATAAACCTATTCTAACATTAAAACATATCCTGCACACTTACTGGTTATTCAGTGGGTGTGCTTTTATTTTCAATTTATTTTCAATTTCCCCCCTTTATTCTACTTTTTATACATTTGTATTGATTATGTCAATAAAAAAGTGTAAATTTGTACAAAATTTAAACATAGTATTCAAATGGAAAGCAAAATTCAAGAACTAACCGAAAAACTTCTGAATGAAGGTGTAGAAAAGGGTAAACTTCAGGCACAAGCTATTGTCGACGAAGCTAAAGCTAAGGCTCAGAAAATCATCGATGATGCTAACAAACAAGCTGACGATATAAGGGAGAAGGCTAAAGACGACGCTGCACAACTCGACCAAAACACTAAAGCCGAATTGAAAATGTTCACTGATCAGGCAGTAAATGCTTTGAAATCTGAAGTCGCTAATGTCGTTTCTGATAAAATCATCAAGCAAACAGTCGACGAAGTCGTTGATGACCAAAAGTTTATGCAACAGTTCATTCTTAAAATCGCCGAGAAGTGGGCTGAACAGGAAGATATCGTCATATCTGTAGAAGATGCTAAGGGGTTGAAAGATGTCTTTGCTAAGAAAGCAAAGAATTTGCTAGATAAAGGTGTGAAGATTCAGCAGGTTAATGGGAAAGCTGCTCTCTTTACTGTAGAACCGGATAATGGAGCATATAAGGTTAATTTCGGGAAAGATGAATTTTATGATTACTTCAAGTCTTTCCTCAGACCACAACTTGTTGATATGCTTTTTTGAAATACCTCATCAAAAATGTATCTAAAGAAAGGTGCTTAAGTAATATAATTCTTCATTTTCATTCTTATTCTTCTTTTTCTAATTATGGCGAATTATTACTGCCTGATGGCTGGCGTTCCTGATATTTCTTTAGAGGATATCGACAACGCGAAAATTACACTTGAACAGTTCAGGAATCAAACAGAAGAGGTCATTACTGAACAGGATAGTAAATTGCTTTATTATTTTTATCTTAAACAGGACTGCCTCAACCTTGTGGCAATGCTTAGGAATCCTGACTTCCAAATTCAACGATCGGGAAATCTGTCACATGAACAACTAGAAGACTTGATCACTTCAGCAAGGACAATGAATTTTAACGTTCATAGATATCCGGCTTTCATGTCAATTTTCGCCCGTGAATTCGATTATAACAAAAACAAACAACATTTCTTTCCTGAAGATACTATTCTTTACGAATTTTATCAATATGCCTTGGATTGTCCTAATAAGTTTATACAAGAATGGTATAAACTTAATCTTGATCTTACAAATATGCTTACTGCATTCATCGCAAGAAAACAAGGATGGAATGTCGCTGACTTTATATATGGAGACAACGAAGTAAATGAGATGATTAGAAATAACAGCACAAAAGACTTTGACTTGAAAAACGAATTTGACTATGTCAGCGAAATCATGAAAATAGTCGATTGCGAAGATCCTGTACAGAAAGAAAAATTGATTGACGTGTTCAAGTGGAATTGGCTTGATGAAGCCACGTTCTTTGACGTCTTCTCGATTGAGGCTGTTTTTGCTTATCTTTGCAAACTTGACATGCTCGACAGATGGGAAAAACTTGAGCCGGAGAAAGGCAAAGAGGAATTTAGGAATATCATCGAAACTCTTAGGGGAGAAGCTAAGGTCCCTGAAGAATTCGTGAAGAAAACTAGTGCTTTAAGACACATTTAAGTTGAAAAATACAAAAAAATAATATTATATGACTAAAGGTACAGTTAATAGCGTTATTTCAAATATGGTCACACTCACGGTGGATGGACCTGTGAAACAAGGTGAAATATGCTATATAGAAACAGGTGGCGACAAACTAATGTCCGAGGTGATTAAGGTCATTGGAAAAGATGTTTATGTTCAAGTCTTTGAATCTACTAGAGGACTTAAAGTGGGATCTGTTGCTGAATTTACAGGACACATGCTTGAAGTGCAACTTGCTCCTGGCATGCTTTCTAAAGAATTTGACGGTCTGCAGAACGACCTTAACAAGATGGAGGGTGTCTTCCTCAAAAGAGGACAATACACCGACCCGCTCGACCGTGACAGGGAGTGGGAGTTCAAACCTATTGCTCGTGTGGGTGATACTGTCGTTGCTTCCGACTGGCTTGGAGAAGTCGAAGAAAATAGCCAGCCTATCAAAATTATGGCGCCTTTCCAACTTGAAGGCAATGCTACTATTAAATCCATCGTTAAGGAAGGTAAATATAAGGTTGAAGACACCATAGCCGTGATTACCGACGAACAAGGCAAAGATATTCACGTGAATATGATTCAGCATTGGCCCGTAAAATTCGCCATGACCAACTATAAACAGAAACCAAGACCGTTCAAACTGCTTGAAACTGGGGTCAGGACTATAGATACTTTCAATCCAATTGTTGAAGGTGGGACCGGATTCATACCGGGACCTTTCGGTACGGGTAAGACTGTGCTTCAACATGCTATTTCTAAACAGGCTGAAGCCGACATCGTTATTATTGCGGCGTGCGGAGAGCGTGCTAATGAGGTTGTTGAAATCTTTACTGAATTCCCTGAGCTTGACGACCCTCATACTGGACGAAAACTCATGGAACGCACAATCATTATTGCCAACACGTCTAATATGCCGGTTGCCGCCCGTGAAGCGTCAGTATATACTGCCATGACTATGGCGGAATACTACCGCTCTATGGGATTGAGAGTATTGCTAATGGCTGACTCTACTTCCAGGTGGGCACAGGCATTGAGAGAAATGTCCAATCGTATGGAGGAACTCCCAGGACCTGATGCTTTCCCTATGGACCTTTCAGCGTTAATATCTAACTTCTACGGACGAGCGGGATATGTATATCTTAACAATGGTGAAGTAGGATCTATTACTTTCATCGGTACTGTTTCACCTGCCGGAGGTAACCTTAAGGAACCTGTCACCGAAAATACTAAAAAAGTGGCTCGATGCTTCTATGGATTGGAACAAGAAAGAGCCGACAAGAAACGCTATCCGGCTGTCAACCCTATAGATTCTTACTCCAAATATCTTGAATACCCGGAATTTGCTGAATATATAAAGGGAAAAATTAACGATAAGTGGATACCAAAGGTTATCAACCTTAAAACCAGAATGCAAAGAGGTAAGGAAATAGCTGAACAAATCAACATCCTTGGTGACGATGGAGTGCCTGTTGACTATCACATCACGTTCTGGAAATCTGAAATTATTGACTTTGTACTGCTGCAACAAGATGCATTTGATGAAGTGGACGCTGTCTCATCACTCGAACGACAGGAAGAAATACTCAATCTCGTGACGGAAATCTGTGACCACGACTTTGAATTCGAAACATTTCTCGATGTTACTGACTACTTTAAGAAAATGATTAACCTTTGTAAGCAAATGAACTATTCTCAGTTCAAGTCTGAACAGTATAATGATTTTGTGAAACAGATTAAGGATATGTTAACCGAAAAATAATTTATTATGGCTAAAGCATTTCAAAAAATATATACCAAAGTAAGCCAAATCACGAAGGCTACTTGTTCCCTTAAAGCTAATGGCGTGGGATATGACGAGTTGGCTACTATAGACGGAAAACTGGCTCAGGTCGTTATGATTAAAGGCGATAATGTCACTTTGCAGGTCTTTGAAGGTACTGGAGGCATCCCTACCAATGCTGAAGTCGTTTTCTTGGGTAAGGCTCCTTCATTAAAGGTAAGTGACCAGTTGGCAGGACGTTTCTTCAATGCTTACGGACAACCAATCGATGGCGGACCTGAAATAGAGGGCAAAGAAGTGGAAATTGGAGGACCATCTGTCAATCCGGTACGTCGCAAACAACCGTCTGAACTGATTGCTACAGGTATTGCCGGTATCGACCTTAACAACACACTTGTGTCTGGACAAAAAATTCCGTTCTTCGCCGACCCTGATCAACCATTCAATGAGGTTATGGCAATGGTCGCATTAAGAGCAAAAGCCGACAAGATTATACTCGGAGGTATGGGAATGACAAACGACGACTATTATTTTTTCCGTAATACTTTTTCGGAAGCTGGCTCTCTTGATAGAATCATATCGTTTATGAATACTACGGAAGACCCTGCTGTTGAACGTCTGCTTATTCCTGATATGGCACTAACTGCTGCAGAATATTTTGCAGTGGAAAAACATGAGAAAGTTCTCGTTCTTCTTACTGACTTGTCGTCTTATGCGGATTCTTTGTCTATTGTGTCTAATCGTATGGACCAGATTCCATCAAAGGATTCTATGCCTGGATCCCTCTATTCCGACTTGGCTAAAATATATGAAAAGGCTGTACAGTTCCCTGAAAGCGCCGGAGGTGGATCTATCACAATTATCGCAGTTACCACACTCTCCGGAGGTGACATAACTCATGCCGTTCCAGACAATACTGGGTATATCACGGAAGGACAGCTTTATCTTCGTCGTGATTCTGATATAGGTAAAGTCATTATCGACCCGTTCCGCTCTCTATCACGACTAAAACAATTAGTTGCTGGAAAGAAAACGAGAAAAGACCATGCACAGGTTATGAATGCGGCAATCCGACTTTATGCAGATGCCGCTAATGCCAAAACAAAACTTGAAAATGGTTTCGACCTGACGGATTACGACAATAGATGCCTCGACTTCGCTAAAGACTATGCTGATAAGATTCTTGCTATTGATGTCAATCTCGACACAACACAGATGCTCGATGTCACTTGGCAACTCTTCATGAAATACTTTAAGATTGAAGAAGTTAACATAAAGAAAGAGTTTACGGATATTTATTGGAATGAATAAGAATTTTGACAAACAATTGTATATTTGCCAACTCGTTTACTCGTCAACTATTATTTTATGGCTATAAAATTTCAATATAACAAGACCTCTAAACAACAACTCGAAAAACAACTTAGGATGCGAGTGAGAACCTTGCCCATCATAAAGAACAAGGAAACTGCACTTAGGCTGGAAGTAAAAAAGTCAAAAATTGAGGCTAATGAACTCGATAAGAAGTTGGAAGAGCAAATCCGTGGTTATGAATCCATGTATGCGCTGTGGGCTGAATTCGATGCGTCACTAGTGGAACTCAAGGACGTAAGGTTGGCTGTAAAGAAAGTTGCGGGGGTCAGGGTTCCTGTACTTGAAAATATTGATCTCAATGTCAAGCCTTTTGGTGTGTTTAGTGCACCAAAATGGTATTTCGATGGCATCAACCTACTGCAAGGATTGGCTAAAACTGCTGTTGAAAAAGAATTCGTGATTGCTAAGTTGGGATTGTTGGAACATGCTAGAAGGAAAACTACTCAGAAGGTGAACTTGTTTGAAAAGGTTCAGATTCCTGGATACGAAGAAGCCATCAGAAAAATCAAACGTTTCATGGAAGACGAAGAAAATCTCTCTAAGTCAAGTCAAAAAATTCTGAAGGCTTTGAAAGAAAAGAAGGAGGATGAGGAACAAAGTAAAGAAATGGAGGTGAAGGCATGATTACGAAAATGAAAAAACTCACGTTCCTGCTCACTAATAGTGAATATGATAAGTTCATTTCTGATATTAGGGATGTCGGTGTTATGCACATCGAGCAAATTAAGGCAGGAACAACAAGTAAGGAATTTGAAGATGCGAAAGCATTGAATTCCAGAATAGAACATGCGCTTTCTGTCTTGGATTTTGCGGAAAAAACTTATGAATCTGATATGGATTATAAATCTGTTGATGTTTATAGGTTGAAGGACGTTAAACATGAAGCCGAACTCCTTGTTGAAGAGATTGAAAAGTTGGGTGATAACGAACTAAAGATAAAACATGATATTGATGAGGTCAACAAAGATATAGATAAGGTTGAGCCATGGGGAGAATTTGAGAAGGATAATTTGGATAAATTGGAATATTTTGGCTGCATACCATCTTTGTGGACCTGTCCTAAGAAAATGTTTAAAAAGGAGTGGGTTGACAATTATTTCGCCACTGTAATCAATGAAGATGCCGGCAAGTTCTATTTCATTACCTTTACAGACGAAAAACCGGATATAACAGCTGAAACTATCGAACTTCCAGTTCAGTCACTATCTGAACTTAAAAATAAAAAGAATGAACTGGAATTAAAACTAAAGGGCATTCAAGAAGAATATCTAAAGATTAGTGCGGAAAGTAAAAATGTTTTGTTGGCAGGAAAAGTTGAAAACGAAAACGACTTGTCTCTTTCAAGAGTTCATCTTAGCTCAGAATCTGTAGCCGACAATCATCTTAAACTGATGATAGGGTGGATACCTGAAGAAAAACAGGAGGACGTTGATAAATATCTTAATGACAATAAGATATTCTATGAACAAGAAGAACCTACTTTGGAAGATGACGTACCGGTAGAAATAAAAAACGATAAATACAGCTCCCTATTTGAGCCTATCCTGAAGATGTACTCTTTGCCTAAATATACTGACTTGGATATAACTGCCTATTTTGCGCCTTTCTTCATGCTATTCTTCGGACTATGTCTGGGAGATGCTGGATATGGAATTATCGTTCTGGCTACAAGTCTGTTCTTGTTCTTCAAATCTTCCGAGAAAGTAAAGCCATATGCTAAACTGGGTATTTACCTTGGAGCTACAACCGTGGTTTGCGGATTGCTTACTGGAACTTTCTTAGGCATTGATCTCAGAGAGCAGGACTGGGCGTTTCTTGCTCCAGTGAGAGATTTGTTTATCAATGAAAAGAATTATAAAATATTTGGATATCCCCCTATGATGGTAATTTCTGTTATCATCGGACTTATTCAGGTATTGTTTGGAATGGTGCTTGCTGGTATAAAAGCAGCGAAAATTAATGGATGGAAGTTCGCAATTGGAAAGATGTCATGGGTACTCGGCATTATCACTCTTATTATTGCTTTTGGATTGCCTGCAGCTGGTGTTCAACTACCACAATTACTATTGTACGTTCTGTATGCAATTCTAGCATTATGCCTAATCGGTATTTTCTTTATGAATTCGCCGAATAAGAATCTTTTTGTCAATTTCGGTTCTGGTATTTGGGATACATATGGGATGGCGACTGGATTATTGGGTGACTTGTTGAGCTATATACGTCTGTTTGCTTTGGGACTTACGGGGGGCGTCTTGGGCAGTGTATTCAATTCTTTGGCTTACGACCTTACTGACAGTATGTCTTGGGTAATAAGATGGTTGCCTATGTTGCTTATTTTACTTGCAGGACATGGAATCAACTTTGGATTGTGTATGATTTCATCCTTTGTACATCCTATGCGACTGACATTTGTTGAATTCTTTAAAAATGCCGATTTCGAAGGCGGAGGAAAAGAATATCAACCATTTAAAGTGAAAAAAATACAAGAAGAAATAAATTAATTAATAACAATAATTTAAAATTTTATTATGGAAATTGTATTAGCTTATTTGGGAGTGGCTCTTTGTGTAGGACTCTCTGGCGTAGGTTCTGCCTACGGTGTAACTATTTGTGGTAATGCGGCTATTGGAGCTTATAAGAAGAACCCTAGTGCCAGCGGTTCTTACATTGCGCTTGCGGCACTGCCTTCTTCTCAGGGACTTTATGGATTTGTTGGATTCTTCATGCTTAATAGCCATTTGGCTGCGGCAGATGGTAACATGATGGTTGCAGCTGCTATTCTTGGTGCTGGATTTGCCCTCGGACTGGTTGCACTCTTCTCTGCTATTCGGCAAGCTAAGGTGTGTGCAAACGGTATTTCTGCTATCGGTGGTGGACACAACGCTTTTGGTACTACCATGGTTTTAGCCGTATTCCCTGAACTCTACGCCATTCTCGGATTGCTCGTACTTATTCTCATTTCTGGTTCACTGCCTTGATCGATTTTTGCTGAGAATCAATAAATTCTGCCCCACGATTATTTTATTACTAACATCGTGGGGCATTTAAATTTTACATCATCACTAACTACTAACTTATAATGATTGTCTGTATTGCGGAAAAACCTAGTGTAGCAAGAGATATTGCTCGTGTGATTGGGGCTAATAAATCTCAAGAAGGATTTATTGAAGGTAATGGATATCAAGTCACATGGACATTCGGACATCTGTGTGAGTTGAAAGCACCCGACGAATATTCTGATTCTTGGAAAAGATGGTCTTTGGCTACTCTTCCAATGATTCCCCAACGGTTCGCAATTAAGCTTAAAGAAGATGACGGCATTAAGAAACAATTCTATATTATTCAAAAATTATTCGCAAATGCCGATGAAATTATCAATTGTGGCGATGCCGGACAAGAAGGCGAACTGATACAAAGATGGGTCATGCAGAAGGCCGGTGTCAAATGCCCTGTCAAGCGTTTATGGATTTCATCCATGACTGATGAGGCCATCAGGGAAGGATTTCTGAATTTAAAACCACAGGAGGAATATCAAAACCTTTATTTGGCAGGTCTTAGCAGAGCTATTGGCGATTGGCTTCTCGGAATGAATGCTACTCGACTTTATACTCTTAAATATCAGAACAGAAGCCCGCAACAAATAGGACATGCCGTTCAAAAACTAACACCTTTGTCCATTGGAAGAGTACAGACACCTACGCTTGCACTAATAGTTAGACGACAATTGGAAATACAGAACTTTAAGCCTGAACCTTATTGGATTTTATCTACAGTCTATAGGAATGTGGTTTTTCAAGCGGCTAAAGGAAAATTCATTGATCAAGAAGAGGGTGTGAAAGCATTGGAAAAAGTGTCTAAAGAAGATTTCTACATCAAGTCTGTTTCTGAGAAAGATGGTACAGAATCACCTCCAAGATTGTACGACTTGACTTCCTTACAGGTTGATTGTAACAAGAAGTTTGGATTCTCAGCCGACCTCACCCTTAATATTATTCAGGCTCTTTATGAAAAAAAATATACCACCTATCCTCGTGTTGATACCACATTCCTTCCCGATGATATCTACAATAAGTGCACTTCTACTTTAAATGGTTTGAGAGGATATGAAGAATATATAAAACCATTGGAAGGGACAAAATTATTAAAACGTAAGAAGGTGTTCGATTCTTCAAAAGTCACCGACCACCATGCCATCATTCCTACTGGTCAACCTGCCATGAATCTTAGTGATATGGAACGTAAAGTTTATGATATGGTTGCTAAGTCTTTTATCGCAGTGTTTTATCCGGATTGCAAGTTTAAAACCACAACCGTGATGGGTGATGTCGCCTCTGTCGAATTTAAGGCCACAGGAAAGGTGATTACTGCTCCTGGATGGAAATCGTTATATCCGAAAAACATATCTAATGAGGATGACAATAATCAATCTGATTCGAAAGAACAGATCTTACCTTCTTTTGAAGTCGGTGAACATGGTCTTCATAAACCCGAATTGATGGAGAAACTCACACAACCACCTACCTACTACACTGAAGCAACGCTTCTTAGGGCTATGGAAACAGCTGGTAAAACTGTAGAAAATGAAGAATTGCGTGATGCTTTAAAAGAAAATGGTATCGGAAGACCTTCCACTAGGGCTGCCATAATTGAAACTTTGTTCAAACGCAAATACATCAAAAGGGTAAGGAAACGTCTTGAAGCTACTGTCACGGGAATTGACCTTATCAACATCATACATGAGGATCTCTTGAAAAGTGCTGAATTGACTGGTATTTGGGAAAAGAAATTAAGGGAAATTGATAAAGGTCTTTACGACCCGAAGCTTTTTATAGATGAACTCAAACAAATGGTTACCGACATAGTATATGCTGTTCTTAGGGATAATTCCAACAGAAGAGTCACGGTGGAACATGAACAATTGGATAAGCATAAAAGAAAGAAAAACACAGAAGAGCCTCATCAAGTCGTTGCCGGATTCCAACCGAAAGGCAAAGGAAAGAATAAGAACTCACAAAAGAAGATCAAACTTGATAAGCCTCAAATAAATGATGTAACTGATGTCCAGCAGAATAATGATGAATGGGTAGGCCTTTTATGTCCTGTATGTAAAACTGGTATTATTATAAAGGGACATGCTGCTTATGGTTGCTCACGATGGAAAGAAGGATGTAGTTACAGAAGACCTTTTGATGCAAATTAATTAACCTACAATTTATATGTGGCTTTTAGCATTATAGCCCTTCCGCACAGACCATAGTCAAAACTGTAGGTGTTGATGCCGTTGAAGAGAGTATAGGAATAACTGCGTTGGTTAAAGAGGTTGGTGAGCTCTAATCGTAGTACACTCTTTTTGAACTTGTATTGTGCCGCAGCATTGAAGAGCGACATGTTTTTATATTGATTATCTGCAATCTGTCGTCGCAAAGGTCGGTCAAGGCGGAGGCCTTCAGGGTCAGAGTTATGCCATACCATCTGCAGACGGTTTCGATGTTTTGCGTACAGCAGTTCAGAGATTTATGGATTTCGCCTGCAATCATCCATAAAAACGTTTTCTGATAACCGCTATCGGTTACGGCGGAGTTGGTTACAGGATAGAGCAAACAGCTCCGCTATTCAGGGATTGCATTAAGCTGGAGAATGTGTCGCTGCCTGTGGAATTCTGGAAGGTGCTGGGATTGAAGAACTTCTAAAAGTTGCCAAACGTATGTTGAAATGGAGCTTACTTTTTGTCAAGTTATTCAACAATCCACTCCGTGACATTCCGTTCTTCGGTTGAGAACGAGATTCCGATTTTAGTCATCGGCTTGTCGTCGAGGGTGTAAGGCAGGAGATAGCTCTTAGTGTCAATTTGCTCTATTGCTTCTTTGGCCGGTCGGTCGAGTTTCACCTCCATCACGTAAACATGTTCATCGGTCTTGATGACGATGTCGAGCCAACCTTTTGCTGTCCGTACCTGCGAGTCGACATGCAGGCCGAGGAGCGAGAATATGACGTAGAGCATCTGAGTGTAGTGGTTCTCGTCGAAGCGGCTATCCTGATAAGGTATGCTTTCGAGATAGGCCTGTAGCGTCTGCATGGAGGATTCCACGTCATTATAGATGAATCCCTTGCTGATTTTCCACAGGTTTGAGTCACGATATTCGAGCGTCGGAGCCACGTAATAAGTGTATAGGTTGTCCATCAGCCCCGTTTTCACCTCATTGTTGGGGAATCCGAGTTTGAATATTCTGCCTTTCCTGTCGTAATCCTTTATTGTGATGTATCCGCTTTGATAGAAAAGCGGGAGTATGGACTTCATGTTCTCGGTCGGAGCGTCGAAGCTTGTGGTCACCGCCTCGCTTCCGTCAATCTTCGATATGTCGGCATTAAATTTTCGTATCATCTCTACGAGGAACGACGGTGTGCCTGTTGAGAACCAGAAATTCTCGATTTTCCGCTTCGCCAGTGCGTTGATTATGCTGTATGGGTTGTACACACCCGGCGAGTCTGCCGAGAAATGGTAGCCGTCGTACATCTGTCGGAGCGCGCCAAGAGTTTGTTCCACTGTAAGTTCCTCCTTCTGTGCCAGTTGCTTTATTCCTTCCTGGAAATTCTGTTCAATTTCCTCTTGTGTGAATCCGCAAATAGTGGAATAGTCATCATCCATGCTGATGACGGTGAGGTTGTTGATTTCGCTGAAGATGCTGAGTTGCGAAAACTTGCTGATGCCCGTGATGAACACGAAGCGCAGATACGGGTCGCAGTCCTTCAGGGGCGAATATAGTGTTCGCATGATTTGACGGACTTCAACCAGCTTCTTCTCGTCGTGTAGCACGTTCAAAAGCGGTGCGTCGTATTCGTCTAGCACCACGACGGCCTTTTCTCCGTATTGCTCGACGGTTTGCTGTATGATGTCGTTGAGGCGGTCGCCCAATCCTTCGCTTTTTTGCTTTAAGCCGAACTGGCTTTCAATATCTCTCAAACGGTTTTTCAAGCTTTCCTCAATCTTATTCGTTTCTATCTCCTTCACCGATGCGAGGCTGAGATGTATCACAGGATGCTTCTTCCACTGTTTCTCGAGCCGTTCCATGGCAAGTCCCTTGAACAGGTCTTTATCTCCACGGAAATAGGAGGCGAGGGTGGAAACGAGGAGAGACTTGCCGAACCGTCGCGGACGGCTGAGAAATACATAGGTGTAAGACTGAGTTAACTTGTAAATCAACTCGGTCTTGTCAACATAGAGCATATTCTCCTCTATAATCTTTTGAAATGTCTGTATTCCCAAAGGGTATCTGCGTGCCGGAAGTTCCATGATAACGGGGTTTTAACAGAGTGTCAGCAAAATTACATATATTTTTTCAATTTAGCAAATTTTTCAGCAGACGAGGTTTTTTTAAAAAAAAACAGGAATTAGGATTTTTACCATTCGGATGTTTTTTGGGAATTAGGAATTAGGAATTGGGAATCTTTTTGACATTCTGAGGGGGATTGGGAATTAGGAATTTTATTAAAAATCGTTAAATTTAAATAAAATATAGTACCTTGTATTGCATAGTACTATAAAAACATATAATTTTGTAGTCGAATTAATAAAAAGAGAATAAAACCAAATAGAGACATGAATATAGAAAATGTAAAATCACAAATGCGCAAAGGAATGTTGGAGTATTGTATTCTGCTTCTTCTTCAAAAGAAAGCCGCATACACATCTGATATCATTATGAGTCTGAAGGAAGCGGACTTGCTGGTGGTTGAAGGCACTCTCTACCCTCTTCTTACCCGAATGAAGAACAGTGGTCTGTTGAAATACGAATGGCAGGAAAGCAGTCAGGGTCCACCTCGGAAATACTATGCATTGACAGACCTCGGACATGAAGTGCTGAAAGAACTTGACAAAGCTTGGAACGAGATATCCAATACAGTAGGTATATTGAAAAATATTTGATTGAGAAATTTGTTGAGATTAACCATATTTTTCGCTACAGTTTGAAATGGCAAGTAACAAAGACACAATCATTTCCGACAGATATTTTCAGACAATCAAATCAATAAACGAATAAAACATATATAATTATGAAAAAGAATATCACAATCAACATGTTCGGTCAATTATATGCAATTGACGAAGACGCTTACGAATTGCTGAAAGATTATTTAGATGCTATTCGTCATCATTTTCACAAGGCAGAAGGCGGTGATGAAATAGCCGACGACATAGAGGGTCGCATAGGCGAGTTGTTTTCAGACTTGAAGTCTTCTGGCATTCAAGCAATCACCATAGAGCATGTGGAGAGTATCATCAAACGCATCGGCAAGCCAGAAGATATAGCAAACGAAGAATCGGCAGACATATCTGCAGATACATCTTCAGACTATGCCACAAGCGGTTCTGACATCAACAGCATTAGCCAGACAGCCGGTGTAAATTATTCAGGTGGCAATCCGGAAATCCAAAGTTCAAGTACAAAGAAAAAATATTATCGTGACGGCAAAGACAAGATTGTTGCCGGCGTTCTATCCGGAGCCTCGAATTATTTTGGTGGCGACCCATTGGCATGGCGTCTGGGTTTTGTGTTGTTTACAATATTATGGAATAGCGTGAGCCATTGGTGGATATTCAGAGAAGACATTAATGTCCTGCCTGTGTTCAGTATTCCTATCCTTCTATACATACTTCTGGCATTTCTTGCCCCATGTGCAAAGACTCCCGAAGAGCGTTTGAAAATGAAAGGACTCGACGTGAATCCTCAGAACCTGGCATCCGAACTTTCTCAGGAAGCGAAAGACAAAGAAATAAATGGTTCAACTGTACAAAAGGGAATTCATTCAAGTGGTTGTATGAGTGGATTTTTCTCTGTTATTGGTGTGCTGGCCAAGATCTTCATCGGTCTTTTTGCCCTGTTTTTTTTCGTTATATTCATTATCGTCATTGTTGGGACAATCAGTATTCTTTTATCACCAGACACCTATTCTGCACATTTAGTCGATCCTGAAATCGTGAAGATATACAATCATCATCCGGGCTTGTTCTGGCTAATGGCATCATCACTGCTTCTTATATGCTTTATCCCCGGCTATTGTGCATTCCATTCACTATTGAGCAGTATGGGGAAAACAGCAAACATGAGCATGGGCCAAAGGTGGATGTGGTTTGGATTATGGATAGCATCAATCGTTACGTTAACTATAAGCGGAGTGAATGCCACAAAAATCATCCATAAATACTATATAGAGTCACATACGCATGAAGGCCGTTATTTCAGTAGCAATGTGGACTGGCATTATTTGAAGCATAACAGATTCCATGTAATAGGAGGAAAGCCTTCTGCAGATGAATTTGACGATTATTTTACTTATACAGATAACGGAGGTTATTATCAGTCCCGTCAGCGCTATTTATCCTCTCAAGACATCGAGTTGCTCGACTACTATCAAATAGAGCGTGAAGACAGCCTTCTCTCCCCCGGCATTTACCGTTTTACTGCAGTGGCTCGTACCGACGGTGAAGGCGCTTTTCTATATGTGATAGCCGACGGAAAGAAGCAATTATGCGCTATACCTGCAAACGACACTGAAGGAGGCAACATTTGGGAGGAAGCCCAACAAGAAATGGCTGCCCATCCAGAAGATTCCCTGAAATATCAGGCGATAGTTGAATCGAACGACAGTTGCGGTTTAGGATGGAACAGAGTAGTGATTGAAAACATCGTGCTAAAAGGCAGTTCCATTAAATATGGTGTGAGCACTATTCCCGACTTCACAGGAAGTTCCACCAACTGCACATGGGTGGAATCCACAGACTTCTATTTGGAGAAAGTGAAATGAAATATGCATAAGAGTCCGCCTATCAGGCGTATGAGAAAGTTGTTACAGTTTGAATGTTGCTTTCATCATGAGTGTGCGTCCGCAGAGACCGTAGTCGAAGGAGTAGGTGTTGATACCGTCGAAGAGTGTATAGGCGTAGTGACGTTGGTTGAACAGGTTGGTAAGTTCTAAACGAAGTACACACTTTTTGAACTTGTATTGTGCCGCGGCATTGAAGAGCGACATGTTTTTATATTGATTATCTGAGATCTGGCGTCGCACATGATCGTAGTCGAGTGAGAGGTCGAGTTGTGGAATCGGAAACAGATGTATTGCTCCGGAATGCGTGAGAGATGTCCAGGTGTTGCTCACGTCGGTATATTTTGTTCTCGACCATCCGTAATTGATGTTATAACTCAGTTCAAGCCAATTGAGCGGTGTGGCCGATGCATTTGCTTTCAGTTGATAATTGTTTGAACGCACTTTGATAACGTTGTCGTTCACTGCCTGCTCACTGCTGCCGAATCCATAGTTCGCATCGAATCTTAGTTTTGAATATATGGATGGAATGTTCTTAGTGGTGGAGAGTCGGAATCCTGTGGTGCGCGAGTGTGAGTCGCGCAGCAGTGCATGGCTGTTGATGTCGATTCCATCCATCTGCTGTGAATAGAGTGTATTCTGTTTGCTCCGTCCATGATTTGCCTCCAGGCTCATAGTGAAATATTGCATAGGCAGCTGGAATTTCCAATTAAGAGAGCTGTTCCATCCTTTTGACTCTCCGATGATGCCAGATGAGGTATACATAGTCCTGTAATTTGTCTGCATGGGCGCTGTCAGCAATGTCATCATATCTCCAATATGCGAGTTGATGGAAGAGTTGAATGACAATTTATTGTTGGCATTGAATGTATAACTGGCTCCTACGCGCGGATTCAACTGCAGTTTTGTGAAATCCAGTTTGTTATAGTACAGTCCTCTCAATGCTATGTCAGCAGACGCATTGAAGTAAAAACGTCTGTTTTTGGAATGAATGTCGAATCCTGGCGAAACAGAAGGTGTGAACGCCCATCCGCGTATATGGTTGGAGTCTGCCTGAGGAATGCGGTTGGTCTCCAGATTGTCGTAGGATGCATAGATATTGACCGGCAGATTTAGTCTGAAGAGTTTTCCAACAGGTATCTGGAATGACGAACTCACATTCATAGTGAGGGTTGACGACTGTGCCGTCTGCCCATAGCTGTAACCATCGTTAAAGAAGGTGAGACGGAGCGTCGGCGTTCGCTTGAAGGATATGGACGTGTTCACGCTGCGTCGCACTCCTTTTGCGTTTTTCGTCATCCAGTTCAACTGGTTTGCCATTTCGAATGACGACGTCCGTCTGCGTTGCTCCACCTGCTGCCCGTTTGAAAGAATATCCCCTTCATTCTGCTCGAACTTTCCCTTCATCACGAAGGATTCATTAAGATAGAGGTTGTCCCCGTTTTTCAGATAGTTCATCGATAGTTTTGGCAGGTAAATCTTCGAGAGAGGTGACGTGGTTTCGCTGACGGTCACATAGTCGCCATCGCCCGCCATCAGAATCGAGTTCTGGCTGATATCATGGGTGGCACGGTGGTAGCTGTAGTCGGCATTGATCTTGGCGGTGGTGATGGAATCGAATTTCTGAATGGCGTTGAGGGTGACCATCCCGTTGCGCTGATAGGCATATTCACCTTGAGGCGGGACTCCACCATCAAAACCCCGAAACAGGCCTGTAGCCCGTGTATTTATTCCAGATCCACTGAAATGGTCATACATATCGGCATGAGCAAAGCTCTTGTAGTTACCGCCCTTCAGCGAACAGATGGCTTGGAACTTGTCGGTAAACATCATTCCTGTTGCTCCAAGCAATGCCTGCAGTTCATCGTTTCCATCCTGCATCCATCCTATGCCAACCTCTTCCTGGCCGAAGGGCTTGAACTTTGCTTTGTTCGCCAGTTTTATGTTCATCGACACCTCATCGCTGGGCAGGTCTTTCTCTATTTTCCTTGAATGATGGTTGCGCACGATTTCCACGTTCGTCACATAGTCGGCAGGAATGTTCCTCGTGGCGAGATTATATTTGCCTCCTAGCAAATCCAGTCCTTCGATATTAAATTGTGAGATGGGCTTGCCCATATAACTGATGGCACCGCTCTTTGCCACATCCACTCCTGGCAGACGTTTGAGTCCGTCTTCCAGCGTCACATCACCCTTTCCGAGGAAGGACTGCAGAAACAGGCTCAGCGTGTCACCACGCTGAAACAAAGGGTTTGGCTTTATCGTCACTTCCTTGAGCAGGGTTGACCTTGGATATAGCACCATATCCTGCCTGATATCGGGCTCATTACTTTTGAGAAGAACTGAATCTTTCTCAAAACTCACATGGCTGAACATGAGCATAACTCCCTCTGCTGGCATCTCTTTCAGTTGAAGGTTATAGGCTCCCTGAAAGTTGGTGGAAGTGAAAGCCACGGTTTTGCTATCCTGCAGTGCCTTTACAATCACATTGCCTATAGGCTTGTTTTGCAGATCCAGGACTCTGCCGCTGATTTTCACCTGGGCAAATACATATAATGGAAGGACAAGCAGCACTCCTGCCATCAAAAGAAATTGAATTTTGAGATTGTTCATGTTTTTTATGAAATGAGGAATTAGGAATTGATAGCTTTTATTTCTAAGGAGTTATAGGAGAGGAGGAGAACGACCTGACGATTGTTGCAGACATTGTTTTCATATCATTCCAATTCGAGCGGTTGATATTCGTTGCATTTTTTCGGTACTGCCACACCGTTGATATATGTCGTCAGCACATCCATTGAAAAACTGCCGTCGGGATTTCTCGACTCTTCCAAACTCCACAACGAGAAGACTCTATAGTCTGCCTCGCTCAATTGGTGATAATAGAGAGGCTCTGTTATATATCGCGGGTTCATGAAGAGTTTGTTGCGCCGTTCGATGAATTTCTCCCTTTTGGTTTTCACAGGAGGCAGGTCGCCACGCCCCTCTTCCATCAGGCTGATACTAATAGGAACCGTTCTGTTTTTCAGTTCAAATAGCGTAAAACTGAATATGCCATTGCCATCTGTGGCTTTCACGATGAGACCAGGCAGACCGCTGAGTTTCCATGGGCCTGCAGTGGTCGCAACCTCCTCGGTGTACCATGCGGTCCATGTTCTTCCGCCATATCGTGTTTGTGCTTTCTTGCACAGATAACCGCTGACGGTGAGCGTGTCGTCTGTCAAGTTCCATTCGAGATTTACATCCTCTGTATAGACATAATGACTGACGGGAATGTCTTCATAAACGGTCATCTCCGTTTCTATAGCGTTCCTCATGATGATAGGCGTATGCATAAGTCTTTCATTCTGCATCTGGTCGAATGTCTCATGAGTCTCACCATCGATTTTTGTCCAATAGGAACTGTATCCCTTAGACAGGATGTAACTCTGTCCCACCAACACAACTGTTTTCAGGGAATCCACCACAGGTTCACCGTCCACATCCTTTGTGTTGACACGGAAATCATACCCTACAGTAAAAAGTGTGGAATCGATGGGAGTATCGTCTTGGGCATGAATGCAGACCGACAGCATCCATGCAATGACTAATAATAGAATTTTAGAGTTCTTCATAAATAATTGTTTTATTTGTTTGTAAAAAATAATTTTTGTTATTTTTCATAAAAAACTTCATATTGTTTGGTCTATCGAAATATAATTTGTAATTTTGCGACATAATATTGTAATTCTATCATGATAAAAATACATCTAATTTATGTATAAAAGAAAAATCAATATTAATACAGAGTATAATGACAGCATGTTTTTGTGGGGTGCTCGTCAAGTAGGAAAGACTACCTGGCTAACAAGTCAATTTCCAGGCTGTCGATATTATGATCTGTTGCGTCCAACAGAATTTGAACGTCTTTTGCGCCATCCGGAACTTCTAAGTGAAGAACTTGCAAACTTCGGTGAAAGCGATACAGTCATCATCGATGAGATTCAGAAATTGCCACAGCTTCTTGACGAAGTGCATTATTTGATTCAACGCAAGGGTATCAGGTTTATACTCAGTGGTTCTAGTGCAAGAAAATTGAAACGTGTTGGTGCAAACCTGCTTGGAGGACGCGCAACACGAGAAGTGATGTTTCCTCTGGTATCTGCAGAAATTCCTGATTTTGACTTGTTGCGAGCCGTCAATAACGGTATGATTCCTCGTCATTATATGGTTCAAAACCCATTTGAACGACTGCGTGGCTATATAGGAGTATATCTGAATGAGGAGATTCGAGAAGAGGCATTCATCAGAAACCTCAGGACCTTCTCCCATTTTCTTGAAGTTGCAGCACATAGCGATGGGGAAATGGTGGTTTACAAGAATATAGCTCAGGATTGCGGCATAGATAGTCGTACTGTCAAAGAATATTTCTCGATACTTGATGACACTCTGATTGGCTATTTTATCCAGGGTTTTATGCGTACGGAAAAGAGACGAGCCATCACTGCTCCCAAATTTTATTTCTTCGATGTGGGTGTAGCCAATTACCTGAGACATCGGCGAGGACTTGTTCCAGGAACTGATGACTTCGGTCATGCTTATGAACATTTGATGATACAGGAAATAATAGCATATCTGGGATATGGGCATTCCGAGGAACAACTGACCTACTGGCGAACGGCAAGTGGCTACGAGGTTGATGCTATTATAGGAGACGGACGGGTTGCAATAGAATTCAAGGCAACTGCAGAAGTGCAGTCGCGTCACACAAGAGGTTTGAAAGCCTTCAGTGAGGAACGGCCAGAGGCACGTCTGATAATTGTTTCTCTTGACAAATACCGTCGCCAGCTTAACGGAGTTGAGATAATTCCTGCTATAGAGTTTCTTAATGATATGTGGCATGGTCTTATAATCTGAAATTGTTTTTTTACATTTACCAGTTCTCCAAAGGCTGGAATACATGTGCTTTAGGACCAACGAATGTGCCATTGATGATCCATGATCCCTCACCGCTGCCATTCTCGTAATATATCATGTCTTCTGTGAAGCTCAATTCTCTAACATCAGTGTAATACATCGGATTGTTGAGATAGGGTTTATTTCCGAAAATATTATTTCGCTGACCGATCAGTTTTTTCTCATCAATCTTCTTTGTGATGGCATTATGCTCATAATAGATAGGTGTTTTCACATTCTTTAGTTCCTCCATGACGAAATAATGTATGCCGTCGCGACTTTCTGCTTCAAGTATCAACCCTGGCAGTCCGCAGAGTTTCCATGGCCCGGCAACGACGGGTATGTCCTCCGTGAATCGAACGGTCCATCCTGTCCCGTTTAAACCACATCTGGCAGTCTTGCACCGATAGCCTTTGACTGTAACAGTATCTTGTTCCCGAACTGTCCAAATTAGTTTTTGCAAATCCTCTCGTGATTCATAATGGCTCGGTGGAATGATATCTCTCACCGTCATCTTGCCTTCGGGATAGTTTGTACATACCTCTGGTAAATGGCATAAAGCATCCGCCTGCACCGTAGTGTAGTTTTCCGGTGTGAAATAGTCAACGCCTTGTGTGTCTTCCATATATTTATGATATGGATAGAAGCGGGTGGAGTGTTTACCCACTTGAAGCACCATCCGCGTACTGTCAATTACGGGCTGATTGTCGGCATCGAAGGTTTTGCATGTGTATTTATACACAACAACGATGTCGGAAACGTCGATGCTGTCCTGATGCAGTTGTGCGGCAAGAAAAGTCGCCACAAGATCAGTGATGTCGTCCTGAGCCTGCATTGCTATTGTAAGCACAAATGCCATCAATGTCATTATAATTCTCATTGTTTTCATTTATTTACAAATTATTAATAAATTATATATTAAATTCATTTCCTATAACTTATTTCTCAAGCGGTTGATACACATGTGCTCTCGTCAGGAACGGACCGCCGTTGGCATATATATACTGCTTACCTCCGAACTCAAACACCTCCATGTGGTTTATATTATCGCCCAACGACAATGTATATCCGCTTTCTGCAGATCCACTCTTGTCTGCAATATGATACATCGGATTTTGTGCGTACTGGCTATTACCATAAATTTCGTTGCGATACTTCATCAGTTTTTCGTATTTCACCCGCTGTACGTTTGGATTGTTATCAGGTGTAGTGATGGGAGAGGTTTCTTGTCGAAACTCTGTAAGCGAAAATGTGTGTGCCTCGATTTTGGCCTGTACGACTAGTCCTGGCAAACCGCAGAGTCGCCACGGCCCTGCCGACGAAGGTATTTCCTCTGTAAAGCACACTTGCCACTCTACTCCTCTGAATGTTGTCGTGGCTTTATGGCAGAGATATCCGCTCACAGTCATAGTGTCTTCCGTCAGTGTCCATGCTATTTCAGGAGTTTCTTCTGTAGCATCATATTCGTGTGGGAAGATATATTCGCGCACAGTGGTATATCCAAAGGGAAGTCCTATCCACACTGTCGGCATGTGCATCAGTGCCTCATCATAGGCAATCTCAATAACATTTTCTTCAGACGACTCATCGGTTTTCAAATAGACTGAAAACGGCATGGACTTCGTTAAAAAACGTCCCACTTGCACCACTACCTGCATCTTATCGGTGACAGGTTTTCCATCTGCATTTTGCGTTCTGCATTCATAGTCATAGACAGCCACGAACTGAGCCGTATCAATCACTTCTGTCTGTGCCAGTGATGGTAGTGCTGATGCTAAAGCAATCATAAAAAAAATAAATTTTGTTTTCATCTTGTTTGACATATATAATAGTTGTTATTTATTGAGGTTCTAAAATATTGAGGGCAGTAACTTAGGGAGCTACAATCTACCTCCGACAAACACAACTTACTGCATCTTTAAAATTTGTTTACTTTCTAATACACATACCTTTGGTAACATAAGGTTTTTATGTCTTATGTAATATAACTATGAAATATATTTTGTATCTTTGCAAATGAATTATTAAAACATTGTGAATATGGATAGTACAATAGACACATATAGGTTGACAAGCTTGGAAGAGCCTTCAGATGCGCTTCTTTCACAGTTGATGAAAGAGGCTGCAGAGGAAGCGAAACGCACTAATGATGAGGCTACAAATCGATTCTTTGAACAGATGCGAGATGAAGCCCAGAAGATGTCTGCCAGATGATGAACACTGTTCATAAACCAGTCCTTATTGTTATTGCTGGGCCAAATGGTTCTGGCAAGACAACTATCACCACAAAGATTCTTCAACATGAATGGATGGAGAACGCAATATATATTAATCCTGACCAGATTGCTAATGACAAATTCGGTGATTGGAACTCCCAGGAATCCATCATGCAGTCGGTAAAGTTTTGCGAACAACTCCGTGAAGAATGTCTCCAAGAACGTAAAAGCCTTATTTTTGAGACGGTTCTTTCTGCCGAAGATAAACTTGATTACATCCGTCGAGCCCACGATGCGGGATTCTTTATCCGCATTTTTTTCGTTTCCACCAATCATCCTTCTATTAATGCCTCTCGTATTGCCCGTCGTGTGATGAAGGGCGGTCACGACGTTCCGATTTCCAAAGTGATTTCCCGCTACTATAAATCCATTCTTAACTGTCGCCGTGTAAGTCTGATAGCAGACAGAACATACATCTACGACAATTCCATTGATAACAAAGAGGCTCGTCTTCTCTTCCGTATGGTTGATGGGAAAGTTTTTAAGCGTTATATTGAAGAATTGCCTGATTGGGTACATACAATTATTTCTTGATTCTGTTACTTCATTCATTTAATAAAGTTTTAAAAGGTGTCTCACACGATCATCACTGACAGTGTGAGACTGGTTCAGATATCTGATTGATAACTAATTTATTATAATTGCACAAATCACTTATCTTTCAATTATATAATTAGGAATTAGGAATTTTGCCATGCGGACGGGGTTTTAATTTAATGAGGAATTTTGCCATGCGGACATTTTTTTATTTTAAAGAGTTTTAGGAGATGAGGAGGACAAACTGATGGTTGTTATTTATCTCTGTTTTTAGGGATTTTCTGGAATTTATATGTCACATGCAGCATGATGTATCGCGGAAGGGTGTTGCGCATGGTTTCGGTCCGTGCCTGTCCGTTGATTACAATCTGCGTGTTTGAGAGTTGATGTAGGATGTCGAAGGCTTCGAGGTTGACAAGTATTTTTCCTTTGCAGAACGGACGTGAGATGGATGCGTTCCATACTAAATCGTCGGTGTTGAGCGACTTTTCACCATACCCTCGACGTGAAAACATTTTTATGTCGGTATTTACATTCAGCTTCTGAAGCCATTTCGGGTATGTTTCCTTATTGAATACATATCCCCCATTGATTCCGTAGGAAAAATCCACCACATTAATCTCATCAATGGTACGTTCCTTGTTGTTGGCATGACGATACTGCCCGTAGATTTGTCCTCCCACATAAAGGTCGTTGAATCTGTAATTGAGGGTTAGCCGGTCTTCGAGATACCAGTTGTTGACATGCGAAAGCGAGGTAGATACTTCAGGCATTTCTGAAATCATGGCGTTTGTAGCCATGGCATAGTCCACATTACGCGAGTAGTCGCCATGGATATAGTTGTTGATTGCCAGACGTTTCTCCTTGTCTGGTTGAAAGCCAAATGAAGAGAAGAAATATGTCTGCCAGTTGCCATCTACATTCTGAGGCTGATAGGTATATACACCGGTCTGTGTGTTGTAGGAATATCCTTGCGACACCTGATTGAGGAAGAAGCGGAGTCCACCGCCGAAGTTCAGGCTGACATTATGTTTTTCCCAATTTCGTGTAAAACTCGCTTGCATACGGTGGTCGGTTCGCATTTTCAGGTTAGGGTTTCCGAGCCGTACTGTTAACGGATTAGCGTCGTTGCGGATGTCCACCATATTGTAAAGGTCGGGCAGGGTCATTGATAATGAATAGTCGAAACTGACATATTTCTCCCAGTTATTCCATGCCAAATATGCAAATATCGCTGGGGTGAAAGTAAATTTCTTCTGCTGGAGGTCGGTGTTCACCACATTGCTTCTGTATTCGAGTCGTTCATTCAAGAAATTGAATGGTGCCTGTATCCGTATGTATTGGTATTTTCCACCCCCATCCTTTGTGTACTTTGTCTGGAAAGATATGATATGCCGTTCGTTTGTTTTTCTCCTGTCGTATGAGTTGCTGGCGTCCAAAGCCAACAGCAGCGAGTCACGTGTGGACGGCAGCGTTCCGAACTCATGCCATGTGTCATCCTCCCAGTTTGGCAAGCGTTCGAGACGATAGTCATCATGTGTCTGGTGGTTATAATCCCGGTTATAATTGTATGCCGAACGAAGTGACCATCCGTTGAGCCAAGTGATTTCGTAGAACGGTCCGACAGATAATGTGGATGAGTTGTTAGGTGAATGAGTGTAACGGTTGCTCAGTGTTCGTGGCTGGGAGGTGCGGTAATAATCTACAGCCTGGTTGTCGTAGCCATAAGAATGATAGTTGTTCAGACTACCGAGAATATCGAAACCTATATTGTCACCTGTCGGCAGTTTGTGTGTAAGATTTATTGACATGGAGGAATTTATGCCGTTTCCGTCGTTGCGGCTTCTCATCCGGCTTCTGTTGACGAGGGTGGTTTGTAGGTCGGGGTTAAGTGTTGCAGAGAACACCTCATCAAGCACTTTCTTTGCAGAACCGAAGAATTCCGGGTCGGCAAGCATATTGGCATAACGGCTGCCTCCGCGACTGTCGTTGTCGAAATAGCCGAACCGAAGTTCAGCACCCAGCCAGAATGGTTTCTTGAGTTCGAAACGATTACGAATGCCGAACCTCGTATCGTGTGAGACTGAATTGCTCAGCATCCTCGAAAACGCACTGCTTGATGCCGCAAAGAATTGCTCAGTGCTGGTGAGAGTGATGTCGCGTGTTTTGCTCCATGAGAAGTCGATGGTGGCATTCTCTTTCCATTTCTTGTCCTTCTCGTCGATGAGCAGGTCGATGCCTGTATTCCATGTATTACGCTGTCCCTGTGGCTGGTTCGACGGGCTCCACTCTCCGTTTGTACCCGGCTTCCGGCTCTCATTCACGTTGTTTGTGTTTGTGAAAACGGTGAACCGTGAGTTGTCGGTATATCGGAGTGCGAAGAGGCGTGCTAGATAGCGTTCATCGAACCGTTCACCCTCGGCATCCCGCTCCCCGAAAGGAGTTCCGCCAGCCAGCTCCACATTCGCCAGCCATCCCTGGGCATACTCACGCTTGAGGACCACATCCATCACGTATAATTTCTTCTCATCGTCGCGTCCGAGCCATTCGCTGCGGTCGGTGGACTTATGATGCACCATCACGTTTTTCACGGTATATGCCGGCAGATTGTCGAGGAGCACTGTCTTGTCGTCTTTGAAGAAATCCTTTCCGTTGAGCAGGAGTTCGTCAATCTGCTGTCCGTTGACCAGTATGCGTCCGTCATCCTTGAGTTCCACTCCGTCGAGCTGGCGTATGAGCGCATCAAGCATTGACCCTTCCGGCAGGTTGAAGGCATCGGCATTATATACAATGGTGTCGCCCCTGTAAATCATCTTAACTTTTGTAGCGCGAATCGTCACTTCACCGAGCATACGCTCCATCATTTCATCTTGTGTAGGCTTCTTCTTCATCAGATGGATTGGCGCATCAAAAAAGGTGTTGCGAGCAACATGCCTGACATCGAAATTGATATCTAGCGTCTCATACTCAGGATGCTCTGCCCGGATTATGTATTTCTCCGTTCGGGCTGGAATCTGGAATCGGTATGCCACATCATATTTTGTGCCACCGTCCCATTGCCCCATGCCAAACACGTGCATGGTATCCACCACAGCGCTGTCGGCAGCCGTCATGAGGGTGATGAACACATTGTCTATACCCACTCGAGTGACATTATCTCTCACGTGTCCCCAAAGTGCGATTTTGCGTTCCGCCTTATTATTTTCCTGCGCCCGTAAGGATATAGTTAGGGCTGTACTGGCAAAAACTGCCAGTATTATAAATGCTTTTTTCATGATAGCTTATGGCTTTTAATTAGAAATTAGAAATTAGGTATTATTCCATACTTACGGATTTAAGAATGAAGTATCATTGAAGAAAATGAGAAGACTGTAATTTTAAATAATCTACAGTTGACAATTGGGAAGTATGGATTTTGGTCACTCAAAATCATCTGCAGCAGTCAGACATTGCAGGAAGCGGTCTGGCAGTTTTGACCTATGATATACGTGTGGTTCGAGTCTGTCACTGTCTCTTGGAATGATGAGAGTCATGGAGTCTTTGTTGTGCCATACGATAGTGGAAGTGCGGTCGGACATAAACACCTTGTCTTCTGCCACCTGCCGGAAGTCGCCACTCCATCCGCCTGCGCTGCACCAATAACTGTCAGGATCCATATAAACTGTGAAACGGGCAAATATCTCATTGCTTACCACATAATAATTATACTGATATGGGATGGTATCGGTTTCTTGCCATACTCCATAAATATTATTGTTATCCTTTTCTGCGGTTGACAACGCTTTCAATATTCTAAGTACAGACTTGTCTGGCTCAATACGGCGCCATTCCTCTGTGATATCAAGTCCATCCATCAGGTTGGTCATTTTAGGCGTACGTTTATATCGGCTTCTGAATTTATTTCCATCATCATTCAACGTCATATCCTTTTCGTCATCCTTATAATCAAACATCTTTCCATCTCGCCATACCGCTGGCTCACCTGAAAAATTAAATCGCATATTGACTCCGTTATATCTGGAAAACCAAGTGAAATTCATCATCATGTCATTGCCGTAAAACATGTTACCTGTCAATGAAGGTACAATTTCATATTTATCATCGGAGTTACGTGCCCATTCACAATTCCAACACCCGTCGAACGGAGATTTTTCGGCTTTTGTCTTGAATGTGACAAAGGCTGTAGTTCCAAACAATGAAAAAAGAATTAGAAATGCGGCAGAGAGCCTTATCGTAGCAAACTTCGACGGCTTCCATTTGTTCATGAACAAGAGGCGACGCTTTATGACCGAACTCCCGAAAGCCGGCATAATCTGCACCCATCGGTTGCCGTGCAGGCAGATGCGCAACAGGTTCATCTGGTACTGCTCGCGGTCACAGCCGGATGCTATCATCTCGCAATCCACCTCCATCTCCTGCTGGACTTTCAGTTCCGTTGTGAAAAGCCATACGAAGGGGTTGAACCATCCCAGAGACTGCAACAGGTGCATCACGCAAAGTTTGGCATAATGGCGGTGGCAGAGATGCTCGCGCTCATGTAACAGCACATCACTTCTGAGGTTTCCATCCATCCCTCGAGGTATGAATACGCTGTGTGCAAAAGAGAATGGTATTGGGATGTCGGAGTCATACACTCTCACCCCGCCTTCCATTTCCATGTGAGTGCTCCGACGACGTACACGTAAGAGCCACAGTATTTGTGTTAGCAAATATATCAGCATTGCACACAAGCCGACAAAATAAATGTAGCGGATCATTTTTGTGGCTTTTTGCGTAAAGAAGTCAACAGGCATCTCCGATTTCTTGGTAGTGATTTCTATAACGCCGTTTTCTCCTCTCTCTCCATAAATGGCAGTGCTGGCAGAACCTTTCAAAACAGTGACGGATGAGATATCATCTTCGTCTATGTCCAACAGTTTTGACAAATGACCCTCATCATCATTTGCCACTCCATGAGGCGCTTCCGGAGCGTATCCTGACGAAACACCGTCAACTACTATAAGTGGTTCTTTGCTTTTGCCATGTTGTTCGTCTGTTGAACTCTGACCAATAATGGGGTGTCGCTCCTCATACCTTACGGGCTGAACAAAACCGACCAGAACCGCAATAGCCACAGACGCAACGATAAACCACTGACTAGTGCGGGGATGGCAACGCATATGTATCAGCAGAATATAAACGCCATAGAGCAAAGCGCCAACCAGGATGGATGTCAATGGAAATATGCCAAATTCAACGCTTATCATTTTCTTTCTTTTATAATGTTTAAAAGTTCATCTATCTCCTCTTGTGAGAGATTCTCTTCCTGGGCAAAGAAAGAGACAAGTCGTGAAAATGAACCTCCAAAGAAAGCCTTGGCGGTGTCCTTTATGGAAAAACGCACATATTCGTTACGGCTCACCAGAGCATGGAAAATCAGTTTTCGTCCCTGATGAAACGACTCCACAAACCCTTTCTTCTCCAATATCTGCAGGAATGTTGCGATGGTGTTGTATGCTGGTTTCGGTGCAGGGAATTTCTCCGTAATATCCTTACCGAATCCTTTACTGTCAGGTAGTTGCCACAGGCATTCCATAACCTGCAACTCTGAATTTGTTAGTTTCTGTTTTGCTTTCATAATATGTTCCAATTTGCATTAAGTTGTCTAAAATTCTATCTAACAATGCAAATATAGAACTAAAAAATTAGTTGAACAAGCAAAACCTAATATTTTAACAAATTTTAAACTAAAAAATTAGTTGAATTGAATTGATTTGAATTGATTTGATTTAATTTAATGAAAATGTATAATCTATAATAATCCATCTCGGTTCATCTAAAGCCTTTCCAATCAGTCATGTTGAGTGTAACAGTACTTGTCTCGTTATAATCATTATTCATATCTGATTGCTTCAATAGGATCCATTCTTGCCGCTTTTTGTGCTGGAAAATAGCCAAACCCAACTCCAATAACCGTACAAACTGCAAAAGATACGAATATCGACCACATTGGTATTGAGGCAGGCAGACCGAATGAACTACATAACAATGTACCTAACCAGCCAACAAATATTCCAAGCACACCGCCAGTTAAACTAATCAATATAGATTCAATCAAGAATTGGTTGCTTATATCAATGCCTCTGGCTCCTACAGACATTCTTAGACCTATCTCTTTTGTGCGTTCGGTTACGGATACCAGCATTATATTCATGATGCCTATGCCAGCTACGAGTAATGAAAAGGCGGCGGCTACAACTAATATTATAGTTATGGTGTCCATTGTCGAAGACATTGTCTCCATCATTTCTTGTTGACTACGGATGGTGAAGTCATCTTCTGCATCACCTTTCAATTCATGGGACTCACGTAGGTCTGCTGTTAATTCCTCTATTGCATCATCTGTCAATTCTTCGGTTATTGCTGAGCAATTTATGGATGAGTAGTAGGTTTGAGCCAAAACGCGTTTCATGACTGTTGTATAGGGGGATATTATTACATTGTCCTGATCCATACCCCATGAGTTATATCCTTTGGACTTCAGTACGCCTACTATTCTTAATGGTATAGACTTGAAGCGGATTGTCTTTCCAATCGGATCACCTCCATCGCTAAATAATTCATCTACTATGGTTTTACCTACAACACATACTTTAGCGCTTTTCTTTATGTCTTCTTCTGTGAAATAATCACCATCCTGAACTACCCATTGTTTTATGATTAGGTAGTCTATTCCTTCGCCGTAAAGGCTTGTTGTTGTGTTGTTTGAACCGTAGATGGCTTGACCTGAAGCCGTTACTTCGGGGGAAACGTATGTAATATATTTCTTGTTGCGTTCGATGAGTTCGTAATCTTTCTGTTTCAAAGTCTGCATGGCTGACGGATCTTGGCGAACACCACCACGTGTTTCTGCACCCGGACGAATCATTATCACATTAGTTCCCATTTGGGATATGTTGGCTCGAACACTCTCCTTGGAGCCTTGACCGATTGCCATCATGATAATCACTGCTGCAACACCAATGATTATTCCGAGCATGGATAGAAACGACCGGAATTTATTGCTTGCTATAGCACGTAATGCTACTCTGAATAGATTTAAAACACTCATATATATATTTATTTAATTCCTCAATTTTGATGTTGGGTGTAATGTGAATCATCTTGCAATATTGTGGTGGAAGCCAAACATATTGTTCGGCGGATATCAATAATGCAAATACTAATCATCTTGTGGAATTGGCAACTGGGCTAATGCCTCGGATGCAGAGAGAATATTGTCGTTTATAATGTCATCACGTATCTTACCATCACGAAGATTTATGTTTCTTGAAGAATATTGGGATATCTCCGGGTTATGGGTCACGAAGATTATGGTACGTCCCTGTTTGTGTAATTCCTGAAAGAGCACTAGCATTTCAAATGAAGTGCGAGTGTCTAGGTTACCTGTAGCTTCATCGGCTAACAATACAGCTGGGTCGTTAACCAATGCGCGTGCTATTGCTACTCGTTGCATCTGACCACCTGACATCTGGTTGGACTTGTGTTCTAAACGGTCACCTAAACCTACTGCTTGTAATGCTTTTATTGCCGCATCTCTGCGCTGGCTTGCACTGTATTTCTTGTTATACATCAATGGTAACTCCACATTTTCAACGGCTGTTGTCTTTGGAAGCAGATTATAATTCTGAAATACAAAACCTATTTTACGATTGCGCAATTTTGCTCGTTGGGATTTTGACATCTTACGGACAGGGGTACCGTCTAGATAATATTCACCTGATGTCGGAGTGTCAAGACAACCTAATTGGTTCAGTAAAGTTGATTTACCTGAACCAGACGTGCCCATGATGGTAACAAACTCGCCTTCATGTATCTTGAAACTGACGCCGCGAAGAGCCTTGACAACTTCATTGCCTACCTTGAAATAACGTTTCACGTTATCCAATTCTATTACTACTTTTTTTCCTTCTTCCATCTTTTTGGTAGTCGTGCTTTTGAATGTGGAGAAACTGAAATTATTGACTACGACCAGCACCACCGTTGCCACCAGTCTGACTATCAGAGCCTCCGGAATTTCCAGAAGTATTGCCTGAATCGTCTTTCTTTGTACGGTTTGAACCTGGACGTTTTGGCATGAACGGATTATTGTTCTCTTGCTGTACTTCTTCTGATTCTTGTTCTATATTGAATTCTGTTAATATCTCGTCACCTGATTTCAAGCCTGAGGTAATCTCAGTCAGAGTACCATTGGTACTACCTGTCTCAACTGGAATTGCCTTAAATACATTATCTTTGAATATCCATACTTTTTTGTCCGAATTGCAATCTTCTATCTTCTCACCGTCTAGCAAGAGGGCTTCGTTGGGAGAAAAACGTAAGGCTTTCGACGGAATTGTCAAAACGTCATATTTTTCCATTGTGTAGATGGTCACGTTGGCTGTCAATCCTGGTTTTAGCTTGAGCTCGTCGTTGGGAGCGGAAATAACAACTTCGTATGTTACGACATTGCTTTCGGTGGTTGCTTCTTGACGGACTTGGGTAACACCACCCTCAAATACGTCGTCAGGAAATGCGTCAACTGTAAAGGTTACTCGTTGACCCTCTTTTACTCCGCCTATATCTGCCTCATCCACTTTCGCGATAACGCGCATGTCAGTCAGGTCTTGAGCTAATATGAATAGGGTAGGGGTCGTCATTGCGGCTGCTACTGTTTGACCTTCCTCAACCTCCTTGCTTAACACAACACCGTCGATTGGGGAAGTAATTGTTGCATATCCAAGGTTGGTGTTGGCCTTGGCTACGTTCTGACGTTGAACCTCAACCTGTTGACCTGATTGCTCTGATTGGCTTAATGACTGGTCGTAAGACAAACGTGCCTGATTTAAGGCTTCCATGGCTTGGTTTACCGATTCTTTTGCTTTGTTGTTTGAAGTAAGAGTGCTGTTATAACTTTGTTGGGCTTGGTTAAAACTTTGTATTGCGTTGTTTAAACTTTGTTGGGCATTGTTCAATGATTGTTGTGCCTGCTCATAATCGTTGGCGGATATCAGGCCGCGTTGAAACAAGGTACTGTATCTGCTGTAATTGGATTGGGCTATGGAAACGTCATTTTTGGCATATTCCACATTCTTACTTGCCAAATCCAGATTCTTGCGAGATAGTTCCAAATCCTTGTTCGACAATTCCAGGTCTTTCTTCGACAATTCCAAACTGTTATTGCTATAATCAACATTGCGAGAGGATGACTCAACACTTCTATTCTGATAGTTCAATGAACTGACTGCGCTAGCCAAATTGCTTTCGGCTGATACTAGTTCTGAATTCAGGTTTGTGCGGTCAAGTTCAGCCAATATGTCTCCTTTGTGAACATAACTATTATAATCTACGTATATCTTGCTGATTATTCCAGAAACCTGAGTTCCTACTTCAACTTTAGTTACTGGTTCAATGGTTCCTGTGGCTGTGATGCTTGTCGACAGGTTCTGCTTCTCTGCTTTGGCTGTAATGTAACTAACTTTATTTTCACTGCTACAGCCAATCATAAATATTGACAAACCTAATATGATTGTCTTTCTGATGTATCTGAATATTTCCATAGTCATATTTATATTATTTATTTTATTCATTTGTAAATGTATTTATGAAATTTGCAAATTCTTAATTACTAATCCCTAATTTCTCATCACAAATCCGTCATTCAAAAACAACAACATCCAAATTAGTGTTGGCAGAACATCTTGTTCGGCAAACCATCCTAATTCTTCAACTCCATGCCATAACCTTGGTAAAATCGTAGAAGAGATAAATTTAGCAATGCCGTGTATTTTGATTGCAACACTTGTTGCTTGGCTTGAATGAGGTTGTTCTTACCGGTAAGTAATTCTGCTATGTTTTTTAGACCTACATCAAATTGGGCATCGAGTAATTCGTAGCTTGCCTCGTTGCTGGTTAAATTTGATTTGGCATATATGTATTGTTGTTGGGCATTCTTTGCATTCAGCCAATATGTCTCTATCTTTGAATATAGTTCCTGCTCTGCATTGAGCAATTCCAATTGACTGTTTTCTTCTGCCAATTGAGCCTTTACTACATTGGTGTGGTTTTGTTTGCCGTCAAATATTGGTACTGATACTGACAAGCCAATTGTGTTGTTGAGGTTGTTTTTCAATTGATTGAATATTGCATCGTCCGATACACTATTGTTGCTTGTGCCTATGCCTGCCATCAAACTTACTGTGGGATAATAACCGCGTTTGGCTATATTAAGGTCAAGTTTTGACGATTCATGATTCAGTTTGGCTTTCTCTATTTCCGGACGATATGTGAGAGACGTGTTGTAAACTGAAGATAGTGAGGGGAGCGGAGACAACACATCTGAATCATCTATATTGGGAATTTCAATGTCAAAATTCTCTAACTGAACGAGTTGGAGCAACTGCTTCAACTGTAACTTAGTACTGGCTAATTGAACTTCGGAATTTACTACATTGTATTCATCTTGACTTACTTGGGCTTCCATCTGGGCTAAATCTGCTTTTGCTAGACTTCCAACATCTACCATCTCACGTGCACGATCACGTTGAATCTTTGAACTTTCCAATATGTTTTTGTTTACATTTACCGCCTCGTCAAGATATATTATTTGAACATAATACTGAACAATTTGTTCTTGAATGTCATTCGATGTAGAAAGAATGTTTTGTTCTGCTATTTCCCCGGACAGTGCATATTTTTTTATGTTTTGACGGTTTATCCCACCGTTCCATACTGTCCAATTGGCGTTGATGCCATAACTGCCATTATAACTCACTTCGTTGGAGGTGCTAGTGAAAGTACCATTACTCAAACTTACTGTCTGTTCGCTAAATGGACGCCATGACACATTCTGGTTGGTGGAAGCTGACAAGGTGGGAAATAGTGCTGAACGCGATTGCTCATATTCTGCCTCAGCCTGACTCTTGCTCAGACGACTCTGACGAAGTTGAATATTGTGATTTAGGGCATATTCGATGCATTCTTCTAGACTCCATTTAGTGGGATAATTCTGACCGAATGATTTTGACACATTTAATCCTGCATAAAATAATAACAGGAAGAATAAGCTACGTTTCATTATCATAAACAACTATATTTTTTTTAAAAAAAGAAACAGTTGGCTTATAAGCCGGGTTTTGTCACTATGATTTTCTTCAATATTGGAAGATACATCACAGCGGTCTGTCATTTATCTTAACCATGTGTCACCACATAGCTTTAGCGTTCTACCCCTTGGCTGGGAAGGGCTACCGTTAATTAAAATTTCATGGAAATCTTAAACGCCAATATACATGAACTTGCAGCTCCCAAGATGCACAGCCAATATGTCGCCACATTGCTGGTGGGCTCTTACCCCGCCTTCTCACCATTGCCCAGTGGGCTGTTCTTTTCTTCTGCATTACTTAACCCTCACGGATTACTTCTAATTAGGAAGTGGGATGCCCTTGGCTGCCCGGACTTTCCTCTGGCTTCAATAGTTTTGCCTATCAAGCTAGCGACAGACCGTCCAACTGTTTCCACTTGCAAAATTAAACAAAATTATCAATTTTTTTATTAGACTTTAAAAAAAATATTTGTTTAATGAATAAAATGCTATAGAATTACATCTTAATTACATCTTATCTTTCAGTTTCTTGTTTTTTGATGCATTGTTTATTTCACAAGTAGTTTCTTCCCGTTAATGATATATATGCCTTTGGGCAGGTTGAGAAGTGCTCCTTCGTAGGTGTCGGCATTACGTATGAACAGGCCTTGAAGGTTATATACAGTGAAATGTGTGCTTGCAGGATGGACCGCAATGGATGTGGATTCGGCTTGAGGCAAGTGCTTGTCGAACCATTCCATATTTGCCGTCAGCACTTTCTTCAGCGAATCGGTTTTTTCACTTAACGGCATATAGTTTGAGCTTGGCCACCTGTCATCGTTGTATATATAGGCGGCTTCGTAAGGCATCACATAGGATTCTATGTAGTGCATCCATTCATTAGCTTTTTGGGGGTAAAACTCGTGCCACACATTGTTTACCGCTTCGCAGAAGGTGTCCTTCTTTATCAGTGCGCCTATCCAGTGAGGCGTGAAACCATAGGATGTCTTCATACGGAATGTATAGTCGGTCTTTGCCCTTCTCATACAATTCATGTCCCATAGTGGACCGGCTATCCATTTTGAATCCTCACACAAGTCCTTGTGAAGGAAGAAACTGCCATGAAAACCATCGGGATTGTCCATCACCTCATGTACGATGAAAAAGCGTGCCATCGCGTCAACGTCAAAATATTTCTCCCATCCAAGTTGTGTGACTCCGGTAGAGTAGATGGCGGCGTTAATCTTCGTAAACTCCTCAGTGAGCCAAGTCTTCTGCCTGGACGACAAGGTGTCGGGAGAATGATATGTCACCCTAATGCTCCAGTTTGAGTTTTCATTTATCTTGATTTGGTTTGATTCATAATAATTGTCTATCTCTACTAGCCAACCGTAGGGGATGCTGGTGTCGTCGTCGTTATTGTCAGCCTGCTTGTATATGTTCACGCGGTTTTTGTTTATCCTCACATTTTCCGACAGGAGATATAAGCCTATATAGTCACCGTTCAGAACTACTTCAACAGGGTGGGAGTGGGGATTCCAACTCATCCCCAACATACGTCCCAACTCCATTCCCGCTATAGTGACGTCGCTGAAGTTAATCAATACCCAATGCTTGTTGCCCGGCATTCCAAACAATGACTCCTTGGCTCCAAGACGTATTTTATAGGGCTTCTTCTTCCCTCTCCACGACGAATTACCCCTGCCGCGGATCTCAAGACTCAACGGCTCTTCGGAAGTACCCAAAGAATTGGTGGCGCCTCCAGGGGTGGTTATATAGTAGGTGCCTTTCACATAAGTGGTCTTGGATGTGATGGGCTCACTGTTCTCCGTGTTGATGTACATCACCGGCACGGTGTTCGACGGTGCAGATGATTGCGACGGAAGGCTTATTGAAAAACACACACAAACTGCTAAGGCGAAGTGGAGCGAAAGGCAAAGCTGTTTATGTGATGTTTTCAACATGTAAATTAAATAAAGTCCTGCCCACAAAGAATGTGGGCGTTTTGTACTTGTTTTCATAATTCTAATGGCAAATTTACAGGAAGAAATAATATTCACATAAAATCCCCCTTTTCCCCTTTACATGCGAATCCATCAAATACCAGAATAATAGCTTTATTTGTCTTCCAATAGGTCGGGCCTTAACTCTTTGGTGCGTTTCATGGCCTGATGTAACTCCCATTCCCGTATCCTCTTGGGATCACCGCACAGCAATATCTCCGGCACATCGCCAAATCCATCATAATGAGCCGGGCGTGTATATATTGGAGGGGCTAGCAAGCCGTCTTGGAAACAGTCGTCGAGGGCGGCTTGAGAATCGCCGATGCTGCCCGGGATTAGACGTACCAATGCGTCTGTGATTACTGCTGCGGGCAATTCGCCTCCCGACAGCACGTAGTCGCCTATCGACACTTCATGGCTGATTATCTTTTCACGTATGCGATGGTCGATGCCTTTATAATGTCCGCAGAGGATTATTATGTTTCTGAGCTGCGACAGCTCGTTTGCCATGGGTTGGTCGAACTGCTTGCCGTCGGGGGTTGTATATATCACGGCGTCGTATTCCTCGCCTTTCTCTTCCTTTAGCGATGAACGTAAGGCAGATATGCAGTCTGCTATGGGCTGAATCTGAAGTATCATGCCACTGCCGCCTCCGAATGGATAATCGTCCACACGCTTATGCTTGTCTTTCGTGTAGTCGCGAAGGTTGTGGATATGAATCTCCACTAATCCCTGATTTATCGCTCTGCCTATGATGCTCTCCGACAAGAAGCCTACAAACATCTCTGGTAATACCGTGATTATATCTATCCTCATCTCTTTGTTCGTTACAAAACAATCTGCCACACTTTACGATGGTGTAAAGAATGGCAGATTATAGGCTGTTGTGTCATATTTCGTGTTTTATTCCAGAATGCCCAATTCTTTGAAGCAGTCAACCAAAGCCGATACACATGTATCTACCTGTTCTTTTGTATGGGTAGCCATGAGGGCTACTCGAACCAATGTGTCTTGAGGGGCACAGGCCGGAGGAATCACTGGATTGATGAATACGCCTTTTTCAAATGCAAGACGAGTGACTGTAAATGTTTTTTCAACATCACGTACGTAAAGAGGTATAATCGGACTCTCTGTATCGCCTATCTCAAAACCGGCATCCTTGAACTGATTCAAAGCGTAGTTTGTTATTTTCCACAAATTCTCTTGACGCTCTGGTTCTGATTGAAGGATGTGTAACGCCTCTAATGCGGCTGCGGTTGCAGCTGGTGTATTGGATGCAGAGAATATGTAGGTGCGTGAATTATGACGAATCCAGTTGATTGTGTCGTTGTCGGCCGCTATAAAACCTCCGATTGATGCTAGTGATTTACTGAATGTACCCATTATCAGATCAACATCATCGGTTAAACCGAAGTGGTCGCAAGTTCCACGACCTTGGCGGCCAAATACTCCTATACCGTGTGCTTCGTCAACCATCAGAGAGGCATTGTATTTGTTTTTCAATGCTACAATTTCTGGCAACTTGGCCAAGTCTCCCTCCATGGAGAACAAACCATCGGTTACAATCAGTTTCAATGCATCGGGACGACAACGCTTTAGTTCGCGTTCCAAATCTTCCATGTCATTGTGTTTGTAATGGAAGAAAGTGGACACTGAAAGGCGACGACCGTCAACGATGGATGCGTGGTCACGATCATCACCCAATATGTAGTCGTTGCGACCTGTTAAACAAGATATGACACCAGAGTTTACGGTAAAACCTGTGGAATAGACTAATGCGGCATCTTTGCCTATAAATTCAGCTAATTCGTTCTCCAACTGAACATGTAAGTCTAATGTGCCATTTAAAAATCGTGAACCGGCACAACCTGTGCCATATTTCTCGATTGCTTTTATTGCCGCGTCAACGATACGACGGTCGTATGTCAAGCCCATGTAGGAATTAGAACCAAACATCAAGACCTTTTTGCCGTCCATTGTTACTTCTGTGTCTTGATGACTGTCTATTTCACGGAAATAAGGATAGATTCCCGCTTCAATGAATTTTTGCGGCTCTCTATATCTTTTAAACTTTTCTTGTAATAAACCCATAATATTTTAACTTATCATTGTTATATTATTTAAATAACAATAACTTCGTTTTCTACATTATTTGTGTTTTTTCCATTTTATGATATGCAAATAATGAGTGCATATTTTTTTACAGGCTACAAAGTTAATAATTTTATTGCGAACATCATTCTTTTTTTAACAAAAAAATGTCATTTTGTGAATTAATCTTTATTTTTTTCTCTTATCTCGTGACAAAACACTATATTTGTATTTCAAAATATTTTTGATTATGTTTTGCCATTACTAAATTGTTACAATAAGTTATAAATTCTAGATTTTGTTTTTAGGGTATGGGTAATCTCAGGAAAATAATATTTGTCGTTAATCCTATATCTGGAACTTCAGGAAAGAGAACTATTGTCAATCAAATAGATAAGTACTTGGATAAGAGCTCCTTTGAATATAAAGTCCTCTATACTGAATATAAAGGACATGCAACAGATATTGCGAAAGAAGCTGCCAAGAATAATGTGGAAGTCGTTTGTGCCATCGGTGGGGATGGTACTGTAAATGAAATCGCATCTGCACTTGTCCACACAAATACTGCTCTTGCCATCATACCATGTGGCTCTGGTAACGGTCTCGCAAGACACCTTCGAATTCCAAGAGATGCTATAAGGGCAATCAAGAACATAAATAATTGTCACCCGCTGGATATTGATTATGGATTGGTTAACGAGCATCCTTTTTTCTGTACTTGCGGTGTTGGACTCGATGCTTTTATTTCTCAAAAATTTGCAGAATGTGGTAAAAGGGGGTTTTTGTCGTATATTGAGCAAGTGCTCAAACATGCACTTAAATATAATCCGGAATCTTATGTCTTGGATGTTGTGAATGAGGAAGCTGCCCATCATGAATATAAGGCGGCATTAATTGCATGTGCTAATGCATCACAATATGGTAATAATGTATATATAGCTCCTGGTGCATCTGTATTGGATGGACTGTTAGATGTTATTATTGTAGAGCCTTATAAGATGCTTGACGCCACTCAAATGGGATTGCAAATTATGAATGGGACTTTACATAAAAACAGCCATATTAAACGATTTAAATGTAAGAGCATAAAAATCCAAAGAAAAGAACATGGATCTATACATTATGATGGCGACCCTATGACTACTGGTGATGTAATAAATGTGAATGTTGTCCCAAAGGGTTTGAAGGTTATATGTTCGGGTAAAGAAGGAATGAGAAAAATGGGGGATTCTCTTCAAAACACTGTCAAAATGTATTTTAATAACATTTATATGAAGTCGGGACAGTTCATTACTGATAGTTCCGAGAAAAGTAAACAGCTTCTTGGAATTAACCGAAAGAAATAAACTACTTACTGTTGCTGGTTTTATCGTATTCTTTATGCTTGATAAAAAGAATTTTTGTCATGTTGAGATTCAAAATAATAGCAGAACTTAGCAATAAATATGCAACAGATCCTTCACATACCGCAATCTTGCATCTTTTTAACCCTTCACAGGAAATTGCTCTTGCAGATGGATCAATAAATTTTCAACCCAAAGCCATGGTGAAATTGATGGAAAGTCAATTGTGGGATTTTCCATTATTTTATGCTGATAAGGGTGACTATTTGCTTACGCCAGATAACTCGATTGTTGACCTGAATGGTAACAGGATTGATGGCCCAACCACTGATTTGATCCCTTTCCCCTGGGGATGGAATAAGGTAGTAAGACGGAGGTTCATCTCTTGTGGCATCAGTGATAAATTCATGCCGACGGATTATCAAATTGAACAATTGAGGGAGCTTGCTTCAAGAAAATTCTGTGTTCAGTACATTAGAAATCTATTGAAACATATTGATTCCCACAAATATGAGAACAGGCTTGTGGGATATGACATGAATTTCTCATCACACAACGAATTGAATGGCTTGCCCGACAAGTCGCTTATTTTCAAACAATTGTGGTCGAGCAGCGGAAGAGGCAACTTTGTGGCTTCTATAAAAGATTCGTCAACAGCTATTCGTCTTTCTGGATTTATTCGTAATCAAGGTGGATTTGTGTATGATTTTTTTTACACAAAAATACTTGATTTTGCAATGGAATTTTATGTTTTCTTAGATGGTTCCGTCAATTTCGTTGGATATTCTGTTTTTAAAACTGACAATAAAGGTAAATACGAAGGTAACTTTCTTATTGGTCAGAAAGATATGGAAAACATGATATTAGACAAACTGCAAGATCCGACACTTCTGCTCACGGTAAAAAATGCTCATCTCAGTCTGTTGAAGGCATCTCTGGCAGGGAAATACACTGGATTTGTGGGAATAGACATGATGATTGTTGACAACGACGGTATTATGGCTTGCCATCCTTGTGTCGAAATCAACTTGAGAATGAATATGGGCGTTGTGGCAATGAAAACCTATCGACGTTTAAGATGGCTTGATGATGGTGATGGGAATATAGGAGATTCTGAAGATGGAGCTTGGTGGCGGTCGTCTATTCGTGATTCTGAAGATGATAAACGGGAACGTGGATTCCATACGGATCTTAAATCATGCTTAATTTCCATCAAATATTCTTGAGTACCAACACTTTCATTACCAAAACGGTCGCACGATGTCATGGCATAATATCTATAACCTGCTAATGATGCGGTTAAAGGTAAATAGGTTCCACGAACGCGAGTCTTTAACAAATTCTTGCTGCTATGGGTATCTACTGGATAAGAATTGGAACCATAAATGTTGTAATAGACGTAGTCATGGTCATGATATACACTGTTTTCGCGATTGCCTCTTTCATCCGAACCAATCCAATAGAGGCAATGACCCTCAACATCATGGTATAGTTCGTTGGGTTGAGTAGGACAAAGGGTGTCTGTGCTCCATGTCATTCTACTTGGAAGACATGGAGTAGGGTAAAACTCTTTGCAAGTACGGGTATATAGACCCTGATTGTTACGGGTGAAAAAGTCGCTACGGAAGAATACCATACCACCAATTCCACAGTTACGTGAAGCGTGCATCTCTGAAAGTACGTCATTTATTTTCCAATTTCCTTCTGATGCATCCAAGAAATATATTCCTAACCCTGGAGCAACTGCATGGCCATAACTGTGTTCAAGCCAATCATACAAAAATGGAAAGAATGATTCACCACGAAAATACATCATGGGAAACAATATGTCCTGAATGTTCTCGCGTAGCCAGCCCTGGGCATCTTGATATACTGCGTCGTAACTATTCCAACCCTTACTGCTATAACGACTCAAGTCGCGAAACTTACCTATTGGCGAACTAGATAGTTTTACCCATGGCTTTATAGGTTTCACCGCTGTGTTTATCTTGCGGACGATATTGGTGATGTTGGCACGTCGCTCTGAGGGATTGCAATTATCTTGGTAATTATAACTGCGCTCTGGATAACGTATATAATCCAGAGATATTCCGTCAACGTCATATTTTTCGACGATCTCTCTACATATGCTGGCTATATAGTCACCGGTCTCAGGATGGTCTGGACGCATGAACCAGTCATTAGTCGCTTTCTTGCAAATATAAGGAAAACGCTTGGTAATGGATCTGTCGCCAAAGCCTTCTTGTTTTTTTGTGTCACCTAAAGGGATGCATACTATCCAACAATGAAGTTCCATACCACGATTATGACATTCTGTAATGGCAAATTGAAGTGGATCGTAACCGGGTGATTTGCATGGAATGCCGGTAAGGCATTCGTCCCATGGCTCAATATTTGATGGATATATTACTGAACCTCGTACTCTTGTTTGTAATACTATTGTATTTATGTTTGCTCGTTGGAGCTTGTCTAGTATTCCGCGTAATTCGTTTTTTTGAGCTTCTATGCTTTCAGCATCTATGGCTTTGATACGTGGCCAGTCTAAACTTTTTACGGTTGTAAGCCATACGGCGCGTATTTCATGCTTGGGATATGTGGATGTGCTTGTCCATGGATCTGGATTGCCACATTCCGGGGTTGTATATATCTGACCGTCTGACTTGGCACTATACAATAAAAATATAATGAATGTTAACAACTTTATTCGATTCATGTTTCTTTGGTTTTGTTTGTGCAAATTTAGATATAATTTCCGAATTATAAGCCAGTCGGGATAAAGAATTATGTTTTCTTTACAGGAAAGATAAGGGATTTTTATGAATATACAACTGCTGTATCTTACTAATAATGGATTTTATATGGTGAAAAAGATTAATCCGCTTGAAAAAGGATAAGAATCGTTGTTCAAAGCGGATTAATAAGGCTATACCACTAATCATTCATTGGATTTTATGTCAAAATAATATGCTATTTTGAACAGTTCGTCTTTGACTGGCTTGAATGTGTGGCAAGGCACATTTATTTCTTTATGGTTTGCTCATTAACTGGTTGGTAGTGCTTACGTCCAAACCATCCATTTTCATAACCAACATACGCAAGAATGCCTAATAGGGTTATGACCCATAACACAATCCATAACCATTGGTTATGCTTGCGTTTCTTACCCTTGCTTTTCATAATATTATTGTTTTAGTGGTTCCTTTGTCAAATATACGCTTTTTTGAAATATAATCCAAATTCAAGTACCTTTTTTTTCTGTTCACTCTAATTTGACACTGATTTTTGTAATATTGACTACTTTTTGATGGTTTCTTGTGACGTAACCTGTCAATTTACTTAAAATAAGTGAAAATCGAACCTATTAATTTTGACATATCCCATTTTAAACATAATTTTGCAATAAAATAAATATGTTTACTATGGGAAAAGTACTGATTATTGGTGCAGGAGGGGTTGCAACTGTGGCTGCACATAAAGTAAATCAAAATCCAGATGTGTTTACTGAAGTTATGATTGCCAGTAGAACTAAAACTAAGTGCGATGCGATTGTGGAAGCTATAGGAAATCCTAACATTAAAACAGCTCAAGTGGATGCGGATAACGTAGATGAACTGGTCAATTTATTTGACCTGTTTAAACCGGATGTCGTAATGAATCTGGCGTTGCCTTATCAAGACCTAACTATTATGGATGCCTGCCTTAAGACGGGAGTCAACTATCTTGATACTGCTAACTACGAACCTAAGGATGTGGCACATTTTGAATATAGCTGGCAATGGGCATACAAGAATAGATTCGAAGATGCTGGACTGACTGCCATTTTGGGATGCGGCTTCGACCCAGGGGTGTCTGGTATTTATACGGCATACGCTGCTAAACATCATTTTGACGAAATTCAGTATCTTGATATTGTTGACTGTAACGCTGGTAACCATCATAAGGCTTTTGCAACTAATTTTAATCCTGAAATCAATATTAGGGAAATCACTCAAAAAGGGTTGTATTATGAAAATGGCAAGTGGATTGAAACTGAACCTCTGGAAATCCACCAACCTCTTACATATCCTAATATAGGACCACGGGAATCTTATTTGTTGCACCATGAAGAACTCGAATCTCTGGTAAAGAACTATCCTACTATAAAAAGAGCTCGTTTTTGGATGACCTTCGGACAAGAATATTTGACACATCTTAGGGTAATTCAAAATATAGGAATGGCTCGAATTGACGAAATAGACTATAATGGAATGAAGATTGTACCTTTACAGTTCCTTAAAGCCGTTCTTCCTAATCCTCAGGAGTTAGGTGAAAACTACGATGGCGAAACCTCTATTGGATGTAGGATACGCGGACTTAAAGATGGAAAAGAACATACCTATTATATTTATAATAACTGTTCTCATCAAGCGGCATACAAAGAAACTGGTATGCAAGGTGTTAGTTACACAACTGGCGTTCCGGCAATGATTGGAGCTATGATGTTCTTGAAGGGTATTTGGAAAAAACCAGGTGTGTGGAACGTGGAAGAATTTAATCCCGACCCATTTATGGAACAACTAAATAAGCAAGGATTGCCATGGAATGAAGTATTTGATGAAAATCTGGAACTATAACATTTGAATCATATTTTAAATATATAATTAAATACTTAAATCGTTAATTTTTAATTGATTATGTCAGAACAAAATAGTGAAAAACTCAAGGCGTTGCAAGCAGCGATGCAGAAGATAGAGAAAAGTTTTGGTCACGGCTCTATTATGAAAATGGCGGATGACCAAATTGAAGAAGTGGATGTCATTCCAACTGGATCCATCGGCCTTAATGCAGCATTAGGGGTTGGTGGATACCCGAGAGGGAGAATTATTGAAATATATGGACCGGAATCTTCTGGTAAGACTACATTGGCAATTCATGCTATTGCCGAGGCACAGAAATTGGGTGGTATAGCTGCTTTTATTGATGCGGAACACGCATTCGACCGTTTCTATGCACAAAAACTCGGGGTGGACATGAACAATCTTTGGATATCACAACCGGATAATGGTGAACAGGCACTTGAAATTGCTGACCAACTTATTCGTTCTTCTGCTGTGGATATCATTGTAGTCGATTCCGTTGCAGCACTCACTCCTAAAGCTGAAATTGAAGGAGATATGGGAGAAAATAAGGTTGGATTGCACGCTAGACTCATGAGCCAGGCTTTGAGAAAACTTACTTCCAATATCAGCAAAACTAACACAACATGTATCTTTATTAATCAGCTGAGAGAGAAAATTGGTATAATGTTTGGTAATCCTGAAACAACAACTGGTGGAAATGCACTTAAATTCTATGCTTCTGTACGTCTAGATATTCGTAAGGGAACTGCGATTAAAGATGGAGACGAAGTGAAAGGAAACCAAACAAAGGTTAAGGTTGTTAAGAATAAGGTCGCACCTCCTTTCAGAAGAGCTGAATTTGATATTATGTTTGGAACAGGTATTTCTAAAAGTGGAGAAATCATTGATCTTGGTGTGCAACTAGGTATAATCAAAAAATCGGGTAGCTGGTTCTCTTATGAAGAACAGAAATTGGCTCAAGGTAGAGACGCTAGCAAGAAACTTATGGAAGATAATCCACAACTTGCTGAAGAAATTGAAGCTAAAATCATGCAACAACTCACAGGAAAAAAACTTGATATCCTACAAGATAATGATGAAGAAGAGAATTAGTCTCTTCTTCATCTTTATTCACCAGAAATTGCATCTCATATAGAATGTCGTTTCTCGAAATCTCGCATCTCTCGTTTCTCGCATCTCTCGTTTCTCGCTTATCTCGCATCTACCGCATACTGCATCTCTCGTATCTAGTAAATAGTATAAAGAATAAAGTAAAATAAAAAATCGAATTATCACAAACCTATGCCTCCAAGATTAGCCATAATTTCTCAAAACACACTGGAAGCCAATGGATTGAAATATTTGCTCTTGGATATTATTCCTATGGCTGACGTAACGGATTTTACATCCGTTGAATTGTTTTTGGAAGAAAACGAAATTACACCATTCTTTCATTATTTCGTTACGGCTCAACTATTGTTTACTAATGTGGATTTCTTCATGCAACATGTTAGACAAACATTTGTACTTACATCAAGAAACTATAATGATCCCATTCTACTGAATTTCCACACTATAAACACTAATCTTGACCAACATTCGTTGATTAAGTCTCTTCTTCAATTGCATCAAAAGGGACATGCTAATAACAGTCATAATAACATCAAAGAAGATGATTCTTCATCACATAAAGAATTGCCTATCTCTGATAGGGAGGCTGAAGTACTTGCTCTTGTTGCAAGAGGATTTATAAATAAGGAAATTGCCGACAAATTATGCATCTCTTTACCAACGGTGGTAACTCATAGAAAGAATATATGCGATAAATTGAATATCCGTTCTGTTTCGGCACTTACTATTTTTGCTGTCATGAACGGGATAGTTTCGGTAGATGATATTTGATTAGTAAAATTTGATGTCAATGATCACTTGCGCACCTACATGGTCATTCAATCGTTTTACTATATTCTTTCTTCCTATCGTTAATTCCTGACGTAATACTGAGGATTTGATTTTTACAAATAATGTTTGGTTTTTAATGAATATGTCACCTGTATAGGCGTAAATCCCTTTACCCATCACATCACCCCATCCATTTATTAGACGATACTGGTTTAGAGGTGTCTCTAATCCTTCGTCACGAAGATATTGACGTACTACATCACCGATTTTCTCACTGTTTCTACGTTTCATGTGCCTATTTCCCCTCCTTTCACGGTGAATATCTTATGCACACCTTTCATTTTTTTTATAATAGAATCAAGGTTCTCACGGTTGGTGTCTGTTATGAATATCTGGCCGAATGATGATTCTGATACAAGTTGGACTATGTTTTCAACGCGTTGGGAATCTAATTTGTCAAATATGTCATCTAGTAAAAGGAGGGGAGTGGTATGACTACCTGTCTCTTTAAGAAAATTGAATTGTGATAATTTCAAGCTTATCAAATATGATTTCGTCTGACCTTGAGACCCTTCTTTCTTTATCGGATAACCGTTAAGGGTCATGGATACGTCATCTCTGTGGATTCCATGTAGTGAATAACCCATGATTTGGTCTTTGGTGCGACCATGCTGTATTTCTTCCAAAAGAGGACCTCGTTGACAATGACTTGTATATTCCAGGCCTACGGTTTCATTGCTTGAAGAAATCTTTTCATAATAATTTTGAAATACTGGTATGAACTCTTTGATGAACGAATTGCGCTCATGATAGATCAATTCACCGGTCTCTGCCATTATCCTCTCGTATGCTTCCATTAAATCCAACTGAACGCGCTCTTCTTGTTTCAACAAGCTGTTCCTTTGTTGTAATGCCTTGTTATAGCGCTGGAGAAAAGTAAGGTAAGACGGGTTATATTGGGAAATTACAGAGTCAAGGAAACGACGACGTTGGTCACTTCCTCCGGTAATGAGTTCTTGATCATTTGGACTTACTAATATCAATGGCAGCAGGCCAATATGTTCCGACATACGACGATATGCCTTATCTCCTCGGCGGAATTGTTTCTTCTGACGACATTTCAATCCGCAACTGATTACTTCATGCATACCGTTTAAATCGTATTCACCCTTTACCAGCATCATCTCTTCCCCATGACGTATGTTCATGGAGTCGATCATGTTGGTGGAGCTTTTGGTGAATGATAAAAAATATATAGAGTCTATAACGTTGGTTTTGCCTTCTCCATTGCTTCCCACAAAACAATTGATTCCAGGACATAAGTCTAGGTCTGCTACGGCAATGTTCTTGTAATTTATTATTGAAAGGTGTTGGAGATACATTTGACGTCGTATTTGTCAATACAAAGTTACAAATAATAAGTGAATTATTATTTTTGCTTGATAAAAACTTTTAAAAAAAGGTGCCCAAAAACTTTTTGGACACCTTTTGATTAGATGTTTTGTTATTTTAATTATTTAACAAACACTTTAGATGTTTTCACGCTGCCGTCGCTGAGCATCATTTTTACTATATTGATTCCTTTCTGAGGATGGGATATTGATGAACCGCCCAACGTGTAGTATTTCAGACCAACAACTTGCAAACTGTTGTTTTCTATGTCGCGGATTGATGTCGCTTCTGCTCCCTCTGGAACTTGTGCTGATTCATATAACAATTGGAAGTTGTCAAGCTTGAACCAACCGGCACTGTCGTATGGATGTGGAGTTTCCTGCACTGCATCAACATTGTTTGTGCGGAATCCTAGATTAAGGTCTTCACCTTCCAACAAACCGAATGTCAACTCAATATGGCGAGGACAACTGGTTTCATTGTAACTTTGAGTCTGGGTGTAACCGGCATAGCTTAAGTGCATGTATTCTGCATCAGGATAGTCTGAATCACATAAGTACGCTTTTTGCATGTCTGTTGTTGCTAATGATGGCTTCAGTATCACTTCTGATGTCTCATCGTCAAATGTGGTATATAAATCCTCACTACCGAACATCTTTACATAGTTGTTTGCGAATATACGCTGAGTGGTCAGACATTGACCGCCCCAGTTCCATTCTACTACCATGTCGCAACTTAATGTATATGTTCCGGCTGGAAGACCCTTAATCACTTGATACAATTCTACTTCTGGAACATTGGCACCCCATATTCCCCATAAATGATCGCCGTCTGTGTACTGATGATTCCAACTGTTGCCATCTAAGTCTGTGGCATTGATGGCATCTCCACTATTAATTGCACACCAACCCATGTTTGCACCAGCTGCACCATATTCTGACTTCGAAGTGCATTCTATTCCATTAAATTTCAATGACCAACCGGCAGGAGGGTTCTCTACACCGTCGCTATTACGATTGTTCTGAGAAGACAAATCCTCAAAACTGCCATTGGTTATCACATTTGCATATTCACCTTCTTGAACTGCCTCAGACTTTACTTTCAAGATAGCATCATCGATGTCGGAAATTAAAGCTTCAATCTGTTCGGCATTGACATCGCGATCGTCGTATGCTATTTGGGCAGCCTCTATTGCAGGACTTAATTCCGTTTCTGCTGATGGAGCGTATGAATAATCTTCAAGGATTGTAAGACTATTATCTATTGCTTCCCACAATTTGTTGTAGGCATTTACAGATTCTTGGATTACGGATATCTTATCCTTCAAAGTCGTTATGACTAAATTGATTGCATCGGCTGGAGTGTCTGGATCCAATTCGCTGCCGGCGATTTGGGATACTTCTTCTTCTAATGATTTTTCAAATACATTGTTGTCTATGAAGTTGTTTACAACATTAATATAATGGTTAGCTACGTTTGCGGCATCTTCACCAATGTAACCCAATTTCTGGATTGTGAAATTGTCAACTTTAAACCAACCATCACCTCCTGCACTGTTGCCTGATGTACGATATGTGGCTGCTATATTGCCATCTGTGCGAACACCAAAGGTCAGTGTACCGTCATATACGTAAGCACGTACTTCTACTGGATAGAGTTCTCTGTCTGTTGTTACTTCAGGATTAGATGCGAAGGCATAAACTTCACTCAAATCAAGTACTTCTGGATCATACATCCCTTCGTCACCATAATAGGTACTGTTGAGGTTGCCGAATATGCGCTGTGTTGTCATACGTGAACCACTGCTGTTAGCGCCCGCCATCAAGCCTGCACCAACTAGATATGTTCCGTTTTCCAAACCTTCGATTGTTTGTGACAATTCAAATGTTGGAATTCCGCTTGTCCAGATGCCGAAACCAACGTTGCCGTCTTTTCCAGAACCATCACAGTCACTATTGATACCACACCAGTTGGCTATGCCATTTGACTGAATATCTGAAGCTGTATATACTTGAACTCCATTTATGTACATATTCCAACCGGTTGGAACATCTGCTACGATAGAGGTTTCACCACCACCCTGAGACGACAAATCTTCGAAACTCATGTTTTTACCCATTGAGGTCAAATCACCTGTGCCTTCTTTGAATGCCAATACGGCATTGTTTAGTGACGTGAGAGCTGCATCTACTTCAGAGGCTGAAGAAACGTGATTGAAGCTTGAAATGGCATTGTTTATTGCCTGAGTTAAGGCTGCTGTAGGCTCTTCCAGAATTTGTGCCTCTTCTATGGCTTTATACAATTCTGCTTTCTTGTTTAGGATTTCTGCTATCTTTTGAGGATCTTCTTCCCAGTTGTATTCAGATGATTTGTATGTGGATAATGCTAAATCGTAAGATGCCTGGAAACCAGTCTCATAGTCTTCATAACCACCTGATAGATATTCGCTCTCATATTCGTTCAATGCTTTTACGGCAACGAGATCATGCATGTATGCTGGAATGTTTTCTACTGATACAAATCCCCAATCAAATGATATTGAGTCTTTTGCGGAAAAATACACGTCCCCTGTTGATTCGTCATCTTCTTGGTTAATACCATTTAAACAATCTGGAAACCAAGGACCATCAAGATAGGTTACTACAAAATAGTCACCGCCATTGTTAAGGTGCATTCGTAAATCCTTTGTAGGAGTTAGTGAAGCGGTATTCATCGCGGAAGAATTGTGACCATCTTTCAATACCAGATTGTAGAAATTGTTCGCTTTGGCATCTAAATACCATGTACCTTTTGCATCCTGATTGAAATTGACGTTTGGGCTTCCTGGGGGTAATAACATGTAATATGGTGCGTCAATCTCTTCTGTGATAGGTTCACCAGTTTCTTCATCATATTCTCCTGTTTCCACCGATTTAGTGCCAGGGAGTGAAAATGACCAAGTGCCGTCAGCGTTGGACAATGCGGTGAATGCGTAGGATGCATAGTTGGAATTGCTTTGACCAAGAAAGTAAAGGGCCCCATCCCACGATGTGCGACTCATGTATTGAGTCGAATTCTGTGCTCGATTTACAAGCACGTACTTTTGTCCGTTGATTGGCACTTCTGGCTTTATGTTTGGCTCTACTTGAGCATTGACAGCCAGGCTTAATGCCAAAAAACTCATTAAAATGTAAAATTTTTTCATAAAATAATTAAGATTAGTTAGTTAATTACATATTCATTTATGGAATGCAAATATATTAATTTATATCGTTTTATGCAAATCAAGATTGGTTATTTTAAAAATAATAGCCAAATTTCTTTTTAATATTTAAAATATATGAATAATTATGATTCTTTTATGGATAATGACAAACGTCCTCTAACTATGTCCACATTTAAAACTTTTACATTTACATGTTGGTGAAGGCTTACTACTTCTGTGGGATCACTAACGTAACGATCTGCTAAATGACTTATATGAACAAGTCCATGGGTATGTACCCCAACATCTACGAAACAACCAAAGTTTGTGATATTTGTGACTATACCTGGTAATATCATTCCTTCTTGTATATCTTCTAATGTTTTCACGCTTTCATTGAATGAGAAACTCTTCAGCTTTTGACGTGGATCACGTCCAGGTTTCGATAATTCTTCCATTATGTCTGTCAATGTTGGGATGCCTATCGTTTCATTCACGTATTGTTCCAGCTTTACTTGAGACCTTAAATTACTTTCTTTCATTAAGTCAACTACTTTACATCCCACGTCGTTGGCCATCTTTTCTACTATATGATAACTTTCTGGATGAACACCGCTGTTGTCTAAAGGATTATCGCCTTCACGAATTCTTAGAAAACCGGCACACTGCTCGAATGCCTTGTTACCCATACGTGACACGTTCAGCAGTTCGCGACGGTTCTTGAATGCTCCATGTTCTGCACGGTAATCTACTATGTTTTGGGCTAATTGTGGACCTAAACCGCTTATGTATGTCAAGAGATGTTTTGAGGCTGTGTTCAAGTTTACACCTACCCGGTTCACGCATGACACTACGATTTGATCTAGATTCTTTTTTAACGCTCTTTGGTCAACGTCTTTCTGATATTGACCCACACCTAGGCTGCTTGGATCGATTTTAACAAGCTCTGCCAACGGATCCATCAGTCTGCGACCTATTGAAACGGCACCCCTGACCGTCACGTCGTAATCTGGAAATTCGTCTCGTGCTACTTTCGATGCTGAATATATGGATGCACCATCTTCACTAACTACATATATTTCTATCGATTTTGGAAGATTCAAACTTTTGATAAACGATTCAGTCTCTCTACTTGCGGTTCCGTTTCCTATGGATATTGCTTCGGTTTTGTATTGTTTAGTCAATGTCCATATCTTATTTCCTGCTAACTGACGATTGGTCATGGAACCCGTATGGCCAGGAGTGTGAGGATATATGGTTTCATTGTGAAGCAAGTTGCCTTCGCTATCCAGACATACGGTTTTACAACCGGTGCGAAAACCTGGGTCTATCGCCAATACGCGTTTCTGACCTAAAGGAGCTGACATCAACAGCTGTTCTAAGTTTTTTGCGAAAATCTGAATGGCGGATGCATCGGCTTCTTCTTTGGAACTGTGTGCAAACTCTGTCTCTATACTTGGCTTCAGCAAACGCTTGAATGAATCCTCTACTGCTTTTGATACATACTCGGATGACTCTCCTCTGCCATGTACCCACAGACGATTTAGCCTTTCCATGCAAAGGGAATCATCTCCACTTATGTTAACGCGTAAAAAACCTTCATGTTCACCTCTACGAATTGCTAATATACGATGTGATGCACAACGACTGAGCTTCTCGCTGAAATCAAAATAATCTCTATATTTCTGACCTTCTTCTTCCTTCCCTTTTATCACCTTTGAGCTTATTACAGCATCATAATTGAAATTATTCCTAACTATATTGCGGGAACGGACATCTTCACTCACTCTCTCGGCTATTATGTCCATGGCGCCATTAATGGCTTCATTGACATTGCTTACATTCTTCTCTGGGTTTATATATTCTTCTGCATAACGTTCTACCTCATTTGAACGTTGAAGGAGGATAAAGTCCGCTAATGGCTCCAATCCCTTTTCTTTTGCTATCTGTGCACGAGTTCTGCGTTTTGGTTTATAAGGCAAATATATGTCTTCCAAATCTGTTGAATCCCAACAGTTTTCTATTTGTTCTTTCAATTCGTCGGTCAAAACTCCTTGAGATTCTATCGTTGACAATATGCTCTCTTTCCGTTTGGATAGGTCTTTCAGTTTTTCATATTCATCGTTTATCTTGCCTATTTCCACTTCGTCTAGTCCTCCGGTGCGCTCTTTCCTATAACGGCTTATGAATGGTATCGTACATCCTTCGTCAAATAACTCGATCGTGTTGGTTACCTGTCTCAAGCTTATACCACATTGGGATGATATTAATTCTTTAATCTTATTCATTTATTTTCTTTAATTTAATTTTACTTACAAATTTACTCAAAAATATTATATTTTCTTTCCTAAACACGTTTTTTTTATGTACTTTTGCTTAGGGTATTTATCATTGATTATGAAAACAGTTAAATTTATTTCTCCTTTTTGTTGCCTGTTAATTTGTACTTGCATTTATGCTCAGAAACTAGATGTCGATAAACAACTTGACTATTGTCATGGCCAAGTTGTTCGGGCTTTAAAAATACTTAGACCTTTTGGTTATAATGTGATGCCTCGCAATATACTTGCTAACGACACTCTTCCCGGATGGAATTGCAGAATGCCTTTAGCGGAAGAATGGTGCTCCGGATTTTGGACTGGAATACTTTGGATGGATTATCAGCATACACACGATGATAAAATCAAGAATATTGCTAAAGGATACACCGCTTCATTGGATTTTCTGGCTTCTCAACCGGTATATGACCATGATTTGGGTTTTATAGTCATAAATTCCTTTCTTAAAGGATATGCTCTTACACACGATGAACATTATAGGGATGTAGCTCTTGAATGTGCTGATTCTTTAGCTACATTATTCAATCCAAATGTGGGAACTATGCTGAGTTGGCCACGTCATGTAAAGGATTATGGAGGTCATAACACGATTATGGATAATATGATTAATCTTGAATTGCTGTTTTGGGCTGCAGAAAATGGTGGAAATCCTCATTTGAAGGACGTGGCTGTCAAACATGCGGAAACTACAATGAAATATCATTTCCGACCAGATGGTTCATCTTATCATGTTGCCGTGTATAACCAGAAAACAGGAAGATTCATTAAAGGACTTACCCATCAGGGATATGCCGACTGGTCTATGTGGTCTAGGGGTCAAGCATGGGCAATTTATGGTTATACCATGGTGTATAGATATACTCATGACATACGTTTCCTGAAGCATGCACAAAAAGTAACCGACATTTATATTAAAAGACTCAAGAAAACAAGTAATGACTGGATACCCTTATGGGATATGGACGACCCGAGAGGTAAAAAAGCACCAAAAGACGCTTCTGCAGCCTGCATTGTCTCATCTGCATTGATTGAATTGTCTGAATATGTGGATGGACGCAAGAAACACGATTATTTGAATTATGCCATGAAGATCCTTGAAGATTTAAGTACAGATAAATATATGTCAATGAACAAGAATGTAGCATTCCTCATGCATTCAACCGGACATCATCCAGCTGGTTCTGAAATTGATGCTTCTATAATTTATGCCGATTACTATTATATGGAAGCTCTGCTACGCCTTAAATCTATTAATCTTTAATTATTGTTAATTTTTATTTATTCATTTTTATACTTCCCTTCACATGACTCCTCAACTTGAAGTTATTTCACTTATGAAACGTATTGGTGAAAGAATTTTGTTTCAAGACATTTCTTTCACTGTTAACGAACGTGACAGGGTTGGAATTATCGCTAAAAATGGGACAGGAAAAACCACTTTGTTAAACATAATTGCTGGATTGGATGGATTTGATGATGGAAAAATTGTTTGTAAAAATGGATTGAACATTGGATATCTGATGCAGTCTCCTTCTTTCAATAATGAGGATAATATTCAGGAACTTTGTTTTGGTAAAGACAGTGACATAAAATTAAAACAGTTGTTGACGAAACTGAAAATTACGGATTATCAATTACCTTTTGGCAAAATGTCAGGAGGGATGATCAAGAGAGTCGCCTTGGCTATGGTGCTTGAGAAAGAACCTGACCTTATCCTACTAGATGAACCTACCAACCATCTCGATCTTGATATGATTGAATGGCTTGAAAACTATTTGTCGAAAACTTCCAAAAGTCTGCTTATGGTAACCCACGACAGATATTTTCTCGATCGTGTTTGTAATACGATTATTGAGATGGATGACAAGAGAATCTATGCTTATCAGGGTAATTATTCATATTATCTTCAGAAAAGACAAGAAAGAATTGATAATCTTACTGAAGACATCATAAGGGCTAACAATCTCTATAGAAAAGAACTGGAATGGATGAGAAGAATGCCCCAAGCAAGGGGACATAAAGCTAAATATCGTCAAAATGCTTTTTATGAACTTGAAAAAATTGCAAAGACAAGAATTAATAATGATAACATTAATTTAAATACTGCGGCTTCATATATCGGCTCAAAGATTTTTGAGGCCTATGATGTTTGTAAAGCATTCGGAGATAAGGTTATTTTAAATGATTTTACTTATATTTTCTCTAGATATGAGAAAATGGGCATTGTTGGAAATAATGGAACTGGAAAGACTACATTTATTAGAATGTTGTTAGGAGAACAAAAACCCGACTCTGGTAAAATTGTGATAGGAAAGACCGTAAGATTTGGATACTATTCTCAAGATGGTATTGTGTTTAAGGAAAATCAGAAAGTCATCGAGGCGGTTAGGGATATTGCAGAATATGTGGAGCTTGGCAATGGCAACAAACTCTCAGCATCACAGTTCCTGCAAAATTTCTTGTTCTCTCCTAAAGAACAATACAACTATATTGAGAAGTTAAGTGGTGGAGAAAGAAGACGACTCTACCTTTGTACGGTGCTAATGAGATCTCCTAATTTCCTTATTCTTGACGAACCAACCAACGACTTGGATATTATGACATTACAAATACTGGAGGAATATCTTAGGAATTTTAAGGGATGTCTCATTATCGTCAGTCACGACAGATATTTCATGGATCGTGTTGTCGATCATGTACTTGTTTTTAATGGAGATGGAACCACTAAGGATTTTCCAGGTAATTATTCACAATATAGAGATTGGAAACTTGAACAAGATGCATTGAATAAGGTTAATAACATTCCTATTGAATCTACAAAACAAATCGCATACAAGGAAAAAACACAAAACAACCGTAAACGTAAACTTACTTATAAGGAATCTAAGGAATTCGACTTTCTTGAAGTGGAAATAGATAATTTGGAAAATGAAAAAGGATTGATTGAATCTAAGTTGAGTTCGGGGACATTGACTGCAGACGAAATAACGAATTTGTCTAAACGGTTGGGATTGATTAACATCGATTTGGAGGCAAAATCTGAACGCTGGTTTGAATTATCAGAAATTGCCGGGGGATTATAATCCGATATTTATCATCTAATATTCAAATATTTATATGCTTTTATGAAAATTAATTCTGCAAAGTTCATCATTTCTAGTCCGAGAGCGGACATGTGTCCGAAAACATCTGAACCTGAATATGCTTTTATAGGAAGGTCCAACGTCGGAAAATCATCTCTTATAAATATGCTGACAGGGCATTCCAAGTTGGCTATGACATCGTCCACGCCTGGTAAGACCATGCTTATCAATCATTTCCTCATAAATAATGAATGGTTTATTGTTGACCTTCCTGGATATGGGTTTGCTAAAAGGGGGAAGAGGGAAATGGATAAACTGCAAAATCTCATTTATTATTATGTTTTGGAAAGAGAACAACTGACTTGTTTGTTTTTGCTAATTGACATCCGACACGAACCACAAAAAAAGGATGTGGAATTTATGGAATTCCTCGGAGAAAAAGGAGTCCCGTTCGCTATTGTCTTCACTAAAGCGGATAAGCTGCCTAAGATGAAGGTGAAAAATCAGGTTAATACATATCTTAATCATATTAAAGATGCATGGGAAAAACTCCCTCCTTATTTCATTACTAGTGCCTCTACGTCGTTAGGCAAAGATGATATACTTGATTATATAGATTCGATTAATAAGTCATTAAAGGCTGCTTCTAATAATTAGCTTTAGATTATGTTTTGACTATTTTTTATGATAAACAGTTTGTTTTATATATTTTTTACATATATTTGTCATTAAAATATTGTTAAACCATTTAAATCATTTGTTTTATGTCAACAGGATTAATTGTTATTCTTATTGTTGTACTATTGATTGTACTATGTGTGGGATACTTTATTAGTGTTCAACGCAATATCGTATCTACCGACGAGTATTGCCAAAATGCAATGAGTCAGATTTCCGTGCAACTCAACTCTCGTTGGGATGCTGTAATGTCTTTGGCGAAAATCGCTGCACAATATGCTAAGCATGAATCGGAAACTTTGATTAACGTCATTCAACAGAGAAGAATGGGGGAGGTCACAAATGCTCAGCAAGCCAACGAACAACAGGATGCCATTTCAAATGTGATGAGCAGAATCATGGCTATTGGTGAAGCTTATCCTGATCTTAAGGCTGATAGTCTTTATAAGGAAACTATGGATGGAATTCGTGATTATGAAGAGAAGGTCAGAATGAGCCGCATGGTCTATAATGACACTGCTACCAAGTATAATAGGATAATTCGACAATTCCCGTCATCGATGATAGCATCTATGCTTGGATATCGGGATTTGAAGGAATATCTAAAAGTTGATGAAGATAAGAAAACTTCATATCCAAATTTAGATGATGCGTTTAAAAACTAAAATATCATTATTCTTTGCGGCATGGTTGTACTGTGCCGCAAATATGTTTCCGCAACCTGTACTCGAAAAACTAAATGTCGATGTACAGCTTATGGATAATGGAGATGCTTTAATAACGGAAACCAGAACAGCCGACGTGGATGATTATGGAACGGAATTCTATATAGTGATAAACAACTTGGATGGAATGGATGTCAAGAATTTTTCTGTGTCCGACGAGTCTGGTTCTATATATGAGTTTGTTGGTGAATGGGATGTGGATCGATCAAGATTGGATAAAACAAATAAATGTGGAATTGTAACTAAAGAAAATGGATATGAATTGTGCTGGGGATTAGGTAAAGAAGGAGAACGAGTTTATATCGTTTCATACATGGTTACTAATTTAGTTAAAGCATATTCCGACTATGATGGCTTCAATTATATGTTTGTTGCCAGAAATGTCAACCCGACACCGCAGGTCGCTGAAATTAAGATTCATCCACAAACTGATAAGACTTGGACGAAGGAACAGGTGAAGATGTGGGCTTTTGGATTTGAAGGCGACATAGAGTATTTAGACGGATATGTCATTGCTAGAACAATGGATAAATTGGGCATCGATAACTCAATGATTATTATGCTCCAATTCGACAAAGGGCTATTCTCTATTGATGATGTTTCAGAGGATAGTTTTGAAGTGATAAAACAACGTGCGTTTGAAGGTAGTGATTATCTTGATGAACAAAAACCTCGTGGTTTTTTGGAAAGGGTTAAAGAAGAACCTGGCATTTTGGTGGCTTTGTCTTTGGGACTTGTCGCATTATTGGGACTTCTATTTTCATGGTATAAAATATGGCAATTAAGGAAAAAAGCCAACAAAGACCTCCTGTGGTATCGGGAACTGCCTTATAATGGAGATTTGCAAAAGGCTAATGAGGTGTTGAATGTGCTTACATTTGGAAAAAATGACTATAAGAAACTTGTCAGTGCAGCCGCATTGCGTCTAATTAGCATTGGGGCTTTGAGAATTGAGGAACATTTTGTTGAACCTACTGGATTTGCTAAATTGGTGGGCAAAGAAGGAAAGAATATGCGACTAATTACAATAGGAGAACTGAATGAAGTAAGAAATCTTAAAATCACTCCTTTGTTAAGACTATTGTATAATCTGTTTCGTGATGCATCTGGAGACGACCTCATTCTTCAACCAAAAGAATTTAAACGTTTTCTCAACAGCAATACGAATAGGCTGAAGACTTTTATGGAAACAATCATGACTAAATCCTCTGTAAAGAAGTGCAATGAGGATATTGATAATGTTAGAAAATTGCTCGGACTGAAGAAATTCCTAAAAGATTTCACTCTTGCTAACGAACGAGGGGTACAAGAGCTTGCATTGTGGGGCGATTACCTTGTGTATGCCGAATTGTTTGGTTGTGCTGATCAGGTGAGAAAAGAAATGATGCAGATTAATCCGGAATTCCTCAAGATGGATGATATGTATAATGCTTTGTTTGATGACGACCTCGTTCATGAAGTTACAGCTCTTGCTCTTTTAAGTGTCGCTACCGGCACGTCTGCAATAAATGCGGAAAGAAATAGTGGGGGAGGGGGATTCTCTTCAATTGGTGGAGGAGGTGGATTCTCCGGAGGTGGTTCCGGAGGTGGTATACGTTAAAATTAACAATGATGATAATTCCATCTTTATTCCAATTGTTAAATCTTTGGTTCCTAAAATATAATGACCGATTCGGATACCCAAATCGGCCATTTTTTAGAATGTTGGAGTAAAATCATTTTCAAGGTCATTCAAAATATCTTTTGTACAATCCTTGGAATCCTGCACCATGACGGGCTTCGTCTTTTGCCATTTCATGAACAGTATCATGTATGGCGTCGAGATTTAATGCTTTGGCCTTTTTGGCGATTTCCATCTTGCCTGCACATGCCCCTTCTTCTGCGAGCATTCGTTTGTAAAGGTTGGTTTTGGTATCCCAAACCAATTCGCCCAGTAATTCTGCGAAACGGGATGCATGGTCAGCCTCTTCTAAAGCATAACGTTTGAATGCTTCTGCTACTTCAGGATAGCCTTCGCGATCAGCTTGACGACTCATTGCTAAATACATACCTACTTCTGAACATTCACCGGCAAAGTGATCTTTCAATCCTTGAAGAATGAATTTACCATCTTCTGTGTCTGGTATGTCATTTGCTACGCCTAATACGTGCTCGGTCACAAAATTTAATCCGGTATTTTCCTCAACCTCCTTAAATTTAGAACCTGGTACCTTACATTGTGGACATTTCTCTGGTGGTGTGTCACCCTCATGTACGTAACCACATACAGGGCACACCCATTTTTTTGTTGCCATAATCTTTACGTTTTAGAATTTAATAACTGTTTCTATATGTTTGTTTCAATTACAAAAATAATGATTTTATATTTCATCTACAAATAAAATAACATTTATTGTATTTTATTTTATTCCTCAAAATATTTTATCTTTGACTTTTGAAATTTCTGTTGACTCTTTACAAAAGTCAATAGCAGATGCAAAAAAACAAAAGGGAGACCTCCGTCTCCCAAAGATTAGTTAAATTTGCATTGCTATGTCCAAACAACTAACCTCAGAGCAAAGGTACTACATTTATTTGAGAAAGCAAGCAGGTAGTACTCAAAAATTCATTACAAAAGCAATAGGAGTTAGTGAATCCATTTGACTCTTTATTGACTCTTTATTGACTCTTTATTGAAATTTCTATGTGGAAAAATTCTATTGTTTATTTGGTGCATTAAAAATTTATATCTAAATTTGCATAGTTTTTCAAAATATGTGTTTCGGATTTAGTGTAAAAACCGAAAACCTGTTTTTCTAATTTATTTCCTTTTGTTTTTTGCTGTAACGATTTTCGTTATATTCTTTTATTTACACTCTTATTTCATTTATGTTATATTTTATAAGGAATAATAATGGATTTTCTCCATTATTAAAGATACGGCAAATGTTTGACTAAGGCAATAATAACTTTTTTATCATAATGCAATATACAAAAGATCAATTAAGCGGAATGACTGTGGAGCAATTAAAAGTAATTGCTAAAGAATTGGGTATTAAAACATCTGGAATGAAACAGATGGACTTGGTATATGAGATTCTTGATAAATCCGCTATAGTAAATGCTGCGGATAAGGTGGCGAAACAGTCAAATACAAAAAAAAGAACGAGAATAAAAACTGTAGATAAAGTATATACTGCTACTCAAGATAAAGCTAAAAAAGTGGACAAAACAATACAGAAAAACATTGACGATTCTCTGTTTGCATCCATTGCTGAAGAAGATAAGAACTTAACTTCCGAAAATAATGCAGAGCCTTTGCCTGAGACGAAAGCTAATGACATTAAAAAAGAAGATGTCAAACAAGAATCAACTGAGGAAAAGTCCAAAACCGCCAAGCCCAAAAAGACTACTAAGAAATCAACAAAAAAGGCTGACGAGAATAATGATGAAAACGATAAAGGAAAAGTAACTAAGCCCGAAACTAAGAAGAAAAAAAAGAAAACTGATGAGAATGTGGCTGATTTGAAGGAAGTGGAGAATGTTAAGCCGTCTGGGGATTTTGTTGTTGTGGAGATGACTGATAATGCTGACCTGCAGGATAAAGTTGATAATTCTAGCAATATCGATTTAAACAATACTGATACCCAAGATGCTGAGAATCAACCCGATTATAAGCAACAGGACACGACGGCAAACATGCAACAGGACACGATGGCAAATGACTTGGATACCGACTTCATTATTATTGAAGATATTCCTGCAGAAGAATATGTCATTGGACGTAATATAATAGATATTATTAAGAATGGTTATTCTGATAAAACACCACAAGGAAATGGCCAAAATAAAAACAACGGTCAACCTGAATCGGTTAATAAACAAAAAGAAAAAGCATACGATTTCGGTAATTTATTGACAGTAACTGGAGTATTGGAGCTTATCGACAACTACGGTTTCTTACGTTCAGCTGATTATAATTACCTCGTTTCTCCTGATGATGTATATGTGAATCAAGCACAGGTTAAACAATATGGACTTAAAACCGGTGATGTGGTTGAGGGTACTGTCCGACCGCCTAAAGAAGGAGAGAAATTTTTCCCGCTTATTAATGTAAATAAAATTAATGGATGTGACCCATCTGTTATTAGGGACAGAATTTCTTTTGAATACCTCACGCCGCTATTCCCGGATCTTAAATTCAATCTTTGTTCGGGAGATGGTACGGATTCGGATTCTTCTAGGGTCGTGGATTTGTTCTCACCTATAGGAAAAGGGCAGAGAGCGCTTATTGTTGCGCAACCTAAAACAGGTAAGACACTTCTTATGAAAGATATTGCGAATTCTATTGCAAAAAACCATCCTGATGCCTATCTTATGATGCTTCTTATTGATGAACGACCAGAGGAAGTGACAGATATGGCAAGAACAGTTAATGCGGAGGTCATTGCTTCTACTTTTGATGCGCCTGCTGAAAATCACGTGAAAATTGCAGGACTTGTCCTTGAAAAGGCTAAACGTATGGTTGAATGTGGACATGATGTCGTTATCTTCCTTGATTCTATTACTCGACTCGCTAGAGCATACAACACTGTAAGCCCAGCATCAGGGAAAGTGCTTTCAGGAGGTGTGGATGCAAATGCTCTTCAAAAACCAAAACGTTTCTTCGGCGCTGCCAGAAATATTGAAAATGGAGGATCTCTGACTATTATTGCTACTGCATTGATTGATACAGGCTCCAAAATGGATGAAGTTATTTTTGAAGAGTTCAAAGGTACAGGTAATATGGAACTACAACTTGATAGAAACTTGTCGAATAAACGTGTATTTCCTGCTGTCAATCTTATTGCATCTTCAACCCGTAGGGATGATTTACTGCAAGATCCTATTACTCTTCGACGGATGTGGGTGTTGCGTAAATACATTGCCGACATGACACCACTGGAAGCTATGGACTTCATGTTGGAACAAATCAGAAATACAAAAAACAACGATGAATTCCTTCTTAGCATGAATGGATAAGGATAATTTTTATTCTGGACACTATAAATTAAGGCCCCTAATGCTTTCTAACATTGGGGACCTTAATGTTTTTTGTTTTGTATGTGATTCACTATAAATGAATTGGCTCTATAATGAGCTTTTTCAGTGAATTGTGTGTAAATTTACGTTTTATTCAAGTTCTACATCTTCTACATCTTCTATATCTTCAGTTCCTTCTGGTGCTACTTTGTTAATTGTTGTCTCTACGCTTTGTTGGAAACGGATAAGACTTTTGTATAGGTCGCTGCTCTCATCTTCAATCATTTTCTCAACTGCCTTGTCGTTCATTACTTCTTCTAAATTTTCACTTACTGCTTCAAAGGTAGAGTAAATAATATATACGGAAATAATGTTGTCGGCAGAGTCAAACTTTTCCGAAAAATCATTTAAAAGTGTTGTGACTGCTTCTACGGGATCCTCTATGCTACTATAATATGATACAAGAGAATCAACTTCTTCTTCATCATACATTTTTATTTCTTCACTGTCTTCTTCTTCGACATATTCGCTTATTTCAAGACGTTCTGTGGTAGTAGTTCGCTCCTCTTCAAATTTAGCAAATAACTCTTCTATGATTTTTAGCTCTGAGCTCGTTGGTTCATAATTGGGATATAATTCACTTAATTCAGATAGTTTTTCTTGAAATTCGTTTTTGGTCTCATTGTATTGGCTTTCATCTGCTACTGATGAAATTTTTTCAATATACGTATTGAAAAGTGCAACCAATTCGTCAAATGGACCGTCATAGGCGATGCTTATTCTGCTATGTGAATGGAATGTGGCTTCTGATTTGCCAGTTCTGGCGAATGAATAATTTGGCACTATTAACGTAATGGCTATGGCTGATATTACTATCTTTAATGTCGATTTCATTTTAATATATTTTGAAGTGTTATTTTTCATTTCAGTATCTATGTCGTTCTTCGACAAGTAAAGCTTTTTAGGCTTTTGGGATAATTCACTTTGCAAATATAATAATTAAATTGAAAACATAACTTATGTTTGATATAAAAAATCAGTGATTCTTAAAATATTCGAAAATATTCAGAATCACTGATTGTGTTTTATCTTTTGTTTTAACTATTGGGCTGTAAAATAATTCACGCTCGTACTGCCGTTCTTGAAATAATTTGCCGAGCTCGTCCCTTTTGCACTGCTGCCTATATACAGACCCTGAAACGATTCCGTTGCATCTGTTGGAGCCGTAGTAGAGTAGGTGAGATAATATTTGCTACCCTTAACCATACCTTTGGCTGTAATCAAAGATAGAGTGCTACTTATGTTGACAGGAAACTTGTATGTAACCAGGTTGTTGCCGCTTGCATCTGATAAGGTATAATAGTAGGAGGAATTATAACTCATGGTGCTGGTGTTGAAATAATAGCCCTGTGTTGCGTTGGATATGCTACTGCTTGAACTTCCACCTCCTTGGGCTCCTCCAGCGCTTAAGCCTATACCTGTTCCAGTTATCTGTATATAACTGTTGTTGTCACAGTCTAAACCTTCTTGTGGAGAGCCTATGGACGTATATGCAAATACAACGCCGTTGCCTATGGTAATTGCACCGCTTCGTCCATAATTGGAATCCACTGCGTCATTGCCATTAGAGTAGCAGATGGTTATGCCGCCATTGAATATTATCTGATAAGTACTGTTTATACAGTCGTCATAACATTTAAAGTAGTGTTGGCCACCACGGATTTCTATGTTGCCGCTTTTTGTCTCTAATCCTTCTGCACCATTGGTTGATGTGGAATATGTGCTTGTACCTCCGTAGATTGTGGCTGTTGTTTGAACTTTGATACCCTTTGATGATGAACCGGTGTTTGTCTGGCCACCAGGACCTCCGCCACCAAATGGATTACCTCCACCACTTGAACTGCTTCCCAAACTGCTACCTGTTGTCGTCACTGAGAGAGTCGGACCATTACCATCTGATGTACCTTGGATATAGTTTCCACTACTTTTTATACATTTGCCACCAGTGCCTGTGGCTTTGAGGGTTATTTTGCCTGACAAAAGCTTGACACTTGTATCGCCTTTTATACATTTGGCTGTGTAGTTGTCATTCGTACCTTCTACACCCGCACCACTATTTGTAATGGTCAATGTCCCGCCTTGGGTGGTTACATTGGCAGATGATATGCCTCTCCCTGCTTGACCGCTTGACGTTATGGTCATTTCTCCACCCGACTGGAAGAAATCCACACATTTGATTCCTGTACTATAGGATGCGTCATTGCCGTTGACCAACATGGATCCACTTGGAGTGAGTTTGATGTTACCGCCACTTACGGTCACTGTGGATTTGGACTTTATACTTTTACTCATTACTCCACTATTGGAGATGTCCAGAGTGCCTCCTGAGATAGTTAGGGCTCCGTCTGATTTCATACCTATCGCATTATATCCTTCACCGCTTTCTTCACTTACATCTGTACTTCCTGAATAGGTGTTCGTGACATTGGAAAGGCTATATGTCCGAGTGGTTCCGCTTGTTGAATAACTATTGCTGATACTATAGTATATGTCGCTTCCTGAGGTTGGAGCTGTGAAATTGGCTGATCTTATAGTATAAGTTGTACCACGGCTTGTATAATTGTCGCCCTGGATATAATAGCTGACGCTTGTGTCGGCATTCTTGAAGTCATAGTAATAGAATGTGGCACTTGAATAACCTGAAGTTTTAGTTACCGTGGAAGTCAATGAAGCAATCTTTGTTCCTGAACTGTTATATAATACAGGGTTTTTCCATATTTGGCTGCCGCCTTGTCCTCCTCCGCCTGACCCTCCGCCTGGCCCTCCGCCACTTGTAGGCAAACTGATATACACTACATAGGATTTGCTGTCTATACTACTACCACTGCCATCATCCGTTAATTCAACTGTACCACCTTTACCATTGGCCTTAATGGTTATGTTAGTAGTGGCATTTGATTCATCTATGTTGATACTGCCTTCGGCACTAATTCCCTTTCCACCTTCACCACTGTTGGTTATCACTATGGTTCCCCCACTAATATTTATATCGCCATCGGCTTTCAAACTAGTAGGGTAACTTATGTCGGTGGATGTGGTAGTTATGGCCCCGGTCTGGCTCACATTTATATTCCCTCCTTGAATTATTATGTCTTTATCTGCCTTGATACCCTTACATGCGTCACCACTTATTGTTAGGTCAATGATTCCGTCAAGTAAAGTAAAGCTGCCCGTATCATCTTCTTCACTCCCGTCTGATTCGTATGATACCTGAATGCCATCGTCACCCACATTCTTGACAGTTAAACTACCACTTTCCATCGTGAAATACTGATTGCAGTTTATACCATCTTTCAATGCAGATAAAACGTTGATTGTGCAATTCTTTATTTCAACATATTCTTTGCTCCAAATTCCATTACTGCCATTACCATTAATGTTCAATGTTCCATGACCTTTGAATTCTGTGTGCCCTTTGCATACGAAACAGCCTTTATCTGAAGTTTCAATTCCGTCTGTCAGCGTGTTTTCTGTATCTTTCTTTATGCTTACCGATATGCGTTTCCCGTTTTGGATATTTATGGCAGCGCCATTGGGGTTTTTCAATGAAAGGCCATTGAGTTCTATGCTGGACTTGTAGGAACCTGTCATGTAAAATTCTCCATCATTGCTGTTACCAGATAATGAATAAGTGATTTCACCACATGACTCGTCATTTACACCGCTATCTTGAGTAAGCGTTACATGACTCCCACTCACCGTCGCGTCTATATATTGCGCTATATTGCCCGACACATATACTTTTGTCTGGCTTTCATCATCAAAACTGACGTTTACTGTATTGTCTGTTACAGTGGCAAAATCTACGTATGCACGTGTCAAATCGCTTAGGTTGAATGTCTTGTTCATTATGGTCAGACTACTTCCACCTGAGTATGTCATATCTCCTGCTTGTGAGGCGGGAAATTGGTAAACAACGTTGTTAACCTCGACATTTAACGTTTGCGATGTTAATGGAACGCTTATTAGTAGAGCCATTAATATTAATATGTTTCTTTTCATTTTATCGAGATTTTAATTTGTTGTCTTCCGCTTTTCACTATATATATGCCTGGCACCATTTTAGATTTGGCTGCTTCCAAATTCTTGTATTGCCCCAATGAAATACCTGTTGTAGTATATAATTCAATTGGTTGGGATGATGATTCGCCTTCTATAGTTTGAATACCTGTACTTTCTTTTGTAACATCTGATTCGGAAAAATACATTTTTGTTAGGTCTGTTAAGGTAAAAATTGTTTTACCTTCGTCATTCTTGGCTACAAGTGTTCCGTCTTCTACTGTTAGCTCTAAGGAAAGTGATTCAATGGAACCTGATTCTGTTTGACCGGATTCAACTTGTTTTAACACTGCTATGGATACTACCGATCCGTCTGAACTCTCGAATGTCAGATATGGGTATTCTCCATCTGCCATTGCTTTCAGGCTAATGGATAATAGCAATAGTGATAATAATAGATTTCTCATAGGTTTTTATAATATTTATTTTTAATTTCTTTTTATTATGCAAATATAGTGATTTTATGAATATATTCTTCTATTTTGTGCTAAATAACGTTTTTTTTTTATTTGTTTTCTCTATACCTTTTGCATATTTTAATGATAATATGCAGTTATTATTCGTCCATATAATCAAAAACGGGAAAGATTAAATTCCTTCCCGTTGTGTATTGATTTTTAGAACTTGTCTTATATTATTTGTATATAAATTTAATAGCGCATACGTTACCTTCTGCATCACGTGCTTTTGCTATATATGTACCCGTTGGTAATACACTCATTCTGAATTCACTCTTTTCATCGGTAAGCTTAAGGCGAGTGGTAGCTACTTCTTGACCAGACATTGTGTATATAGTTAAGTCTGTCCAGGCGCTTTCTTCACTATGTACTACAACTGCATCGTGTGAATAGTATATCTTCAGACCATTGTTTGAGTTTATCAGAACACTGCCAATTCCCGTCTCTGGGTCTTCTGGCTTTTCCTGAGAGGCCACCTCGCTATAGGTCGTGTGGATATTCGACTTGTTGATAGTCGGGATATTCATGACGTAAACTTCTTCAGAACCGTTTGGATAACGACCTACAGTCATGTCTCCGTTGTGAGCTGGATAACGAAGGATATCTGTCCATGACTGGTCTGGAGGAGTCAACATCACAACACCGCCTTCGGCTGCAAGTTTGAAACTGCTGTGCAACTGGCTGATCGGATCAAGCTTGTCGCACCATACCAGTAAGAAACCATGCGCTGGAATTATCGTGCTGGCGGTGCTGCCGTCATTACTGATCTGATACTTCGTTGGCTTGCTTTCATTGTCACTCAAATACCAACCTGACAGGTCGATATCTTCATCTGTCGTGTTG
>FLNY01004045.1_pt1 | contig 76887 bp, 60 predicted proteins | sample 1140381 | NCBI WGS metagenome assembly FLNY01 (sample SAMEA3878172, study PRJEB12797) | bioreactor metagenome | biome: Moose rumen | place: Sweden | collected 2011-10
TTTTCTTTAATATTTCCATCATTTTCTTTCTTGCAGCGCATATCATCGTCTTTGTGCTGGTAGGCGTTGCATTGCAGGTTGTAGCAATTTCCACCATTGACATTCCTTCGGCTCGCATCATCAACATTCGCTGTTGCGTTCTCGGCAATTTTGCCAAAGCATTGCTTATTATCTGCTCGGTGTCGTGAGTTATCATCGACTGATCAGCCTGTACGTTTCCGATGATGTTGCTGGTCTCGTCAAGCGGCTCATGTTGCTCTTTATTGAGTTTCAAGATGTCAATGCACACATTCTTTGCAATCAACATAGCCAGTGCTTCGGGCTTCTGATAATCGCTAAGTCTGTCTTGCATTTGCCACAGACGCAAAAGCGTTTCTTGTACGGCATCCTCCGCGTCGTAGGCCAGTTCCTGCTTGTCGAAGAAACTCCGGCAGAGATTCATCAGCTTTGGACGAACGGATGTTGCGATATTTTGAAAGTCTTGCGATTCCATTTTATTGATGCACTTCTGCTATTAACACGAATAAGAACGGGAAAGGTAAACTAAAAAAATGCGTAAACATTTCGCTGGTTCATCAGCAAAGTTACGGAATGTCCCACGAAAAAGCCCCCGACAAGACCGAAAAAGTGTCTGCCGAGGTGAAAGTCTGAACAAATGTTCAGGGGTTTTGTGAATATTTGGAATTATTTCTCCGAAAACGTGACACCCTTGCGGATGCGTGACAACTGTTGGGGAGTGATGCAGAGGAACGAGGCGATGGCATTCAGGGGGAGATGGCGGGCGATGCCCGGGCAGCGGCGGAGCAGCAACTCGTAGCGTTCGAGGGGCGTGGCGCGGTGGAGGTCGGTGTAGCGGGCACGGGCCTGACTGAGCAGGTGCTCGGCAACGAGGCAGCGCAGATCCATCGACTTCTTGTCCTGACTGAACCGCTTCACCAGCTGTTCGCCGCTCACACGGATGATGCGGGTGGGCACCATCGCCTCGATCGTGGTCAGTGCCGGACCACCGTCGAGGCAGGCGGGATAGTCGCCCGCAAACTCGCCCTCGAACGAGAACCATGTGATGTGCTCCTTGTCGTCGCTGATGCCGTAAGTCACGTACTTGAAGCACCCTTCGGTGACGAAGCCGAACCATCGTGCGGGGTCACCTTCGCGCTCCAGCTGTTCGCCCTTGCGGTACTCCACCATCTTGCCCTCGCGCTTGCAAAACTCACGCAGCGCCTTGATGTCAATGCTATTTATCCCGAATTTCTGTTCCATACTTCACCGAATTTGGTGGCAAAGGTAGTGAATTTTGGCGAGATATAGTGAAAAACAGCCTGATAATTAACGATAATTGAGCATCGTTACAATGGGTTACCCTCTCCTTAATTTATACCTCGGTGCATGCATGGCCTTGGCCATCTGATGACATCTGCGGGCGAAGGAGAGTTCGTCCTCGTTGTCCTTCTTCTTGGGCAGTTCGTTATTACCGCCGCCACCGCCATAGGACTCTGAGATGGTGGTGGCACTGTCGAGGAAGCCAAAGAAGAGACAGGCGGTGGTTGCGGCAACCTGTTCCACATTCTCGGCCACACCTTCGGCCATGTCGAGTCCGAGTTTCTCCAAGTAGCTGACACCCGACTCTGCGCCAATCTGATAGACCTCTGCCTTCGTGTCATCGCATATATCGCGGAAAACAGCAGCGTTCTTCAGCAACCAGCCCGCATCGGTCAGACGGTCTTTCGGATTCTCACGGATGGCATTCCTGATAATTTCTTTTTCCCTATCGTTTATGACGTACTCGTCGAGTCGCGGATTGGCGATGGCTTTCGCTGCATCCCATAATCCGGACCAGACGGTCTCTAACATCTGATGTGAATGGTCGTATTCTTCAGCCTTCTCCTTGGCTTTTTCGTAGGATTCAACGGTTATGCCCTTACGCTGCATTTCATCATACTGCTGAATCTTGCGGATGGCGATGGCATTCTGGCGCAGTTCCTGCTTGACTATCGCCCGACTCCTGCGTGTCAGTTCCTCTATGTGGGCACTGTCGAAGCTGCGGAGAATAGTCTGCATGTCGGTCATGATGCTCTTGATTTCATTGTTCTGCTGTCTTCTGAACTCATCGGCATTAGTGAAGATTGATTTCTTCTGGCTTTTGACCTTATCCACCTCCTGAAATGCCGCCATAATCACGTCCATCATCGTCATCTTCGTCTTGCCCTTTGCTCTCAGGTTCTCGATAACGGCACCGTTGCTTTTCGGGTTATAGGTAAAGACCGTATCGCAGAAGCCCTTGATTGCCACCGACTCCGACGGGTCGCCAACGGCATCGGCCAGTTCCCTGGCTTTCTGCTCCAATGCGGTCTTCTCGCTCTTCGCAGATTCTTTCTCCTTGTTGATTCTGTTCAGTTCCTGGCGGGCATTGTCTATCGAATCATCCAGTTTTGACGATACTTCCCGTTTCTCGGCCAGTGATGACTCAAAATTGTTGAGCGCCCAAGCTGCCTGATCGACTTTCTTTTCAGTTTCTAGAGCCTTCTTCTCTGACTCCTGAGCCTTTTTCTCGGCCTCTTCCGCTTTCTCCAGAGCCAGCAGTCGCTCGCGCTCTAACTGTCGCTTGTTCTTCTTCCGATGCTCCTTCCGTTCCTCCACCGTCATCAGCGAAGTATCTTCTCCACGCTCCAGTCCCCATCTATAGTTGACTTCATCGTGCAGCATGTCGTGCCAATGCCTGAACGACTGCGATTCTTCATACTTTGTCTCGCCGAAATAGTGGGAATAGCTGACGGTGAGCACCTTCTTCGGTGTTGCAGGCCGGTAGAAGGATTGGTCTTCCTCCTTCAGCCGTTCAAACTGTCGGGTGGTGATGTGCTCAGGACGTTCCTTGCCGTCGCCCTCCATGTCCGGGTCGAGTTCATAGCCACCAACTCTACCGCGCTTCACCCGCTCGGCAACGGGAATCACCAACGCGTGGAAATGTGGGGTGGTCTCGTCGAGGTGGCATTCGAGGCCGATGACATTCTCCTCGCCGAACTTGCGGCAGAGGAAGTCGTAGTAGTCCATGGCCATTGTCTCGATCATCTTCATACCAGGGTGGTTGGGATCGTCGGCAAGACTGACCCAACTGTTGTCCTCCTGCCAGTCGAAGTCCATCGGCTTGCCAAAAGCAATCTCCGTCATGCGGTCGTGGTCGCCGCTGATGACGAAATCGACGCAGGTGTTCGGCTGGTTCGGCGCGTCCTCCCTCCAAGGCTTGAAGTACAGTTCCTTCAGTCGCTGCTCGTATCTTTTCTTTAGGGATTTGCGTTGAGTGCCCAGACGGACAATCCTTGGCGGGATATAGACTGTCTTACCGTTCCTCGTAGTAATCTTCTTACCACTCATTACCTCAAAGTTGAGATGTCTTCTCGACCAGTCGTAGCGGTTACCAGGCTGCTTGTTCTTGGCCTGATAGGTTTCCTCAGTCCAGTCACGACGCTCGTTCTCCCGGCCTTGGGCAGTAGAGAACGAAGCGGATGCCGATATGTTCAGCGACTGGTATTGTTTCAATGATATGTCCATAGTCGAAATCAATTAATGTTCATGATTGTGGGGTACTTAGGGGCAGACCCCTGAGCGGAGGTCCAGGAGAGGGTCACTCCTGGTCGGGTCCCGAGGGCTGACGAGCCTTCGGCATATTGGGGTGATATGGCAGCATTGACATTATGACCCCTAATATGTTGTGGATTCATCATTGAATCCCTGCCGCAAGCAAATGGACGAGAGCGATAAAGGCTGTAAGCCTGCCCGTAAATAGTGCTGTAGCAATTGTAGCAAACCGATGCAGCAAAGGCTGTGGGATGCAACTTGCTGGTTTTCAGCATCTCCTTATTTCTATCAGTAATAAAGGGAATAGATAGATTGCTCAGAATTGCTACCATACTACTACAAGAACAGACAACTGCCTTTTCCGTTGCTACAGATTGACACCATCTTGTTACATCTGAAAATGTAGATAACTGCCTGATTATCTGCAATGCACATTTTGCTACATTTGCTACATCCATATTCGTACCTCTTCAAATTTGCAAACGTCAGAAAGGTAAGTCGTCCGTCGGTTTCCCAAAAGGAATTTCTGCCTCTACAGGATCGGCAGGCTTCTCATCGCCAGAGTCCACACACGAGTCAAGGTTGATGCCGAACTTCTCGCTCACCATCTTATAGTCGAAGCACAGAGGGCGGTCTTGCTCGTAGATGGTTCTGTAGCCCTTGATGTTGCACCCTTCCATGATAGGTTCCTGCATGGGCTGACCGTTGGAGTTGAACTTCTTGAACCGCTCTGGGGCATAGGACACGCCGAGATACTCGGTTGAAATCTGGAGGTAGTGGAGCATGGACTCTGTTGACAGCAGCTTCTCGTCCATCTTCTTTCCAAGTTCGCGGTAGGTGGTGAGCATGATGTCCTTACGGATCATCAGGATCTGCCTGACATCGCCAAACTCAATAGCCTCCTTCTGCGCATTGGTCTTGATGCTCTTCTTCCCCTTGATGACATAGTGCTGGCCGTTCATGATGGTTCCCTTCTGCTGGGCGCTGCTGATGATACGCCAGAAGCCGGACACTTCATCGGTCTTGGAGCACAAGTCGTTCTGACGAATCACGCACTTCACGCAGAAGTCCAAGAGCGCTTCGTAACGGAATGGAAGCTTTATAACGTCCTCCAAAGCGAGGTAGGCAGACAATGGAACATACCAGTTGCGCTCGATACGGTCCATGACATCATAGCCCTTCAGACGATAGGACAGGTCAACCTCGGCCTTTTTCCATGCTTCATCGAAACAAGCCTCGAACTTGTCGCGGTGTGACAGGATCTCCAAAGTGATATGCGTGGCACCCATCAGGCGGTAGTGAACCAGGTCTTTCCAGCGTTCGCGCTCTTCCTGGGTGTGGTGCTGCCGGTCATAGGTCAGATAGATCAGGCGGGTGAATAGTGCAATGTCAGCAGTGGGCATCTCTTGACCAGTGATGATCACCCCACTATCCACCCTGGCCTGTTCACGCTCCTTCTTGTCGAGATTCATCTTGCTCCTACCGATACCAGCCCACAAGCCTTTCAGCCACTCAATCCTCTTGATGTCGATGTTGTTGGAATACTCGTCAATCTGGACGAGTGCATTGCTATAGCTCGACACCGCGTCAGACAGTGCAGGAAGAGAGTCGGACACGATGCTCTGAGGGTCGTTCTCGCTGATGAAGAATGACATGAGCGAATGACCCAGCTCGGTCTTACCGGAACCCTTTGGCCCGAAGAGGTCAAGGATGGGGAAACAGCGTGCCTTGGTTCTGACAATGTCGCGGAAAAGCGTCGCCATATAGAAGCAAAGGCCCACCATCGCATTGTCGCCATGAACCTGCACCATCTTCTGGAAATAGTCGTGGAGTGAAATGTTGGTATGAGGCTTGTGGCGGAACTTTCTCTCGTTGGCAAACAACTCCACACTATTCCTGTAGATGCTCGACATGGCAGGGAGATAGTAGTTGCCTGAGTTCAGCCTTACAATACCATATCCATCGACCTCATGCCACTCTCCATCCTCGTATGCGCCATTACAAAAGCAGTAGAAGCCCTGTTTCTGCCAGCCCAGTTGCTTGATTTCAACCGCTGTCTCTGTCACCTGTGCCAGGAATCTCTGCAGCTGGATCAAGGCTTCCTCGCCAGCCAGCCAAGTGTAATTGCCGATACCCAGTAGCTTCTTTCTGAATGTCTTTGCAGAGGTTATTGCATCCATATCCAACTCAATGATTTCAGGGGGAGTTGACGGGTCTGTGTTGTTGATTTCAAACAGTCGCACAGGTTGAATGTCATCTTTGATGTGGTACAATGGTCTCAGGGTGAAGTTTGACAGCTGCACCTCGTCGCCATGCTTGTCACAGCCATAGTAGCAACCATGCTGCACCGTGAAACCAAAGGAACGGAGCATGTCGATACCGCTTTCCTTGTTCTTCTCGGAACGACGCTGCTGCTCGCGAACCTTGGCGGAGTTGAGAGCCTGATGCCACAAGGCCTTGGAGCCGTCAATCTTGGAGAGTTGGGTGATGTACTGTTCCTTTACGTCTTCATTCTTGATATGAAGGAGCAAGTCGCAGACTTCCTCCACCACCTTCTGTTTCTCTTCTGTCGTACCCTCCTTATTCAGTTTCTTGGAGAAGAACCAGACGATGAACTCCTTTTCCTGTAGTCCTGAGAGGTCAGATCTGTCGTTGATGAACTCATCCGGGTCGAGCTTCTTCGCGTGTTCTGCATGAATGTCGTTGGGAATCTCCTTCACGCTGACCGTAAAGCCCTGCTGTATGGCGATGGCACCGTTTCTCAACACGTTCTTGAATCCTGCGCCCAAGGTCTCGCCTTCTTTCGGCAGGTCAGAATCGGGAATGAAGCAGAGCGTACAACTCTTCAAGCGGTAGTCCTTCAGTATCTGGAACTGTTCCTTCGTCCATCCTGCACCTAACGAGGCAATAGTATTATGAATGCCAAGAGATTGGAGCTTGACCACATCGGGGCCACCCTCCACCAGATAGAGTTTTTCTTCCTGTCGTGCGGCTTTGACGGCTGCATCAATGCCAAAGATGGACTCAGACTTGTTGTAGAGAATGCTGTCAGACGAGTTGATGTACTTGCGCTCTGCCTTGTCATCCAAAGCTCTTGCCGTGAAACCCTCAATATTGGAATAGCGGTCGCGGATGGGAATCATGAGGCGGTTCTTATAGACGCAGTACAGCTTGTCGGTCTTCTCGCTCATCTTCAGGATGCCCATCTCCTGCATCAGGTCAAGGCTCAGTCCTGCCTTGGTTGCGAAATCGACCACCGATGTCCAGTCGTCAGGTGCGAAGCCTATCTGCTGCTCATGGCAGTATTCCTCATTCCAACGGCCAAGCATGTATTCCCTCGCCAACTTGGCGACGGGCGTGACCTTCTGAATCTCCTCGAAGAAGAAAGCGCACAACTTCGCGTTGATGATGCGCATGGACTCCTTCTTCTTGTATTTCCCCTCTTCCTCCGGCGTGGACTGGAGTTCATTGTCAGTCAGCGAGATGTTCTTCTTTTCCTTCAGCAGCTTCCTGACGGCAAGGGGAAAGGGCAGGTTCTCCATCTTCATGACAAAGGTAATTACGTTGCCGCCCTCATGACAGGCTCCGTGGCAGAACCACAGGTTCTTTGCGGTATCGACGCAGAACGAAGCGGTTTTCTCATTGTGGAACGGGCAGCATCCCCAGGCACGATGACCTTTCACCTTCAACGCAATCCCATAGTCTGAGACCACCTCCTGAAGATCCACCGTGTCGAGGATCAAATCAATGTATTTCTTATCAATCATGTTCAATAATTGTATTATATAATCGTATAATATAAGTATATAACGAGGCTGAGAGGCTATAGACCCTGCAACTCCCTGCGGTGCTCGGCTATAAAGGCCATAATCATCGCTGCGGCAATGGCACGGATGGGGATGTTCGCCTTTGCATTGGCGCGGATGAGTTCTATCTGCTTCTTCACCTCGGTGGGAATCCAGACGGCAGCACCTTGTCCCTTCACGCCTGTATAGTCGTCGAGCAGCGTCATGAACTTCTTCCACTCCCTGGCCTTACTGTAGTTTCCTTCGTTACCGCTATTCACAGTGCCCTCAAGAGGCTCTGCGTGTGCCGGACTATCAGCGACAACCGACATTACACTTTCTGCCAGACTGATGTCCCCACCACTCTTTGAAAAGAATGGGTTGATTGGTTTATTCTCTTTCTTTGTCATAACTCTTACAACTTATTGATTTCTTCTATGATTCGGTCGAAAGCATACTCAACGGCAGCGTACTGGAATTTGTCGAGCGGATAGAGGGTGGAGTAACGCTTGATGACCACGCTCTGCTTGATTCTCGGAGTGACAGTACCGAGTTTGCCAAGAATGGAAATGGTCTCATCGCGCATCTCCTTCTCATGCGCCTTGCCTTCCGTAGTGTTGATGCGGTTGGGCAGGAACACCAGACGGGCAGATGTCATCTTGCCGATGACAGAAACAAAGATGCCCGTCGCATCGATGGTGTCAACATCGTAGGCCATTGGAACCACGATAAGGTCGGCCTGTGAGTAGATGATGGCGAGGTTGTTGTCGTTGAGATTACCCGGACAGTCAATCACCACGATGCCGTCTTTTTGACGGAGCTTCTTCATGTCGGCTTTCAACTTACCGGCATCAAGCGTATTGAGCTTTACGATCTCCCATGATACAGCATGTTCCGGGTCTGCTTCTATCTCGCGCTCACGATGTCTGGTCAACGATGCCTGGATATCTGCATCCGCAGCACTCACCGACATGCCCTTTTCGTTCAGGTACTCAGAGAAATGGGCGCATAACGTTGTCTTACCTACGCCACCCTTGATATTCGAAAACAGTACAACTTTACTCATCTTATATAATATACTTAAATTATGATTTTATATAATGTCATTGCGAGTATAGCTCTCACAATGAGGGTATTACTCTTACTTCTTGCTTTCACAAAGACGGTCAATGTCAGCCTTGTGATAAAACACTTTCCGACCAACCTTTACTGGTACAAGGTAGTTTTTGTTCGCCCAATTCCAGAGCGTCGCATGAGTTACACCAAGCTTCGACATCACCTCCTGTTTAGGCATGAGGGAATCATCTTCCTCCTGTTGCACAACTCTTGGCTCCCTTTCATCAACGTACTTCACAAGTGCTCTTGCAAATGCCAAAGCACCTTCGCCCGTAAAGGTCAAATCGATGCGATCACCAGAATTCTTAATTTGAGACACCAGCCGATTTGCATACAAATCAGCGAACAAAGCAGAATTATTGTCTGCTACTCCTGAAGTCATTGTAGACTTTTCAATTAAATTATCAGTTCTCATATATTTTTTATTATTAAATTTGTTATATTCGAATTATTTTATTATATTTGCACCGAAATTCAGCGCTTAATCCTGAGAATGATTCTCAAATTCGAGTGCAAAGTTAATCAAATATACCATAACTGACAAGTTTTTGGTATTCAAATTAAGTTTATTTAACTATATTATGGTTATAAGTGGCAGTTTCCCCGTAGATATCAATATCGGTTCCCTTATCGAGAGCCGAATGGAAACAATGCACATATCAAAGGCAGAATTTGCCAGAAGGATGCAAATGCCTCAGTCAAATGCAAGCAGAATCCTGAAAAAAGAAACGATGGACACTTCCAAGCTTCAAGTTATATGCGAAAAGCTGGACTACAATTTCTTTGAAGAATTCTGTGGACGGGAAGACGGCCATTCAGGTGAAGAGGGCCGTCGATGGCCAACTGTTCACATAGGTTCGTCTATCGAAAGGCAGTTGAAAGAATCAAAAATGACCCAATCCGAGTTTGCCCATCAATTAGGAGTAAAGCAACCCGAAGTGAGCCGATTATTGAAAAGAGCAGATTTAGATACGGGCAAACTGGTCGTCATATCCAACCTGCTAAAATACAATTTCTTTGAAGAGTTCTGCGTTGTTAAAAAAGCGACATCTGCCGCAGATCTCATTGAGGAAATACAAAGTAAAATGACCCCAATACAACCAATTTATCAAATGCAATTCACATCAGAACAATACAAAAAGTTCCTCATGCAGCAACTGGAACTGCCTGAGGAAGAGCGTATCATCAAGATTACAGTTACCCCTAAGGATCAGAACAAGAAATAAGGAACTAAGGAATACCGCTTATAGAATAGACTGTATTGCATTCCAATAGAAGAAGGCCTCTGGATGGGTCTTCTTTAGTTTGTTTAACTTTGTGGGAAGCGGCTGCTGAATGGTTTGTGCCGCCAAATCGCCCAATTTGTCAGGGTCATAATGATGCACCTCATTTATGTCGTATTCCAAAAGCTTGCTGAGATAAGCGGCTTTGGCGGCATTGATGATGGCAGAGTCGAGGGTATATTTCTCGCTGTGAATGAAGTTCCCAATACGGATGATGCCATCCTGCAACAACTTGAATTCGTCAGGACTCTCCACGCCACGCATACTTATGCATAGAGCGGTATGGTAGATGTCATCAAGAACCTGCTGGATGTTGTCTGTCGGCAGGTGACGATACTCTAATTCAATGACAGCAAACTTCGTGAAGGTGCTCCTCGTGACAGAGAGGTTTTCAGTGATGTCAAACAATGATGCCACATCAAAGAGTTGTTTGATAATCTCCATCGTACACTTCTTCTCACCTTTGAAGAATGGAATGCCTGTAGTGTGAGGGGCAAAAGCTGTCAGTTTATCGCCAAGCAAATCTTCGTGGCTTGGGAGGTTAACCATAACCAGAGGTTCTTCGGTAAGTAGTAGCGGGCTTTGGATGGGTAGAGAAACAACTTTGGAGTAGTGCGTTTCCTCAAAGAGAACATCGAGCAAGATCTTATCTTGGCCGCCATTGCCAGGATAGCTTACCTCATAGTAGAACTTGGCATGCTTTTTGGGAACATCGGTGCGTGAGATTCGCTCAACCAGTTCCACCTTACCAAAGCCATATTCCTCAGCATATTTGCCGAGGTAATCCTCGATGACGGTGCCTGGTGGGCAGATAATATCTATATCTATGGACAGACGTTTGCTGGTATTCAGGTGAAGCATCAATGAACTACCGCCTTTGAAAAGGAAAGGACAGCCAGAACGAGCCAGAGCCTCTAACAACGAGAAAGCCCGGATGGTTTTCTCCATTAATGCCTTATCGCGAACACCCATCTTTTGGGCTACCTCCGTTATCCATTCAAGAGATCTGCTTCTTGGATTAATCATTGTCTATGCTGTTTATGATTTGTTCTACTTTTGTTTTACGGTTACGGCGAGAGGCGTATCTCAATAGTTTGCTCATGTTGACATGGTTCCTCTCACGTGCGTATTCAAATATATTATATATCTCTGAGCCACTGGCGAAAAAGAGTTCATTGTCGCCAATGGCATCAACCATGATTTTCTCGATACGTGGTACGGTGCAACCATCCACTTCCGTCAACGGCGACTGACCTATCAGCTGACGGACGACAATAGCATCCGTGCCCGTCAGATAACGGTCGCAGTCCATGAGTGACGGCGAAAGGAGAATGTTTCTGTTTAGCTCCATTCCCTGTAAGGCGTTAAAGACTGACTCCATACCGTCCTTTTCGACATCAACAAAGGTATAGCCTATATTTGGAACATGGAGCATGAATGAAGCCAGCACCTTCGGACTCCAGATGCAGAAATCGAGAAATGGAAATTGCCGTTTGAGTTTGCCAAAGATTTCTTTCTCAGCTTCTGATGGCCGATAGACAAACTCCGGCAAGCTGTTGTAGGTTAGTTCATATTCCCCATGTCCCACACGACGCAGCATCCCAGAAGCGATAAGACGATTGATTTGCAAATCAATGGCCTCTACCCTAATATTCTCTTTCCGACGGGCGACATCAAGCAGAAGGTCTTTCCGATGGAAAGTCCTTCCTTGCATGGTTGCATAGTTCAATATCGCCTCTGTCGCTGTCATAAATCCTCTGTTTTGGCTGCAAAATTATATCTTTTTTGTCAAATATCCAAATAATTTGTCTAAAATGATATACTTTTGCGCGTTTTTATTATAATCTTACATTATTATAATCCTACCTTATATTCCTTTGGGGCAAATTTAGCCAATTAAGTCAATAACGCTCTTCAGAGTTTCATCCTCGATGTTGCGGTATCGCTTGAACGCCCTGCTTCCGTCAACGTGGCCACTCATCTTGCCAATCAGATTTGGGTCGCTGACTTTGAAGTAAGCATTGCCGATGAATGTGCGTCGCGCAAGGTGGCTCGATGCCACGGTATCAATGGGAACCAGTTCATTTTCTCCAGTGCGGGCATTGCGGATGATAACATTCCTGGTTATACCAGCCATTTTAAAGACCTTCTTAATGGAGTCGTTATATTTCTGAGCGCTGATGAATGGGAAGAGCATACCCTGTTTGCTGACGCCTTCATACTTCTTCACCAGTTCCATGGCTTTAGGGTGGAGTGGCACACGAGCCTGAACAGCCTGGTTGCCATTGTCCTTTGTCTTGTGTGGGGTATAAGTCAGGATTCCATCAACGATATTGCCAGGCGTGAGATTCAGGAGGTCGCCCACACGACAACCAATGAAACATTGGAATATGAAGATGTCCCTCTGTACGCCATATTCATGAAGATGAATCTTGCTGATACCCTTTCTGTCTTCCTCCGACATAGCATCATAAGCTGCAGCAAGATCTGTCTCTGCTATGGTATTTCTCTCCTCTATAGTTATATAATAAGGTGTACCCACCTTCTCCGTACCGATATTGATGCCGTCGAACGGTCTGTTCCTGGTATACTCTTCCTCATAGAACCACAGGAACAGTGAATTTAATCGCTTGGCGGCTTTGATGACAGTGTTCTCACCACGATCCTCCAACTTGCAGTTGCCTTTCGTGACGCTGGCAGGATATTCGGTCAGCAACTGCTTATACAAATCGGGATTCTCCTGAGACAGGCTGTATTCATGACGAAGATATTCGATGAAGTTTTCGATGTCCTTTCGTGTGACGGTGTTGATGTCGAAAACGAAGTTCTGGTAACCGGGCTCCTTTGCACGAAGATAGCCCTCGAACCTTGCCACCTCACGCATCAGGACACGAAACACCTTGGCATGGGCATAGGAAATCTTTCGCTTGGCGATATACTCCTCAGCAAGCACATAGAAAGACTTCTGTTCCTTTGCTCTAACGATAAACTTGTCTGGGTTAACGAACTTATCGCAGACAAGTTGAAGCCATTCGCTTGTGACATTTTCGTCCCTATTGCTTTCATAGGTTTCGATGATAGTCTTCTTGAGTTCATCAAGCCGGTTAGCCTGCTCACGATGGTATTTTACATCAGGCGTTTCCAAACGCTGCTTGATAACTATCAGTCCGCTCTGCCTGAGGACATAGTTGTTCTTATCTGCCTTCTCCTGAGTGACAGTAGCGAGATTAGCAGGCACCTTGACATCATTCTTCTCCGTCTTTGCCCTGTCGATATAGTATTCAAAGTATTCAGGAGAAATGAAGATACCACTCTTTGCCCGTGTGTTGAACTTTGTTCCCTGAAAGAAACGTATAAGCACCTCACACATTTTTGTTTCCTTCTGTACCTTACTCGACAATCTTAATTCTATCTGAGCCATTTTGACCTAACATTTTTAAATTTCCGTAAAAAGCGACCATATATTTGGTCGTTTAGTACAATATCATTATCTTTGCGCCGTGATTGGCAGAGAGCCACTCCACCGCATGCTTTTGGCGTTTGCGGTGCAAAAGTATAAAAAAATGAGGAAAGAATTATGATTTTAACACTTAATTTTTGGCGTGTTTTTGGCGTGATATTATAAATTGATTTATATCAAATTATCATTATGCTTATATTGACTAATTTCTATTTCTCTTGTAATTCAGGCATTTATGTAAAAGTATAACAAAAATGATAAATTTCAGTCTCAATACATGTCGGCGCCTCATCCCGACAATTTAAAAGAGGGGTTTGCAGGGGGGAAGTGGCTGATGTTCAGCCACTTCTTTCTTTTTTCAGGCAACCCCTGCCGATCTTGTCAGCGAGACCTGACAAGGCGATGATGGCCCAGGTTCCGATGACTCCTATGATGAATGCAAGTTCCATATTCACTATTATTTTATATTCCAAGCACAACTGCCGGTGCGATGTCCAGTTTCAGAGCCAGGTCGCGGGCCACTCTCAGAGTCGGCTCGGACTTGCCGGAGATGAAGTCGCTGATGCGAGAGGCGCTAAGGCCCAGCATCTCGGCCAGTTTCGACTGGGTAATCCCGAGTTCTGCCATCCGCAGTTTGATGACATCGCCAAGGGCAGGCTTGCCGATGGCGAAGTGCTCCTCAGAGTAGTCTGCCACCAGTTTCGACAGCAGTTCAAGTTCAATGCTGTTAGGATCCGTCCTGGGCGTGTTGTCGTCAACCAGCGGCAACAGTTCCTCTACCCTTGCCACAGCCCAGTCGTACTGTTCTCTATTCTCAATCTTAGTCATATCAACCTCCTTCTTTATATAGTCTTACAATCAATTCTGTCATATTCCTTATGGATGCCGATGAAACGGATATAGACAAAGCCTATCGTGAACTTGACTCGTATGGCAGGCCGAAGACATCGGCGACAGCCTTATAGGTCACCTTGCCCTCCACGATGTTCAGGCCCTTGGCGAGGGCGGGATCATCCTTGCAGGCCTGCTGCCAGCCCTTGTCGGCCAGGGCTACGGCATAACGTAGGGTAGCGTTCGTCAGTGCGAGCGTCGAGGTATGGGGCACGGCACCAGGGATATTCGCCACACAGTAGTGCACGATGCCATCGATCTCATAGACGGGTTCGCTGTGGGTCGTCGGATGGGAGGTCTCGAAGCAGCCGCCCTGGTCGATGGCAACATCCACGAGCACCGTCCCGGACTCCATCAACTTGAGCATATCCTTCGTGATTAGATGGGGTGTCTTGTCGCCTGGCACGAGAACGGAGCCCACGACGATATCTACCGTGGGCAACTGCTCGCGGATATTATGCTCCGAGGAATAGAGCGTATGCACATTGGCAGGCAATTCCATATCCAACTGGCGCAGACGGGGCAGCGAGATATCCGTGATCGTCACCTCGGCACCCATGCCTGCAGCCATCCTGGCTGCAGCCTCACCCACGATGCCACCACCAAGCACCAGCACCTTAGCGGGCGACACGCCAGGCACGCCACTGATTAATTTACCCTTGCCGCCCTTGGTCTTTTGCAGGTAGTAGGCCCCATTAAGGGCAGCCATGCGACCTGCCACCTCACTCATCGGCAACAACAGGGGCAACGAGCCATTAGCGAGTTGCACCGTCTCATAGGCCAGACACACAGCGCCGCTCTTGAGCATCGCCTCCGTCAGTTCCTTCTCGCACGCGAAATGGAAATAGGTGAAGAGCAACTGCCCCTGTCTCACCAGTTCGTACTCCGGCTCGATGGGTTCCTTCACCTTCACGATCATCTCCGCCTCACGATACACCGCCTCGATGGTGGGCAGGATACGGGCTCCCGCCTTCACGTAGTCGTCATCGCTGAAGCCACTGCCTTCGCCAGCGGTATGCTGCACGCTCACCTCATGGCCGTGCCGCGTCAGTTCAGCCACTCCTGCCGGGGTCATGCCCACGCGGTTCTCATTGTTCTTAATCTCCTTGGGGATTCCTACTTTCATAACGCTACCATATTTTAGTTAAACGTATCTATCCTTCAAAGCCGTCGGGGTTGCGCTTCAGGTTCTCGATGAACTCGTCGATCTTGTGAAGTTCACGGGGAATGCGGATGTTCTGCGGACAGTGGGGCTCGCACTGGCCACACTGGATACAGTGATCAGGCTGCCGGTCGCGGGGTACGACACGGTCGAGCGACACAAGATACTGGCGACGATGCTTGCGGTACTCCTTGTCGCCAACGGTATAAGGCAGTGTTCCCTCGTTCTTACACTTGTTGTAATGCACGAAGATGGCCGGAATATCGATGCCATAGGGACAGGGCATGCAGTACTGGCAGTCGTTGCAGGGGATATTCTCAAGGCCCACGATCTTCTGGGCGATCTCCTTATGGAGATACTCCTGCTCCTGCTCCGTCAACGGCTTCAGCGGACAGTAGGAGAGCAGGTTATCCTTCAGATGCTCCATATAGGTCATGCCCGAGAGGACGGTGAGCACGCCAGGATTGGTGCCCGCATAGCGGAAGGCCCACGAGGCTACACTGCGTTCAGGGTCGCGCCGTTTGAGTTCACTGACAAGGAACTGCGGCAAGGAAGCCAGTCGCCCACCCAGCAGCGGCTCCATGATGACAGCCGGGATGCCACGCTTATGAAGTTCGTCGTAGAGGTAGGAGGCATCTACGTTACGACTGTTGATCTCGTTGGCGAAGTCCCAGTCGAGGTAGTTCAGTTCGATCTGCACGAAATCCCATTGGTATTTGTCCTGCATGGCGAGGACTTCATCAAAAACCTCCTGCTTCCCATGAAACGAGAAGCCCAGGTTACGGATACGGCCAGCCTTGCGCTCTTCCATCAGATAGTCCATGATACCGTTGTTCAGATAGCGCTTCTCAAACTCCTCCATGCCTCCGCCCACACTGTGCAGCAGATAGTAATCAATATAATCGACCTGTAATTCCTTCATGGAGTTGTGGTACATCTCGATAGCCTTCTCGCGCGAGTGGTACTCAGGATTAAAGTTGGAGAGTTTCGTCGCCACGAAATATTCATCGCGCTTATGGCGATGCAGGGCGATGCCCGTACAGTGCTCCGACTTGCCGCGGCAATACACGGGCGACGTGTCGAAGTAGTTCAGTCCATGCTCTATGGCATAATCGACCTGCTTGTTGATCATCTCCTGGTCGAACTCCTCCGTATCAGGAATCATCGGCAGGCGCATCATGCCATAGCCGAGGAGCGACACCTTATCCTTCGTGGTGGGATTCTCGCGGTAGGTCATCTGCCCCACAGGCGGCTCCACCTGATTCTTATACTCGTCGGCAGCCTGTTGTTCTGCCTTGTTCGTCTGCTTGCAACCTGCCAGGGTGGCGGCAGTTGCTACGGTTCCTGCACCGAAGAGTTTCAGGAACCCCCGCCTCGATATCTCTTTCTTATTCTTGGTAATCATAAACATCAAATTTCAAACTTCAAAGTTTCTTATGCACTTCATGTCCCTCAACGATGATGGCCGAGAAGGGACGCGACGGACAGACATACTCACAGGCACCACAGCCGATGCAGACGTTCTCGTTGACGGCAGGCACCATGGGTGACTCTTCGTCGTCGGGATCCGACGACACCATCTCAATGGCTCCCGTCGGACAGTGGCGGGCGCAGTTGCCGCACTCCACGCCATCCGTCAGCGGCACACAGTTCTGCTTGATCCACACGGCATGGCCAATCTGGATCGACGACTTCTCAATATCGTCGAGCGGCTTGATGGCACCAGCCGGACAGACATCAGAACAGCGCGTACACTCCGGACGGCAGTAGCCGCGCTCGTACGACATCGTGGGCTGCATCAGATGCATCAAGTCGGTAGAGGGGCGAAGCACGTGGTTCGGGCACTCCGACACACAGAGTTGGCAACCCGTACAACGCGTGGCAAGGTTCGAGAAAGATTGCGACCCCGGAGGCGTCAAAGGTGTCTGACGGTTGGGGATAGCCTTATCCTCGAGTTCGGCCCTTCCGCCATCCATCAGTTTCTCCTTCTTCTGAGCCATCGCAGCCGTCGTGGCGAGGGCCGTCGCCAGCAGGAAGGAGCGCTTGGAGGCATCGGGGGTCTTATTCTTTTCTGCTGTTGGCGGGAAAGAATAAGACAGAGCACCGAACTTACACTTCTCGATACAGTTCCCGCACACCACGCAACGGCTATAATCGACGGTGTGCGTCTTGTAGTCGATGCAGGCCGCCTTGCAGTTCTTCGAGCACATTGAACAGTTCTTGCACTTATCGACGTTGAAGCGGATCCTCAGCCATGAGAAGCGGGCGAAGAAGGAAAGCACCGTTCCGACGGGACAGATGGTATTACAATAGGTGCGCCCACCACGCCAGGCGAGGATGAAGAGAATCACCAGCGTCACGGCAGCGATGATCAGCACGGGCAGACTCATCATCCACACATCGACGGAGTAGAAGGCATAACTGTCAGCCCGTTCGGCAATGGTCGCCAGCACATTGTTGCCCATGATCCACAAGGGCTGGAAGATCATCGTGGCGATACGGCCATAACTGCTGTAAGGAGCCAATAACTGGAACAGAGAACCAATGCCTGCCACACCAGCAATGACGAACAGCACCAGCACAGGGTAGCGCAGCCACTTCACCTCCTTGGAGTAGGAGTATTTGTTCTTCCTGCGGAGACGTGCCAACAAGTCCTGGAAGATACCCAGCGGACAGATGACAGAACAGTAGATACGTCCGAAGACGAGCGTCAGGGCGATGAGTGCCACGATGACCACCACGTTGAGCGCCATCACGGCCGGCAGGAACTGGATCTTCGCCATCCAGCCCAGCCATATGTGGAGCGTCCCCGTGAAGTCAAGGAAGAGCAGCGTGATCAATACGAAGACCACCGTTGCCAGTGTGATACGAATCTTCTTTAACATAAAGAGTATTGTTTGTTTTGTTTACTGTTTACAGTTTACGATTATGATGCTCACCTCATAGAGCAACCATATCGGCAGGGCCACCACGATGAGCGTGAATGCATCCGTCGTCGGCGTAATGATGGCAGAGACTATTAGGATCGCCACCACGGCATGTTTCCTCCACGTGCGCATTATCCCAGCCGTCAGCAGGCCCATCTTGCCCAGTATCCAACTCACCACAGGCAGTTCGAACACCACGCCCATCATCAGACTCATCATGATCATAGTGTCGATATACGACTGGAGCGTCAGCATGTTCGCCACGTCGGGACTCACCTGATACGTTCCCAGGAACCTCACGGTCAGCGGGAAGATGAGCAGGTAGTTCAGCACCGTGCCCAGCATGAACATCAGGTAGCCGCTCCCTACCATCAGCGTGGCATATTTCCTTTCATTGTCATAGAGCGCCGGGGAGACGAAGCGGAAGATCGCATAGATGATATAAGGTGAGGCCACCAGCACGCCCGCATAGAACGCCGTCTTCATGTGGATCATGAACTGCTCCGTCAGCCCCGTATTCATGAGGTGGATAGAGAACGGCTCCACACCCATCAGGCGGTAGGTGATGAAATCACCCGTGCGCGGAGCCAGTACCACGGCGAACAACTCATCCTTCAAGCAGAAAGCCGCCACGGCCGCCAAAACAGTGATGATGAGGATACGGATGAGCACTGAGCGCAACTCATCGAGATGATCCCAAAAGGTCATGCCCGAATTGCCCTCCTGAGCAGGAGGGGACTGGGGTGGTCTGATCTCACTCACTCTTCTTTCCCCCGTCTCCGAGATCCGTCACTTCGTTCATCCCGTCCTTGAAACTCCTTACGCCTCTACCTAGGCCCTTCATCAGTTCGGGAATCTTCTTGCCACCCCATACCAATAGGATGACAAACGCAATGACAAGCACCTCTTGCATTCCTAGTCCAAACATATTATTTATCCAGTTTTTAGTTCTGATTGCAAAGATAAGAAAAAAAGAGCGAAACCAAAAACTTTTTGGCTGTTTTTTTATCCTAGGCGAGTATTTCGGGATAATCGCCGAGTAATTATCAAAAAGTGCCGAGTATTTGTCAGGATGCCTGATCACTCTGCCGGTAGAACGGTGCAGCGTTGCGCGTTGCAATGTTTGGGGAAACCTCAATATTGGAGATAGGGTTTCAGGCGGGCGATTTCCTCCTGGGGGAAGTCCTTGGAGAGACGCAGGTCGTCGAGCGACCGGATAGGCCCATGCAGACGGCGATAATCCATAATAGCCTTGGCCTGATAGTAGTTAATGTACGGGTGGCGCTTCAGTTCGTTGAGGGAGAGTTGATTGACATTCAACTGACGCGGGGAAGGCGCCTCGACCCTGAAATAACGCTTCGACTCCAAAGGGAAGTCTTCGATCTCATCGAGTTGATCGACACTCACGTAGCCTCCCAGACGCTCACCATAGCGGACGATCTGACAGGCGTAATAGGGGCCGATGCCAGGCACCGTCATCAGGACTGTGGTATCAGCGGTATTCAGGACGACATGCTCCGTCTCGCGGATCTTCACCGGATAGCGGGGAACAAAGGAATCGCGCGGTTCAGAGTCCTGACGCTGGCGATAGGAACGGTCACGTGCGGGACGGTCGCGATAGATGACCTTCGTACGGACATAGACCGTATCCCGATGGTAGTAAGGTCGCCTACGGCTAGAGTCGCGTTGCGCCGGGCTCTTCAGCGTATCGGCAGGTGTCAGCGCATTCGTCTCATCTTGCTGTCCACCCGTCAGGAAAATCACGCCCAAGGCTACGGCGATGACCACCAGCAACGTGAGGATCACCTTGCGGTCGGACTTCTGGAGATAGAAGAATTCGCGGATCATAGCACGCCGAACTGATGGAGGAAAATCAGCACCAGGCAGAGGGGTACGACAAAACGGATGGAGAACAGCCAAACGCGGAAGAGACTGCCACTAAGCGATCCCCCGTTGGTAAACTCATCCTGCACCAACTGGCGATTGACAAACCACCCTAGCATGATACTCGTGAGGAAAGCCCCCAGAGGTAGCATATACTGTGCCGTCAGGTAATCACAGAAGTCCATCAGCGACAGGCCCAACACCTGAATACCTTCGTATGCTCCCACGGAAAGGGAGCAGAACACGGCGATAGTGGCACAGACAATCGTGAGGATCCACGCCGCCTGCCGACGGGGAATGCGCAGTTCCTCGTGGAAGAAGGCCGTACCGATCTCGTGCATGGAGATGGTGGAGGTGAGAGCCGCGAACACCAGCAGTGCATAGAACAGGACGGAGATCAAATAGCCCGCCACAGGCATGGCTCCAAAGGCTTGCTGGAACACATTCGGCAGGGTGATGAAGATGAGCGACGGACCACTGTCGGGCTGTACGCCGACGGAGAAGGCGGCGGGGAAGATCATCAGACCAGCGAGGATAGCAATGGCAGAGTCGAGCAGGGCTATCTGCGTGGCAGAGCCGAGCAGGTTGGTGTCGCGTTTGAAGTAGGAGGCGTAGGTACAGAGACAGGCCGTGCCTAGACTCAGTGAGAAGAACGCCTGTCCTAAGGCCTCCAGGAACACGCTGCCAGAGACCTTCGAGAAGTCGGGCTTCAGCAGGAACTCAATACCACCACCAGCCCCAGGCAACAGACAGGAGGCCACCACCAGGATCAGCAGCAGGACCAAGAGCAGGGGCATCAGCAGTTTGGAAGCCTTCTCGATACCGTCGTTCACGCCCCGCGCGATGACGAAATGCGTGATCAACACAAAGCCCACGCCCCACAGACAGGGTTTCAGCGGATCGCTGGAGAAGGTCTTGAAGTAGTCGATGACATAAGCCGCATCACCATTGAGTTGTCCCGCGATGGAGGCAAACAGGTATTGCAGGCACCAGCCTGCCACCACGGCATAGAAACCGAGGATGATCGTGGAAGTAAGGATGCCCAGATAGCCGATGAAGTGCCAGCCTCGACCACCCACTTTCCCATAGGCCCGTGCGGCATTTGACTGGGCATGACGGCCCACAATGAACTCACTGACCATGCCAGGGATGCCCAACAGCAGCACACAGGCGAAATAGACAAGGATAAACGCGGCACCACCGTTCTGTCCCGTCATAAACGGGAAGCGCCAGATGTTACCCAGACCCACCGCTGAACCGGCCGTGGTCAGGACAATGGCCAGTTTGCTACCGAATGTGCCTCTCTCGCTCATCTATAACAGGTCTAACTGGTGGAGGAAGATAAAGAGGATACAGATGGGACAGACGTACTTCACGAGGAAGAGATAGACGTGGAACATCGTCGTGTTGCGCAGGGTGCCCCAGTTAGTGAACTCGTCGCGCACAATCTTATGTGGCACAAACCACCCGATGAAGATGCAGGTAAGGAAGCCCACGAGGGGAAGGAACATCTGGCCGGTGACGAAGTCGAACAGGTCGAAGAGCGTCTTGCCGAACAGCAACATCTCCTTACCGACGCCCAGCGACAGCGAGCAGACGGTCCCCATCAGAATACAGGATATCGTCACGACCAGTGCAGCCCGCTTACGGGTGATGTGCATCTCCTCCTGCAGGAAGGCCGTACTCACCTCATGGAGCGACATCAGTGAGGTCAGCGCCGCCATCGACAGCAGCGTATAGAACAGCAGGGAGATGGCATAGCCAATCACAGGGACACTGCTGAAAGCCTGCTGGAACACATTGGGCAAGGTGATGAAGATGAGCGAGGGACCACTGTCGGGACTCACGCCCACAGAGAAGGCGGCTGGGAAGATCACCAGTCCGGCCAACAGTGCCACGAGGAAGTCGATGACACCAATCTGTACAGCCGAGCCCATCAGGTTGGTCTGCTTCGAGAAATAACTGGCATAAGTACAGATACAGCCCATGGCAATACTCAGTGAGTAGAACGACTGACCAAGGGCCCCGAGGAACACGTCGCTCGTGATCTTCGAGAAGTCGGGCTTGAACAGGAACTCGATGCCCTTGTCCGCATTCGGCAGCATGCACGCCGCCACGACGATGATCAGTAATAATATAAATAAGGTGGGCATCATCAGTTTCGAGGCCCGTTCGATACCGTCGCGCACACCGTTCTCGATGATCAGATAGGTGGCCAGCAAGATGAGCAAAGTCCAGAACACAGGCTTCACGGGATCCTGTGAAAAGGTGGCGAAATAGTTGGAGATGTAAGCCGGATTGCCCTGTAACTTACCGATCAGCGAGGCCCAGATATACTCTAGACACCAGCCCGACACTACGGCATAGTAGCCCGTGATGAGGAAGCCCGTAAGCACACCCATATAGCCGATGAGCGACCATGCGGAGCCCCCCGACAGTTTCCTGAAGGCACGCGCCGTGTTTGCCTGACCATGACGACCGATGATAAACTCACTAATCATACAGGGGATGCCGAGTACCAGCACACAGAAGATATAGATCATGATGAACACGGCTCCGCCGTTCTGTCCCGTCATATAGGGGAAACGCCAGATGTTACCCAGGCCCACAGCCGAACCAGCCGTGGCCAGGATCACGCCGAGTTTGCTTCCGAAATTCGCTCTCTCCAAACTTGCCATAAGCACATTTCTCTCTTTTCGTTTGCAAAAGTATAAAATATTTCTTACTTTTGCACCAAAATTAAAAGTAAATATGGTTTTTCTGCTGCATTTGATAAGAAAATATCCCTTTTCGATTGGCTGTATCGCCCTGATCTGGATACTTTCACTGGTTCCGTTTTTCCCTGAGACACCGCTCGACGATGTGGAGTTCATCGACAAGTGGGTACACATCGTCATGTACGGAGGCACGTTCACCGTACTTTGGATAGAGTATATCCGCCAGCATCAGAAGGCTGATTATGAGAAACTGTTCTTTTGGGCATGGCTGGCGCCCGTCGCCATGGGTGGCCTTATCGAACTGCTGCAGAGATATGCGACCACGACCCGCAGCGGGGAGTGGCTCGACTTCGCCGCCAACACCACGGGTGTGACGCTGGCTACCGTTATCGGTCTTCTGATTCTTCGCTTCCGCCCCAAGCCTTAAAAGGGTGCTTCAGCAGGTGGGCGTTGTAATAACGACGGTCGCCTGTCACCTCCCTATCAATGAAGTCGGGCTTCACGAAAGGCTCATCCTCTGACTTCAGTTCCACCTCGGCCATCACCAGTCCTTCGTTGTCGCCATAGAACTCATCGACCTCGAAGGTATGGTTTCCGCTCATTACGAGATAGCGTGTCTTGTCGATTTGCCCCGGTTCGCAGAGTTGCATCAAGTGCTCCGCCTCGTCGAGGGTGATCTCCTTCTCGAACTCATAGCGGCTGATGCCGTCGGCATTGGAGGGGCCTTTGATGGTCAGATATCCACGGTCGCCACGGACGCGCACCCTGACGGTACGGCCGTGACCACTGGAGATATAACCTTGGCAGATGCGACTACTGGCATAAGCCTGACGCTTGTAGTCGTCGCCACGCACCAGGAACTTGCGCTCTATCTCCAGTCCGCTCATTTACATGGAATAGACGTAGAAGATGATCAGGGCGATAGCGAGTGCCACGAGGACACCAAAGATCCACTCCATCACCTTCTTACCTTTGTCTTCCTGTTTCTTCTCGTAAGCAACCTTCTTCTTGGTGCTTTTCGATGCCTTTGCAATCTGTGCCATAAATATTTAATTATTTAATATTATAATTTTTCAATTCTCTTCGTCATTCACGGGGAACTCCATGAGGTAGGCCTTGATGAAGCCGTCGATCTTACCGTCCATCACTGCATCGACATCAGTGGTCTGATAGTTCGTACGGTGGTCCTTCACGCGGCGGTCGTCGAACACATACGAGCGGATCTGACTGCCCCACTCGATTTTCTTCTTGCCCGCCTCGATCTTCGCTTGAGCCTCCAAGCGCTTCTTCATCGCCCGGTCGTAAAGTTGGGACTTCAGCAGCGTCATGGCGCGCTCCTTGTTCTTCGGCTGGTCGCGGGTCTCCGTATTCTCGATGAGAATCTCCTCTTCCTCGCCCGTATCAGGATCCGAATACCAATAGCGCAGGCGCACACCCGACTCCACTTTGTTCACGTTCTGACCACCGGCGCCCGACGAGCGAAAAGTGTCCCACGAGAGTTTGGCGGGATCGACATACACCTCAATGGTATCATCGACGAGGGGCGACACGAAAACGGAGGCGAACGAGGTCATGCGTTTGCCCTGGGCATTGAAGGGCGATACGCGCACCAGACGGTGCACCCCGTTCTCACTCTTCAAGTAGCCGTAGGCATACTCACCACCCTCGATTTGCATCGTCACGCTCTTGATGCCGGCATCGTCGCCTTCGAGCAGACTCGATATCGTCACCTTATGACCGTGGGCCTCCGCCCAGCGCATGTACATACGCATCAGCATCTGGGCCCAGTCCTGCGCCTCCGTACCACCCGCACCGCTGTTGATCTTCAGCACAGCATCCATCGGGTCCTCCTTCTGGCGCAGCATGTTCATCAGTTCCAGGTCCTCGATGGCTTTCACAGCCTTGGCATAGTCGGCATCGACCTCCTCTTCCGTCACCATCTCCTCCTTATAGAAATCAAGGGCCAGTTGCAGTTCGCCAGCCATCGTGCGTACTTCCTGATAGCCGTCGAGCCACTTCTTGATGCCCTTCACCTTCTTCATCTGTTCCTCGGCCCGCTTGCGATCCTCCCAGAAGTCAGGTGCCTGAGTACGGAGGTCCTCCTCCTCGTATTCCAGTTTCTTCTTGTCAATCTCCAGATAGCGGTAGAGTGCGTCTGCCCTCTCCAGCACATCCTTTAGTTGATCCTGAGTAATCATAAATCTCAATTCTTATATCTTAATTCGGACTACTCCGCGTACATCGCGTCGATCTCCTTCTTGTAGTTCTCGTTGAGCACGCGACGCTTGATCTTCAGCGTGTTCGTCAGTTCACCCCGCTCCATCGAGAAATGGTGGGGCAACAACGTAAAGCGCTTGATCTGCTCATAGTGAGCCAACTGCTGCTGGAGAGTGTCGATGCGTTCCTTCATCATCTCGTTGATCTTCGGATCGGCACAGAGTTGCTCACGGTTCTCGAAGGCGATATGATGCTCACGAGCGTATTCCTCCAACAAGGGATAGACGGGGATGATCAGGGCCGAGACAAACTTACGCTGATCGGCGATGATGCAGATTTGATCGACATACTTATCTACGAGCAGTTTCGACTCTATCATCTGCGGCGCGATATACTTACCGTTCGAGGTCTTGTAGAGATCCTTGATGCGCTCCTTCAGGAACAGTTCGCCGCCCTGCAGATAGCCTGAGTCGCCCGTCTTGAAATAGCCGTCCTCAGTAAAGGCCTGACGTGTCAAATCCTCACGGTTGTAATAGCCCTTCGTAATCGTCGGGCCTTTCAAAAGTACCTCACCCTCGTCGCTGATCTTGATGTCGATACCCTCGATGGGGATGCCCACGCCGCCCACGGTGTAGGGCTCACCCAGATGGTTACAACTGACGGTAGCCAGACTCTCCGTCAGACCATAGCCCACGATCATATTGATGCCTATGGCATGCACAAACTCCTCAACCTTCGGATTCACCGTTGCACCAGCCGTCGGGAAGAAGTGGGCATTCTCCAATCCCAGTTCCTTACGAACGAGGGAAAACACCGTCTTGTTCAACATCTCATACTCCAGATGAAGGGCCAGTGGCGGGCGCTTGCCTTTTGACAGATAGTCGATATTATGTTCCTTACCCACCTTCAGGGCATGCTGGAAGAGTTTACGCTTGGCAGCATTGGCCTTGTCGATCTGCTCCTGCACACCCATATAGACCTTTTCCCAAAAACGAGGGACGCTCGACATACAGGTGGGATGGGTCTCCTTCATCGACTGCTGCACCTCCTGCGGATAGGTGTTCACAATCAGGCGGGCACCCTCCGTCAGACAGAGGATCTTCCAACCCTTCTCAAAGATATGGGTAAACGGCAGGAAATTCAGCACTCGATCATCCTCACCCACAGGCACACACTTGTTATTGGCCACCATGGCGGCATGATACTGGCAACAAGTCAGGATCACGCCCTTCGAGTCGCCCGTCGTACCGCTGGTATAGAGGATATTGGCAGTGTCATCCATCGACGCCTGTGCCTGAAGGGCCTCTACCTCCGTCTGACGGGGATAGTTTTCTCCCAGTTTCAGGAAGTCGTCGAAGTACATGGCATTAGGATCGTGCGAAGAGACACACACATTCTTGTCGAAGATGATGATCCGTTCCAGCGTATTACAGGTGGCAAACACCCGGCGCGCCTTGTCGTACTGCTCCTGTTCTCCCACGAAGAGGAAGCGCACCTTGGCGTCGTTGACCATGAACTGGATCTGCTGTTCCGAACTCGTGGCGTAGAAGGGGATAGTCGCCGCACGGATGCCCCATGCGCCGAAATCACAGAAGAGATACTGCACGGAGTTCTGTGAGAACACGCCCACATTCTCCTGCACCTTTACGCCCAGATTGAGCAGGGCATTTGACACCTTCTTCACCATGTCCGAGAAGTAATTCCACGAACATGACTTCCACTCCGAGCCACCGAAGTCCTTGTAAATCAACACCTCACGATCACCATATTTCTTGGCCTGATCATGAATAAGCCGCGATAAATGACTGTTTGTCTGCATAATCATTTTCGTTAATCCGGTGCAAAAGTACGCAAAAAGAGGCAGATAGCCAAATTATAACGGATTTTTCTTCGGTTTTCCTCCAAAACTATAGGTTCGATAGACGAGATAGCAGCCATCAGCATGAATGGAGAAGGTGTCGCCGATGGCCTCATTGAGCGTGCCTTGCCATAGTTGTTCGTATGGATAGGCGTTCCACTTCAGTCCATCAGAGGAGAAACGCTGGCAGGAGACATTAAAGAGACTGACCTGCTGACCGGAGAAAGAGGCAAAGGAAGTGTCGCCTTCAGCAGGCACAAACCAACCGTAGTCGGTGACCATCAGTGGCTCCACACCCATCTCACGGAAGTAGCGCACTATCAGTGAGATATTCCCTAGTGTATGGTCTTCCCGCTGCCCCGTCGCACCAAGATAGACGATGTGCCTCATGCCTTTGGACAAACAATAGCGCGTGGCCTTCGTCAGATCATTGTCTTGCTGCTCATCAATCTGGATCAGACGATCCCGCAACTCACTTGGCACAGAGTCGCCATCACCAATGATAACATCAGCCTTCGGATACTTGACGGCAGCCCCGTCGCAACACACGACACGAGGTGCCTCACGGAGCAGACGCAGGGGAGTCTCAGCCGTCGGGAAATCCCCGTCCGCCAGTACGACAGCATCAAAAGGCCCTATTTCATCTATCAACGGGAACATCATGCCGTCTCTCTCTTCATCATCCGTTTCCACTTGAACCAGCCCATCACGGCAATCACGACGTAGAGGCCATACAGGCCAGCCTTAAAGGGGATGCCCTTCTGCACATAGAGCACACAGCAGACAGCATCGACCACAATCCAGAAGAACCACTGCTCGATATACTTGCGCGCCAAGGCCCAGAGCCCGACAAACGACAGGGCATTGGTAAAGGCATCGAGCACGGGCACGGTGGAGTTCGTCCAGGTGATCAGCACATAATAGGTAACAGCCCAGGCTACGAGGAAAAACACCACCGTGGGCAGGTACTTCCGAAGGGGCATGTGGGTAATCGGGAGTTCTTTTTTCTCACCCGCTCCCCACTTCCACGCGATATAGCCATAGATGGCAGCGGCGGTATAGTAGCAGGCCATGCCGGAGTCACCATAGAGCCCATGCTGCCAGTAAAGCCATATATCGAGGGCGGGCATGATGATGCCAACGATCCAGAGCGCGATCGACGCGCGATACTCGAGCCAGATATAGATCAGGCCGAGTACCGTGGTCAGGATGTCGAGCCAATGGACTGTCAGGAACTCCATGCACTTAGAAATTTATCGACAGGTGCGCCATCAGGTTGAATGGGGCCGAGGGGGCGAAACCTGCCTCATACTGGTCGGAGGTATCCCAGCCCGTGGCCACCACTTTACCGTCCTGTTTGTCGAAGGCTGGTGCAGCCCAACCGTTGTTGTCGTACTTCGCCGAGAAAATATTATAGAGCGTCACACCGAGAGTCATATCCTTCACGCTGAGTGGCTTCAGACCGAAGGTATAACTCAGGTCGATGTTCGTATTGAAATGTCCGTCGAGCATCATGCTGACATCTGTCCGATGACCGTTGTCGTCAAGGGTCTGGTAACTCTTGAAGCCTGTGTTCGTCAAGTACTGGTCACCCACATACTGGCTCTGGATACTGGCCTTCAGTCCCTTGTAGTCGAAGGTCAGGATGTTGTTGAATATAAAGTCGGGCGAGAACGACAACGGCGTGTCACCGAGGTTCTCCACCGAACCGTCCATCAGCGTCACCTCCCAGTCCTTGGCACGGTTCTTCGACCATGTGGCATTGGCATCCCAGCGGAACCAATCGACGGGTTTCCATGCTGCCTCCAACTCTATGCCGAGACGATAACTCGAACCGACATTACGGGCGATAGCCTCACCGATACTGTTCAGTTCGCCCGTCAGCACGAACTGATCCTTGTACGACATCCAGTAGAGGTTGGTCCCAGCCGTGAACTTCTCGCTCTGGAACTTATAGCCGGCCTCGAGGTCATTCAGGCGTTCTGCCTTCAGGTCTGTGCCGATATTATCCTCGTAGTCGTTGCGCGTCGGTTCCTTGTGGGCGATGGCATAAGAGGCATATACTTTATGGTGGCGGGTGATATCGTAGTTCAGGCCGAACTTCGGGTTGAAGAAGTTGAACGAGTCGTCAATCACAATCTTGCCGTCGGCATTGGCTCCATACCAGTCGCCAGGATCCTGCATCTGGTAGCCAATATGGCGGTACTGCAGGTCGAGGAAGCCATTCAGGCCAGGCATGAAGTCATAGCTCACCTTGCCATACACGTTCCAGTCGGTCTTCTTAGCGTTGTTGTGATAATATTCGAAGTCGGGCAGCAGTTCCAGTCCCTGCGGCACATCCTTCACCCACTTCACCAGTCCGGAGTGATCGCCGTCGTACTTGTTCCAGCCACCACCAACAGTAGCCTCTACACCCTCACGGTTGTTATAAACCAGCGAGGCCACCACAGCGTAGAAGTCGTTGTCCATCTTCTTCTGTCGGATCAGGTCACTCTTCAGTTTCGGACTCTCGTCAAACCACACACCGTATGGCAGATACTCCACCAGTTTACGACCCGTCTTATACTCCTCATAGTAGCCCTGGCCCTTGGTGTAATGGGCGGCAACGTTTAGGTTCAACTCGCGGGTGAGTCGCTGGTTCCACAGCAACTGGTAGTTCTGCTGATGATAGTTGTCGGTCTGACCATCATAATAGTACACGTTTCCCTGCTCATCGTAATACTCGCCGCACGAGTTATAGGTGCGCCCATACAGGCTCTGCTCGTATTTCGACGTATAGTTCCAGGCGTGGTAGGTCTCTTCCTGTCCATTCCAGGTCAGCAGTTTCACCACGGTGTTATCGCCAAAGTAGCCGCCCTGGATGAAGTACGAGTTCAACTTGGTAGAGGCTCTGTCCAAATAGCCCTTCGAACCGATGTTCGAGAATCGTCCCTGAATGCCCCAATGCCCGTTGATCAGACCCGTGCCGAAGCGGAGCGTCTCCTTATGCGAATAGTAGGAGCCGGTGCTCAAGTCGAGCCCGAAGTAAGGCTCCATGCCGATATTCTCCGTCTGCATGTTCAGCGTGGCACCAAAGGCACCCGCACCGTTGGTCGATGTACCCACACCGCGCTGTATCTGCATCGACTGCACACTGCTGGCGAAGTCACCCATGTTCACCCAATAGAGTTGAGCCGACTCCGCATCGTTCAACGGGATGCCATTGGCGGTGATATTGATACGCGAAGGATCCGTACCACGCACGCGGAGCGACGTATAGCCAATACCGTTACCGGCATCGGAAGTCATCGTCACCGAGGGGGTCAGTGACAGGAGGTAGGGCACGTCCTGTCCGAAATTCACGGACTTCAACTGTTCTTTGTTCACGTCCGAGTAGGCCACAGGGGTCTTCTTCGACGCACGGGTGGATACCACCTGTACGCCCTGTAACTCCACCGACAGGAGAGAGTCGAGACCATCCTGCGCACTCACGCTCACTGCGCCCACTAGCGCAGCCATTCCTAAAAAGAATCTTTTCATTCCTTTACCTTCTACTTTTTTACTTTTTAAACAATGTAAAGGGGAGCGTTGTGTTGATTTGAATACTTATCCATCCCTACGCCGGCATTACCCGTATCAGGTTCAGAAGGGTATCATCTCAGCCGCCAATAGGCAGCACCCCTTGATATGCACTTTGCAAATCGGCTGCAAAATTACGCAATAATCCCCAAAATGCCAAATATTTCGGGGATTATTTCTTAACTTTCCTGTTGGGGCTGTTCCTGTTGTGGGTGCTCCTGTGACTGTTGCTGATCGTTTTGCGGCTGATTCTGCTGCTGATTGCCAACGGGCTGCTGTTGGTTGTTGAAGTTCCCCATCGGCACGTCGTCGAAGCCGCCACCCTCAAAGCCGCCACCATCGCCATCAGGCCGTTTGTCGTTATTCATGTTGCCAAAATTCCAGGAGAGCGTGAAGTTGATGCGCGGGTCGCGCCAGTTCTTCTGGTGGCGGGTGAAGGTTTCACTGCTTGTGAAGTTCTCCCAGTGACGGGTTTTGAACACATCGCGCCAGTTGACGCTCAGGATGATCTTCTTGTTGAAGAACGACTTGCGCAGGCCGAGGTCGAGCGAACCATTAGGCTTGCGGTAGCCCTGTGTGATGGCCCCACGCGAACGGTAGTTGCCCGTAGCCTGCAGGGAGATGTCGTAGGGCAGGATGAACGAACCTAGCATACGGGCATCCCACGAGAAACTCTCCTCGGCATCACCTGTCACGGTCTGGTTCATGATCTCATACGAGAAGCCATCCACCTTATAATAATAACCGTTGAGCGTCGTCGTCAGGTCGAGGATGCGGAAGAGTTTATCCTTTAGGATCAGTTCCAGACCTGCCCGCTGGTTCTTCGCCACGTTCTCATTGGTCATATACATGATACCGTCTTCACCCTGATAGCGGATGCGCTGGATCACGTCGGTCGTCGGACGGTAATATGAACTCACACTCAGCGTATGGTTATCCCAGGTCTTGAGGAAGTTGAGCGAGAAGGAGTTAGTGTATTCAGGTGTCAGTTCGGGGTTACCGAAGGACACCATCGAGGCGTCGCTGGTGTTCTTGAACGAGTTGAGTTGTCCACCCCAGGGGCGGCGCAGCCGACGGGTGTAGTTCAACTGCAACTGGGCCGACTCCGTCAACTGGTAGTTCAGGAAGAGGCTCGGGAAGAGTTGGAAATAGTCTTTCTTGAAGGGCACGTCGCGCTTCGATGGGTCATGTTCCTGCTCGTAGGTATAACTCTCGGTGTTTACCTTCCAGTATTCGCCGCGCAGTCCACCCATGATGCCGAGTTTGCCCACGGTGGTATTCACCGTCGCATAGATGGCGTGCACGTCCATATCGTAGATGAATCGGTTATAGTAGGCCTCATCAAGCGTGCGGCCCTGACCATCCCAGTTGTCGGCCTCCCAGGATTCCAGCGGGGAGTTCTCGTGCGAGAAACGTCCGTTATAGCCAGCCTCGAGTTTCAAATTGTCAGAGATCTTGTTCTCATAGTCAATCTTCGCCTCCATCGAACGGTTGCGCACGTGCATAGGGCGATACTGATAATAGTAGGTAGGAACACCCATTTCTCTTATCTCATCGCGATAGATATTGTCATTGTCGCTCATCCAGCGGTTATAACTGAAATTGGTCTTCAATTTATGGAAATCCGTCCAACTGTGTTCATAGCCCAATTCACCGTGATACATGTGCATATCACCTTCGCCTGTATTCTTGCGGAACATCGTCTGATAGGGCTGCTGTCCGATCAGGCCGTAGTTGTAGGTCGTGAGATTCTCATTGTCGTTCTTGCCCTGCATGGTCATGCCAGAGAGGGAGATCTCGTCCTTGCGGGTGACGTGCCAGGTCAGTCCGAGACGGGCGAAGAGGTTACCACCCCTGTTTTCGCTCTCGCTGATCGAGTTCTGGTACTCCTTCGTCATCAGGTACTCTTGTTCCGCCTCACTGCCACCACTGCCGGCCCGACGGCGATAGCCCAGATTGGCAAAGGCGTCAAGTATGCCACTGGAGTAGTTGAAGTTACCGCCCGTATGCCAGCCGCCCGCATTGTTGGCACCAGCACGCAACGAACCATAGTAGCCCGCCTTACGGTCGCGCTTCAGGATGATGTTGATGATGCCCGCCGATCCTTCTGGAGAGAACTTTGCGCTGGGGTTGTCGATCACCTCAATGCGCTCGATGCTCTCTGCCGGTATCTGCTGCAGGATCTCGCCCCGGTTGTCAGAGGTCAGTCCCGAGGCCTTGCCATTGATCCATACCTCCACGCTGGAGTTACCCCGCAGGGAGATTTCACCGTCGGTGGTTACCTCAATGCTGGGTATCTGTTCCAGCAGTTCCGAAGCCGAGCCGCCCGACGAGGCGATCATCTGATCCACGGAGAACACCTTACGATCCACCTCGAGTTTCATCTGTGAGCGCTGGCCCGTCACCGTCACCTCCTTCAGTGCCTTCGTATCCTCCGAGATATAGAGGGCATTGAAGTGCACCTGCCGTTTGTCGTTGGAGATGGAGAAATTGCGGATCAAGTCCTTATAACCGACATACGACACGGTGAGCACATAAGTGCCATTGGCCAACCCCGTGACATTAAACGCACCGTCGGCATCCGTGATGGCTCCTTTCACGAGTTTGTTTCCTTGTGAAACGCGCACATTCACGAACTGCAGTGTCTCGTCGGTCTGTTTGTCCAGGACTTTTCCCTTCACATTACCTTGTGCCATGGCCTGCAAGGCACAAATTGTTAAGCCTAATACTAGTTTGAATCGATTCATAATGGTATTATGACGAGCCAGCCGCCCGATGGTTTAATCGGACGGCTGTCTTTTTTACAAGAATTCTTTTAGCGGATACCCATACGGGCCTCAACGACGTTGACAACATAGTCGCCCAGTTTCTCGCACTCGTTGATCAGATCCATATAGATAGTACCCACAGCGTAGGTGTATTCGTGGTTGTTGATATCCACGATGTTCTGCTGCTTGAGTTGGTTGCGGTAGTTGTTGATCTCGTGTTCGATGTTGAACGAGCGGTTCACGTCGAACGACTCCTTGCGACCACCCATCAGGCGGTTCATCTGCGTGAGCGACTGATCCGTCAGTTCCATCATCTGGTGGATATGGTCGTACTGTTTCTCCACGAAGTGATCCTCCTTGCCGTTGTACTTGCGGGAGATGGTACGCGCCATGTTATAGCAGGCATCGCCGATCGACTCCAGTTCGGATATCTCACGCAGCATGGCACGGATTTTGGCTTTTGTCTCATCAGAGAGGTGGGCATCACTGACAGAGTCGAGGTACTTGGCTATCTCCAGTTCCATATTGTCGCTGATTCCCTCATATTTCTCGATGCGCGTGAAGAGTTTGTTGAAGTCGCCTGCCTGATTGTCCTTCTTGTTGTTCGAACTCGACGACAGTGTCAGCAGTTCGCGTACCATCTCAAACATACGCTGCATACGCTCGGAGAACGACTGGATCTCCTTCTGGGCTTCGAGCACGGAGAGTTCTGGTGTCTTCATGAAGCCAGCCGTAATGAAGTGCAGGCGGAAGTCCTCTTCCTCATCCACCTTCTTGGGCTTGATCACCCAGCATACGAACTTCTCAATCTGCGGGATGAACCAGATCAGGATAAAGGTGTTGGCCACGTTGAAGGTGGTATGGAAGGCAGCCAGCACGAAACTCAGTTTTGCCGAGTTGGCCAGGAAGGTGGATGTATCCACGACACCTTTCTGCATCGTCACGTCGTAGCCTACCCACCCGCATACCATGTCGATAAAGGGGCGGAAGACGAACAGGATCCAGATGACGCCAAACACATTGAAGAACATGTGTGCCAGGGCAGCGCGGCGCGCCTGCGTGTTGGCAGAGAGGGCGGCCAGATTAGACGTCACCGTGGTGCCGATGTTCTCACCCATCACCAGGGCAATACCCTGATAGATGGGCAGAGCGCCACTGGAGCAGAGGATCATCGTGATGGCCATCACGGCTGCCGACGACTGGACGCAGAACGTTAAGATACCACCCAGCAGCAGGAATATCAGCGTGGTCAGGAAGGAGTCGGGGTCGAAGGAGGCGAAGAAGTCGAGCAGGGCTTGGTTCTCACCCAGGTGCATCTCCGTACCAGTAGCACGCAGGGTGCCCAGACCCAGCAACAGAAACGACAAGCCAAAGAGGAAGTCGCCTATGTACCTGTATTTCTTCAAGTAAATGAGGATGATGCCGATGAAGAAGGCCGGATAGACTGCACTCGTGATGTCGAACGACATACCTGCCGACATGATCCATGCCGTCAGCGTCGTTCCAATGTTGGCACCCATGATGACTGAGATGGCCTGCGCCAGTGTCAGCAGACCGGCGTTGACGAACGAGACCGTCATCACCGTCGTGGCCGTCGACGACTGTACCGATGCCGTCACCAGCATACCCGTCAACATACCTGTAAAGCGATTGGTAGTCATTGCCCCGAGAACGTGTCGCAACTGCGGACCCGCCATCTTCTGCAGAGCCTCACTCATCGACTTCATACCGAACATCAAAAGGGCGAGCGAACCCAGAAGTTTAAACAAAATCAGCATAAAAAGACATCTTTTGATTTGAATTCGGCTACAAAGATACAAAATAATTCATAATTCGTACTTCAAAATTCATATTTTTTTGTAACTTTGTCGCAAAATTCTCCTAAAACGACGAAAACCTATGGAACAGAAAGTCAAGATTCATTGCCGCAATACAGACAGCACCATCGAGATGTCCCTCGGCTCTACGCTGGAAGATGCCTACCGGCAATTGGGCATCGAGATGAAGCATGGCCCGATCAGCGCCCATGTCAATAACAAGGTGGAGGGCATGCACTTCCGCCTCTACAAGCAGAAGGAGGTGGAATTCCTCGACGTCACCTCGTCCAGCGGGTCGCGTGCCTACACCCGCAGCCTTTTCTTCGTGCTCTGCAAGGCCGCCCACGAACTGTTCACCCCCTGTAAGGTCTCCATCGACATCCCCGTCTCCAACGGCTACTACGTGAACCTGAACATCGGGCGCCCCGTGACCCTCGACGATGCCGGTGCCATCCGCCGCCGCATGCAGGAGATCATCAACGCAGCCATCCCCATCCACCGGCATGAGACAACGACGGAGGAGGCCATCCGCATGTTCGGCGACCTGCACAACCGCTCGAAGGTAAAACTGCTCCAGAGCACAGGACGACTCTATACCACCTACTACGACATTGATGGCTACGTGGATTACTACTACGGTTCGCTGCTAACAAACACCTCGCAACTCTACCTCTTCGGCGTGGAGAAATACTACGACGGCCTGTTGCTGCGCATCCCCTCCCGTGAGCATCCCGACGAACTGGGCGAGATGACCCATCAGGATAAGATGTTTGGCATCTTCAAGGAGCACCACCAATGGCAAGATATCCTTGGCCTGCGCACTATTGGCGACCTGAACGAGGTGATCAGCGGGGGCCACTCCTCCACCCTCATCCAGATCAGCGAGGCTCTGCAAGAGAAGAAGATCGCCCGCATCGCCGACGAGATCGCCGCCCGCAAGGGCATCAAACTCGTGCTCATCGCCGGGCCCTCATCTTCCGGCAAGACCACCACCTGCAAGCGCCTCTCCGTACAACTCGCCGTCAACGGCATCAGGCCCATCGGCATCTCGCTCGACGACTATTTCCTCGACCGCGACAAGACACCGCTCGACGAGAAGGGCGACTACGACTTCGAGCACCTGCACGCCCTGAACCTGCCGCTGCTCAACGAACAACTCTCGGCCCTCTTCTGCGGTGAGGAGGTGGAACTGCCGCGCTACGACTTCCCCACGGGCAAGAGCGTGAAGAGCGGCAAGCACCTGCGCCTTGGCGAGAACGAGATCCTCGTGGTGGAGGGCATCCACGCCCTGAACCCCGAACTGACGTCGCAAATCCCCGACGAGCAGATATTCCGTGTCTATGCCTCAGCCCTGACCACCATCCTGCTCGACAACCACAACTACATCCCCACCACCGACAACCGTCTGCTGCGCCGCATCATCCGCGACCATAAGTACCGTGCCGTCACGGCCCAGGAGACCATCCGCCGCTGGCCCTCCGTGCGCCGGGGCGAGAACCGTTGGATCTTCCCCTTCCAGGAGAATGCCGATGCCATGTTCAACACGGCCATGCTCTTCGAACTGGCGGTCATCAAGAGTCAGGCGGAGCCATTGCTGGAGCAGGTGCCTGAGAACTGCGAGGAATATGCCGAAGCCTACCGTCTGCTGAAGTTCCTGCGCTACATCAAGCCCATCCCCGAGACGCAGATCCCGCCCACCTCACTGCTCCGCGAGTTCCTTGGCGGCTCATCGTTCGAGTATTAGGCACAGGCAGATACCGCATCGGATCAACACGAATTAACACGGAAAAAGCAAAAAAAACATGCATAGACTACTACGCTTCATACTGCTGTTCTATATCATTCTCCTGACAGCCTGTCAGCAGCAGACGACTCCTACCCCTCAGAGGACGGAGGTGACCGGGCTACACCCTACCGACTCTGCCAAACTGCTGTTCGACCGCGTGGACCATTATTATAAAGAGGTGATGCACGACTCACTCTACGCCCTGGCTCCCGTGGCGATGGACTACTTCGAGCGCAACGGTCTTTGGCACGATTACTACACCACCTGGTGCCTGCAGGTGAACGATCTGGTATGGAACGGACAGATGGACCGCGGTTTCGACGAGGCACAGAAGATGCATCAGGATGCCATCCGCCGCGACAATGCCTTCGGGCTCTCCGAGGCCTACACCGCCATGGGTATCGCCTATCACTTCCAGAAGAACGATGCCGAGTCGGCACAATGTTACCGGCAGGCGCTGAGATACTACCCCGAAGAGGCTGACCAGAGCGTGAAACTCAACATCTACAGTTACTACGTGCAAGTGCTCGTTGACATGAAGGACCAGCCCACGATCAAGGTGACACTCACCGAATGGGAAGATTTCCTCAACAAGATGACGGACGGCAACACCGACGATGAAAAATACGTCCACTCCTATTTCCGCTTCCACCGCGAGTGCTTCCGCTACTACTACGGCATCGCCGACTACCGGCAAGCCAGAAAGGAACTCGACACCATGCAGATGTTCCTCGACCGAGAGAAAGACACCGAACTCTATCAGGGACAAGTGATCGGCTTCAGAGTGCAGTTGGCCACAGCCCTGAAGGACTACAAAGAGGCCATGGCCTGGAGCGACCACGAGATAGAACTGTGCCGGGAACTGGACTACAACACCTACCTCAATGCCCTGAAGCACCGCACCGACATGCTGCAGGCCCTGGGCCACTACGAGGAGGCCCTGAAGGCCTGGCAGAGTTACGATGCGCAGAAGGACTCCATCATCAAAGCCGACACCCGCAAGCAGTTGAACGAACTGAACAAGCGTTTTGAGGTGGACGAACTGAAAGCCCAGCAGGAGCACTCCCGACTACAGCATGAGCGCGGCCAGTTGCAACTCATCCTGATCTTCACCACCATCGTGGTCATCGCCCTGGTTTTGTTTATCCTCTTCCGCCAACGTGCCGAGAAACGACTCAAAGAGGCTCACAAACTGCTAGAGCAGAGAAACAACGAACTACAGGAAAGTTATGAACAACTCAAGACGGCCAACGCCCGTGCCGAAGAGTCATCGAGGATGAAGACCAACTTCATCCGCCAGATCTCCCACGAGATACGCACCCCGCTCAACGTACTCAGCGGCTTCACCCAGGTAATCACTACGCCTGGGATGAAACTTGACGACGAGGAGAAGATGGACATCTCGCGCCGCATCACCGACAACACCAACCGCATCACCAGTCTGGTGAACAAGATGCTGGAACTCTCCGAGGCAAACAGCCAGGCCGTCATCAAGCGCAACGACGAGGTGCTGGCAGTGGAGATTGCCAACCAAGCCATCGACGACTCCGGAATCACACGGGCCCGCCACTTGACATTCGAGAGACAGATAGACGAAGGAGCCGACAGCATCAAACTGGTCACCAACCTGCGCCAGTCAACACGCGCCCTGTCACAACTGCTCGACAACGCCCGCAAGTTCACAGGCAAACCTGAGGCCAATGGCGACATCATCGTAGGCAGCAAGATTGCATCAGTCATCCTGCGACTGACGGCCAACGAGGACAGCATCTCATTCATCGTAGAGGACACAGGCATCGGCATACCTTCCGACGAGGCCGAACACATCTTCGACGAGTTCGTACAACTTGACGAATACTATGACGGCACAGGCATCGGTCTCACCGTGGCCCGCAGCATAGCCCGCCGACTGGGTGGCGATGTCACCCTCGACACAGCCTACAACGGCGGTGCCCGCTTCATTCTGACACTTCCTAAATGAATGGCGGAGTAGGCTCGAATCGCATTTTTATTCTAAAAGACTTGGTCGTTTCACCAAAAATGAATAATTTTGCAGCCGATTTCGTGAAAGTAAGCAAGTAAACAACATACGATTATGGCAGAAATTCTTGAAGTGAAGGAACTGGACCAGGTGGTGGTCCGTTTCTCTGGTGACTCCGGCGACGGCATGCAGTTAGCCGGAAACATCTTCTCGACGGTCAGTGCCACCGTTGGTAACGGCATCTCAACATTCCCCGACTATCCCGCTGACATCCGCGCCCCGCAAGGCTCGCTGACGGGTGTGTCAGGATTCCAGGTACACATCGGTGCGGGTAAGGTCTATACCCCCGGCGACAAGTGCGACGTACTGGTAGCCATGAACGCTGCGGCCTTGAAGACCCAGTATCGCTATGCCAAGCCCCAGGCCACGGTCATCATCGATACCGACTCCTTCGGTCCGAAGGACCTGGAGAAGGCACAGTTCAAGAGCGAGGACTACCTCGGCGAGATGGGCATCGACCCCGACCGCGTGATCCAGTGTCCGCTCACCACGATGGTGAAGGACTGTCTGGCCGACACGGGCATGGACAACAAGGCCATCCTGAAGTGCCGCAATATGTTCGCCCTCGGCCTCGTATGCTGGCTCTTCGACCGCGACCTCAGTCTCGTGGCCAACTTCCTGAAAGAAAAGTTCGCCAAGAAGCCCGCCATCGCCGAGAACAATATCAAGGTGGTGCAGGCCGGTTACGACTACGGACACAACACCCACTCCTCGGCCGTCAATGTGTATCGCATCGAGACGAAGGACAAGGTGCCCGGACGCTATATGGACATCACGGGTAACAAGGCCACGGCCTACGGCTTCATCGCTGCTGCCGAGAAGGCCGGTCTCCGCCTCTACCTGGGTTCCTATCCCATCACCCCCGCCACCGACGTGCTCCACGAACTGTCGAAGCACAAGTCGCTGGGCGTGACAACGGTGCAGTGCGAGGACGAGATCAGCGGCTGTGCCTCAGCCCTCGGTGCCTCGTTCGCCGGTGCACTGGGCGTGACTTCGACCTCCGGTCCTGGTATCTGTCTGAAGAGTGAGGCCATGAACCTGGCCGTCATCATGGAGTTGCCGTTGGTGGTGCTCGACGTACAGCGCGGCGGTCCCGCCACGGGTCTGCCCACGAAATCGGAGCAGACCGACCTGCTGCAGGCCCTCTTCGGCCGTAACGGTGAGAGTCCGATGCCGGTGATGGCTGCCACCAGTCCAGCCGACTGCTTCGATGCCGCCTACCAGGCCTGTAAGATTGCCTTGGAGCACATGACACCAGTCGTGCTGCTTACCGATGCCTACGTGGCCAACGGAAGCGGCGCCTTCAAACTCCCTAACCTCGCCCTACTCGACCCTATCAATCCTCCGTACGTTCCCGAGGAACTGAAGGGCAAGTGGACACCGTACATGCGTGCCGAGAACGGAACCCGCTACTGGGCAGTGCCCGGTCGTCAGGGCTTCGAGCACATTCTGGGCGGACTGGAGAAGGACTCCAACACGGGCGCTATCTCTACGAATCCCGAGAACCACGACCTGATGACGCGTCTGCGCCAGCAGAAGATTCAGAACATCCAGGTGCCCGACCTTGAGGTGGCTGGTGACGTGGAGGATGCCGATCTGCTCATCGTGGGCTTCGGCTCGACCTACGGCCATCTGCACTCGGCCATGGACGAACTCCGTGCCAAGGGCTATAAGGTGGCTCAGGCCCACTTCAAGTACCTGAACCCGCTGCCCGCAAACACCGCCGAGGTGCTCTCTAAATATAATAAGGTAGTAGTGGCAGAGCAGAACATGGGTCAGCTTGCTGCTTACCTCCGCATGAAGGTCGATGGCTTCGTGCCCTACCAGTTCAACCAGGTGAAGGGACAGCCTTTCGTGGTCGAAGAGTTAGTCAACGCATTCGAGGACATCTTGAAAAAATAAAAGGGTAAAAAGTAAAAAAGTAAGAACTATGGCATATACAGCACAAGATTATAAGAAAGGACAGCCTCGTTGGTGTCCGGGTTGCGGTGACCACTTCTTCCTGGCATCGCTGCATAAAGCATTGGCAGAGATCGGTGTCGCTCCCCACGACACAGCCGTCATCAGCGGTATCGGCTGTAGCAGTCGTCTGCCCCACTACATGGCCACCTACGGCATGAACACGATCCACGGTCGTGCCGCCGCTATCGCCACTGGTGCGAAGGTCGCCAACCCCAACCTCACCGTCTGGCAGGTGTCGGGCGACGGCGACGGACTGGCCATCGGCGGTAACCACTTCATCCACGCCAACCGTCGTAACATCGACCTGAACATGATCCTCCTGAACAACCGTATCTACGGACTGACGAAGGGTCAGTACTCACCCACCTCTCCCCGCGGCTTCGTGTCGAAGTCATCGCCTTACGGCACGGTAGAGGATCCGTTCCGCCCCGCCGAACTCTGCTTCGGTGCCCGCGGGCACTTCTTCGCCCGTTGCGTGGCTACCGACGCCAAGGGTACGGTGGAGGTGCTGAAGGCCGCCTACGAGCACAAGGGGGCCTCGGTGACGGAGGTGCTGCAGAACTGCGTGATCTTCAACGACCACTGCCACGACATCGTGTATAACAATGAGGGGCGTAAGAAGAATGCCATCTACGTGCGCCACGGTGAGAAACTCGTGTTCGGCGAGAATAATGAGTTCGGACTGGTGCAGCAGGGCTTCAGCCTGAAGGTGGTGGAAATCGGCAAGGACGGCTACACCATCGACGACGTACTGGTGCACGATGCCCACTGCGAGGACAACACCCTACAGTTGAAACTCGCCATGATGACACCCGAGGACGGCTTCCCCATCGCCCTCGGTGTAATCCGCGACGTGGAGGCTCCCACCTACAACGATGCCGTGCACGCACAGATCGCAGAGGTCAGCGCCCAGAAGAAGTACCATAACTTCACCGAGTTGCTCGAAACCAACGACATCTGGGAAGTGAAGTAATAATCATATCATACCATGTTTAATAATTATCAAGGATTCCATCTTGTAGAGGCCCTTCATGCAGCCTCACACGCCAAGTTCTTCCATCCGACCCAGATGGTCAGGAACTGGACGAAACTGGCCCTCGTCGCCATCGTCACCCTGACGCTCTGGAACATGCCGACAGACTGGTTCGGCATTCAGAACCTGACCATCGTACAGCAGCGTATCATCGCCATCTTCGCCTTTGCCACGCTGATGTGGATCTTCGAGGTCGTTGCCTCCTGGGCCACTTCCGTGGGCATCATCGTGCTGATGCTGCTCTTCACCTCCGACAGCGGTATTGCGCCGATGGTGGTGGAGGACGAGGTTGGCAAACTGCTCTCCTACAAAGCCGTGATGGCTACCTTCGCCGACCCGGTGATCATGCTGTTCATCGGCGGTTTCATCCTCGCCATCGCCGCCACGAAGACGGGTCTCGACGCCCAGTTGGCCAAGGTGCTGCTGAAACCCTTCGGCACGCGCAGTGAGATGGTGCTGCTGGGCTTCCTGCTCATTACGGGGCTGTTCTCGATGTTCGTGTCGAACACGGCCACCGCAGCCATGATGCTCACGTTCCTTACCCCCGTGTTCCGTCAGTTGCCCCCCGAAGGCAAGGGCCGCATCTCGATGGCACTGGCCATCCCCGTGGCCGCCAACCTCGGTGGTATGGGTACACCCATCGGCACCCCGCCGAACACCATCGCCCTGAAGTACCTGAACGACCCTGAGGGCCTGAACCTCGGTCTCGGCTTCGGTCAGTGGATGATGTTCATGTTCCCGCTGGTGATCGTACTGCTATTCATCAGTTGGCGCATCCTGCTGAATATGTTCCCCTTCACCCAGAAGACCATCGAACTGCACATTGACGGTGAGATGAAGAAGGATGCCCACACCTATATCGTGATTGCCACATTCTTCGTAACCGTACTTCTCTGGTTGCTAGATACCGTGACAGGCATCAACTCCTACACGGTGGCCCTGATCCCCTTCTGCGTCTTCGCACTGACGGGCGTAATCGACCGCCGCGATCTGGAGCAGATCAACTGGAGTGTGATCTGGATGGTGGCCGGTGGCTTCGCCCTCGGCTATGGTCTGAACGCCTCCGGACTGGCTGCCAATGCCGTGGAGAGCATCCCTTTCGGCGAGTTCTCGCCCCTGCTGATCCTCATCCTCGGCGGTCTCATCTGCTACGGTCTGTCGAACTTCATCTCAAACTCCGCTACGGCCGCCCTGCTGATGCCAATCCTGGCCTTCGTCTGTAGTGCCATGGGTGACAAACTGGCTCCTATCGGTGGCACGCCTACCGTACTCATCGGTGTGGCCGTCGCTGCCTCGAGTGCCATGGTGCTCCCCATCTCCACGCCGCCGAATGCCCTGGCCTTCGCCACGAACCTCGTGCAGCAGAAGGACATGGCGAAGATCGGCCTCATCGTCGGTATCATCTCGATGGTGCTTGGCTACGGTCTCGTCTATCTCATGGGAACGCTACACTTCCTCTAAATAAAGAAGCCCGCCGACTGGCGGGCTTTCTTTTTTAAAGTTTCTCTCCGAAGCACAGGTCGCCGCAGTCGCCGAAGCCTGGCACAATATACTTGTGCTCGTTCATGCCCGGATCGACGGCACCACACCACACGATACTATCTTCGGGCAGCACGCCCTTCACCGTCTCCAGACCCTCGGGTACGGCGATGACACAGGCGATGTGGATCTTCTTGGGTTTGCCCGACTTGACGAGGGCCTCGATGGCAGCCGCCATCGAACCGCCCGTGGCCAGCATCGGATCGACTATCACGAGCGTCTTACCCTTCACGCTAGGCGATGCCATATACTCGGCATGCACGCCCACCTCCGTATGCTCACGGTTGGTGTACATGCGGTAGGCCGAGACAAAGGCGTTGTCGGCATGGTCGAACACGTTGAGGAAACCCTCATGGAACGGCAGTCCTGCGCGCAGCACAGTGGCAATCACCATATCATCCTTCGGCAGGGGAATGTCGAGGGTACCCAGAGGCGTCGTGATGGTCTTCGGTTTGTACTCCAGCGTCTTCGACAGTTCGTAGGCCATCAACTCACCCACACGGGCGATATTGTGGCGGAACAGCAGACGGTTTTTCTGGTAACTCTTGTCGCGCAACTCCGACATATAGAGGTTGATGATCGAGTTGCTCTTGCTGAAATCTATTACTTGCATAAGTACGATTGTTTTAAGTTTTGGTGCAAAAGTACGGGAATTATTTCAATTTGCCAAACAATTTATGATAATTCTCCCGCTTTTTTATTATCTTTGCAGCCAGAAACCCATAACATTCAATCATGAGAAAGAACCTACTAACTGTCTGCTTTTTCCTCTGCGCTGCCATTGGCTATGCACAGCGAGAGACTATCTTACTTAACAATGACTGGACATTCCACCTCGGCGATGCCGCCTCGATGAAGGCCGACTTCACCCATGGCACGGAATACTTCACCTACCGCGCCAAGGCCGTTGGACAGAACAAGGGGCCTGCAGCCGTGGCGTTCAACGACTCTGCGTGGACACACGTGAACCTGCCCCACGACTGGGTGGTCGATCTTCCCTACGACGGAAAGGCGAGCCACTCCCACGGCTATAAGCAGGTGGGCTGGCGCTACCCGCAGAACTCCATCGGCTGGTACCGCCATCACTTCACGATCAACAAGGAGGATGAGGGCTGCGCCATCAGCATCCGCTTCGACGGCATCTTCCGCAACGCCCAGGTGTTCTGCAACGGTTTCTACCTCGGTACGGAGCCCAGCGGCTACGCCTCACAGGAATACAACGTATCGGAATACCTGAACTACGGTGGTGACAACGTGATTGCCGTGCGCTGCGATGCCATGACCGAAGAGGGATGGTACTACGAAGGGGCCGGTATCTACCGCGACGTGTGGCTCATCAAGAAAGACGCCCTCCACAGGATCGATAATGTGTTCTATACCTGGAAGGACGGCCGTCTGAACATCCAGGTGGAGGCCACTACCGACTATAAGAACACGCTCTACGACGGCGAGGGCCGCGTGGTGGCCGAGGGTAAGGACGCACTCACCATCGCCAACCCACATCTCTGGAGCACCGACGATCCCTACCTCTATACGCTGAAGACCGAGACCGCTGGCGGTGAGGATGCTGTCTGTACCAAGGTCGGTCTGCGCACACTCACCTTCGATGCCAACGACGGCGTGCGCCTCAACGGGCAGCCGTTTAAGTTCAAGGGTGTCGATCTGCACCTCGACCATGCCGGCGTGGGTGTCGCTGTCACCAAGGAACTCTGGATCTACCGCATCAACCAACTCCGCGCGATCGGTGTCAATGCTATCCGCTGGTCGCATAACCCCGCCTCCGACGTGGCCCTCGACGTGTGCGACTCACTGGGCATCCTCTGTATCGACGAGAACCGGCTGATGGGCACCAACCGCGAACATTTCGACCTGCTCAGGCGTATGATCATCGACCACCGCAACCACCCGTCGGTTGCCCTCTGGAGCATCGGTAACGAGGAATGGTGGATCGAGGGCGACCTCAAGGGTGAGAAGATTGCCCGTACGATGATCGACTATGCCCGTACCATCGACGACTCCCGTCTCTACACCTACGGCTGCAGCGGCGGTTTCGGCGTGGTGAAGCAGGTGGATATCCACGGCTACAACTATATCGTGCAGAATGATGTCGATCGCCGCCATGAGGCTTATCCTGATTGGGTGGTCGTCGGCACCGAGGAGACCAGCGGCTGCGGCACGCGCAACGTCTATCACACCGACTCCATCAAAGGCTGGATGAAGAGCATCAACATGGAGGGCGAAGAGCGCTCCAACTGGGAAAAGAATGTTATCGAACGCGGCTGGAAGTTCTATCGCGACCACCCGTGGGCAGGCGGTCTTTTCTGGTGGACAGGACTCGACTATCGCGGTGAGCCCAACCCCATGGTATGGCCCGCCACGGGCAGCCAGTTCGGTATCCTCGACTACTGCGGTTTCCCCAAGGACGAGGCTTTCTACCTGAAGGCAGCCTGGACCAACGAGCCCGTACTCCATATCTTCCCCCACTGGAACCTGAAAGGTCAGGAGGGGAAGCCCGTGGAGGTCTGGGCCTATACGAACATGGACGAGGTGGAACTGCTGCAGGACGGCAAATCGCTCGGTCGGCAGAAGGCCGACAAGGACAGTCATCTTGTATGGAACACCACCTACAAGCCCGGCCGTCTCATGGCCTATGGCTATAAGAACGGTAAGCGCGTGCTCACGGAGCGCGTGGAGACCACTGGTCCCGCCGATAAAATCGTCCTTGCCTGCGCCAAGCATACCCTGAAGCAGGACGGACAGGACCTTGTGGTGATCGACCTGACACTGAAGGACAAGAAGGGCCGCTACGTGCCCGATGCCTGCAACCAACTGCAGATAACGGTTGACGGTCCCGCCGAAATCCTTGGCTGGGGCAACGGCGACCCGGGCTTCAAGACCATCGAGCGTCCGCAGGGCGACGACAAGCAGCATGCCACCTTCAATGCCTTCATGGGCAATGCCCAACTCATCGTGCGCGGTCTGGCTTCCGACACCTCTGCTCCTACCACCGTCACCATCACCCTCGACAACGGTAGTACAGCCTCGGCCAGTCTTTCCGCCCAGTAAAACCCAGGACTTTAATATATACTTCAATGGATAGAATCATTCGTTCATGGTTGAGAATCAGCATGGCATGTGCGACTTTCGCACTCCTGCTGACGGCCTGCAGCAAGCGGGAGCCAAGGTACGTGATCGGCGTGTCGCAGTGCTCGACCGACATCTGGCGCGAGAAGCAGAATGCGGAACTCCGTATGGACACCTACTTTCAGGACGATGTGGAACTGCGATTCGCCTCAGCCTACGACAGTGACGAGCGCCAGATTGAGCAGATCGACAGTCTGCTGGCCTCGGGCATCGACCTGCTCATCGTGGCTCCCAACCAGGTGGCGACCATCTCGCCTGCTATCGACCGTGCCTACGACCAGGGCATCCCCGTCATCGTGTTTGAGCGCAAAACCAACTCGAAGAAATACACTGCCTTCATGGGAGCCGACAACTATGAGATGGGACGACTGATGGGCGAATACATCGCCGGAAGGCTGAACGGCCGCGGCAAGGTGCTGCAGATCATGGGTCTGAAAGGCTCGTCGCCCGCCATCGACCGCGACAAAGGTTTCAAGGAGGCCATCAGCCGCTATCCACAGATGGAAATCGTCGCCACCCTCCAGGGCGACTGGACGGAGCAGAGCGCATACGATGCCGTGAAGACCTACAAAGGCGATCTCTCGGGCATCGACTTCGTGTTCGGCCAGAACGACCGCATGGCACTTGGTGCCCGCAAGGCTTTGAGCGAGACAGGACAGACATCCAAGTTCTGCGGTATCGACGGACTGCCCGGAGAGGGTGGCGGCATCGACTGTGTGCGCGACGGCATCCTTGAGGCCAGTTATATCTACCCCACCCACGGTGATCAGTTGCTGCAACTGGCCGTCGATATCCTCGACGGGAAGCCCTTTGAGAAAGAGATCCAGTTGAAGTCTGCCCTTGTGACGGCGGGAAACGCCAATGTATTACTCCTCCAGTACGAGGAGATGATGCGCCAGTCGCAATACCTCGACAAACTCCACGAGCGGGCAGACTCCTATCTGGAACAACTCGACTTGCAGCGCACCATCTCACTTCTGGCCGTCGGCTTCATCATCCTGCTGCTGGCCGTCATCGTGAGCATCTACCTTTACTTTCTGCAACGTGCCCGTATCCATCAGGAGCGCACGCAGATGGAGCGTGAGCAACTGGACTTCTATACCCAGGTGAGCCACGAACTGCGCACCCCGCTGACACTCATCGAAGGTCCGTTGGCACAACTGGCCGAGACCAAAGAGGCCAAAGAGGCAGGCGCAGAGGCTAAGGGACTTTTTGCCATTCTCCAGCGCAACACCCATCAACTGACGGAACTGATCAATAAGATGCTCAACGTACAGGCGACAGGGAGCATCGACGACCTGTCAGCGGGCTACCAGCCTATCGCTACCATCGAAGAAGTGCCGCAGACACCCACAGATTCACAAGAAGACGCAACTGATACTGCCACCGTGCTTATCGTCGATGACAATGCAGACATCCGTGCCTACCTGCGTACGATCCTACAGGACAAATATCAGGTGAATGAGGCCGCCGACGGTCAGCAGGGACTGGCTATGGCCAACGAGATCGTGCCCGACCTGATCGTAAGCGACGTGATGATGCCCGTGATGAACGGTCTGGAGTTCTGCCAGCGCGTGAAGGGCGGTACGGCCACCAGTCATATTCCCATCATCCTACTTACAGCCCGTGCCTTGAGCCAGCACCAGATAGAGGGCTACGAAAGCGGTGCCGATGCTTACATCACCAAGCCTTTCTCGGCAGATGTGCTGCTGGCCCGCATCGATAACCTCCTCAAAAGCCGCCGACAACTGAAGGATCTATTTAACAGTAATCAAAACTCCACACTCTCCACTATCAACTCTCAACTCTCCACTACCAACTCTCCTCTCAAAGAAGACTCTTTCCTACTGAAGTTCAAAGACTACATCGAGGCGCACATGACGGATAGCGACCTGAACGTGGAGACCATCGGTGCCGAACTGGGTCTCTCGCGCGTGCAATTATATAGAAAGGTAAAGGCCCTCACTGGCCAGTCACCCGTAGAACTGCTCCGCACGGCACGTCTGCAGAAAGGTCGCCAACTGTTGCTGACCACCGATAAGAACATCTCCGAAGTGGCCTACGAAGTCGGCTTCACCGCCCCCTCCTACTTCACGAAGTGCTTCAAGGACGAGTTTGGCATCAGTCCCTCCGACCTGTAATTCAGAAACTCTAATGGAGTGCTGATAGCGGATAATCTCAAGCATGTGCTGCCAGAAATGGGACGCCTGCTTCTCGTTGAGGTGGATGACAGGGCGACCGAGTTCGGCAATCGGCTGGTAGGCAGTATGCACCACATTGCGCACACCGGGAATCTCAAGCGCTGCCTGCTCGTCAATCATCAGACAGGCAGAGTGATAATTCTTCGAACCGTTGATGATCCTGATCTGCACGCCGGGGGAGTAAATCAGCAGATCACCCTGTTTGAGCACCAACATACGATCATTGTAGAGTAATTGCAGCCACCCGTCGTGCACCAGCGTATATGAGTAGCCCGCCAGCGTCTCCTGCATCTGGTTGGTGAGAAACGTCAGGCGAGTGTTGCTCTCTGAGCAATACAACTCGTCGGAAACCACGTCGTCGTACGACATACCGAGAACCGATGTCAGGAAATCCCGCAACTGATACATACTGACGGCAAAGGTACGTAAATGCTACGAGTTAAGCGCTAAGAATTAAGAGGGAAATGCATGATTGCAGCAAAAATGCACAGGATTTTTTGGAAAACAGGGTGTAACGGGTGTAACATCCCTTTGTACATCGGCCCGTGCACCCTGTTTGAGGGTGTAACAGGGTGTAACGAGGGTGTAACAATCTGTCATGAGGTTGTAATAATTACTTTGCTTGCAATTCTCGAGAGAATTGGAGCAAAAAGCGCTACTTTAGCACCAAGACTTGGTATTCTTCGATTCAGTTCTCTCGAGAATTCAGCAGACTTCAAGCGTATCACCCTCGTGACACCCGTTACACCCTCGAAAAGTGGGTGTACGCCCAGTGTTTATCGGCATTGTTACACCGTTACACCCTCAAAAATGTTTATTTCGGTAGAATTTTTGTTTCGGACAGCGATACTTTCGGGAATTAGCCGTATCTTTGCAACCGAAATCATTTACTAACTAAATAGAAGAAAGAATTATGACTAAGGAAGAAGCATTGAAGCAGTTTGCCCAACTGGGTGCTGTATGGTTTGGAAACAGTAAGCAACATTTTGCCTTCTCGGCCTACTGCCGTCTGCAGGGCTGGAACAAACTGGCCGACAAGTGGAAGGAAGAGGCCGAAGATGAATGGGAAGAGGCAGAGGAAGTGCTGAATCGTCTGGTAGAACTCGGCTGCAAGCCCGCAGACTTGCAGGAGGCTATGAAGACACAGGAGTTCCCCTTCTACGACGACCCGAAGCAGCAGATAGAGTCGGACTATCAGCCCGACGGTGTCAGGATACTGAGCGAACTGGCAGCAGCCTTCAACGACGACTATCCTACGAAGAAACTCATTGAGAAGTGGATTGACGACGAGAAGGACCACATGGCCTGGGAGTGTCAGTACCTCAACTACATCGACAAACTGGGCTACGAGAATTTCCTCACCGCAATGATGTAATCTATCCATCATTGTCCTATGGTTATTAAAGCTGTAAAATTCAGAAGGGATGGGTACTACACCCAGCCCTTCGCCTTTGGCGGAGAGGAGGGAGCCGACAGGTTCGACCATAACATCCGCTATCGCGGCAGTCTGCAGAACTATCTGATTGACACGGGGGCGGAGGTCATCCTTGTAGATACCGGTCTGCCCGCTGGCTTCCCCGAGGAGGTCGTCGACGAGAAGGCGATGGCCTATACCGGCAAAGACATCTGTAGTTATATGGATGCGCTGGCAGGCCTGGGCTACAAGCCAGAGCAGGTGACGAAGATCCTGCTGACTCACCGCCACAGTGACCACAGCGGCGAACTCCGCTCGTTCCCCAACGCCAAAATTTATGTAGGCACCGACGAGACGCAGGCTGACGAACTGAAGGGTTTGACGAATCTGGTACCTGTGACCTATACGGATGGAGCCTATCACAACTTCCCTGAAACGCAGAAAATCTGCGACAGCGTGTGGTTCATCAAGGCCAAGGGACACACCAATGGCAACAGCCTCGTGATTGCCGAGAGCGACGGACTCTACTATATGTTCGAGGCCGACATCACATACGTCGATGAGGCGCTGTACGAGAATAAGTTGTCGGTGGTCTATGACGACCTGCCCGCAGCCCGTGAGACGCTGGACCGCGTGCGTGAGTTCGTCCGCCAGAATCCCACCGTTTATATGGGCACCCACACCCCGCAGGGCTATGAAAACCTGGAGGCCAAGCGCGTGATCGATCTCGACAATCCTGTGCCGACAGTCCTTGCAGAAGTGGACTTCTCCAAGCAGGAGGCCTCAGGCAAATATGTATGCTCCGTCTGCGGTTATGTCTATGACCCGGCAGAGCACGACGGCGTAGCATTCGAGGATCTGCCCGATGACTGGAAGTGCCCACGCTGCAAACAACCCAAAGAGAAGTTCAATAAGGCGTAAATGGCATTAGCAATCGGACTACTCATCCCCTTGTTGGGAACCATGCTCGGTGCGGCATTCGTCTTTCTGATGAAGGACGAGATGTCGCCCCGACTCCAAAAGTCACTGCTGGGCTTTGCCTCTGGCGTGATGGTGGCGGCCTCCGTGTGGTCGCTGCTCATCCCTGCGATGGAGATGGAAGAGGCGAAAGGTGCATGGTCGGTATTCCCTGCAGCTGTTGGTTTCCTGTTGGGTATGGGCTTCCTGCTCCTGATTGACGAACTGACACCCCACCTGCACATCGGCACCGACAAGCCCGAAGGTCCCCGCTCGCATCTGTCGCGTACGGCGATGCTGGCTCTGGCTGTCACGATCCACAATCTGCCGGAAGGTATGGCCGTCGGCGTAGTGTTTGCCGGAGCGGAGAATGGCGCAGCAGGGCTGTCATTAGCGAGTGCCTTGGCCGTCTCTATCGGTATCGCCATCCAGAACGTGCCGGAGGGAGCGATTATCTCCATGCCTATGCGGGCAGCAGGCAACTCGAAGTGGCGTTCGTTCGTCATCGGCAGCCTCAGTGGAGCCGTCGAACCTATCGGCGGTCTGGCCGTCGTGTTGCTGGCCTCGCTGATGGCACCCGTATTGCCCTATATGCTGGCGTTCGCCGCCGGTGCCATGTTCTACGTTGTCGTAGAAGAATTGATCCCAGAAGCCTCTGAGGGCGAGCACTCCAACCTCAGCACCATCGGCTTTGCCATCGGTTTTGTGCTGATGATGGTGCTCGACGTGGTGATGGGCTAAGATATTATTACCTCTTCTTAGGCGTCAGCCGATAAGAGATGACATCGCGGCTCTTGACGGTCAGTTTGCGGTCGGTCTTGTTCTTCAGCGATGTTTTGCCTTCGGCCTTGTGCGTCCAGAGATTATAGACCTGATAGACCTGTGTGTCCAACTGCGTGCTGCGGTTGCTGACATCCTTGTCCGTCAGATTAAAGTCCTGCCAGTTCAACTCGTAGGTGATGTCCTGCCCTGTGGGGTTCAGGATGGTGAAGGCCCACTCGTCGTTAACCAGCGGTTTCAGCCAGAACTGTAGTCCTTCGGCGTCGCAGCAGTGCCAGCCCTGAATGCCGAGCGGGTCTTGGTCGATGGCTATCATCTCCTTGTTCATGATGATATTGCGGGTGGCCTCGCTCATGTTACGCAGGTCGTTGCCGAGTATCAGCGGACTGGCCATCATGCACCACATCGTGAAGTGGGCGCGGTCTTCGTTCTCGGTCATGCCGTTGCCCACCTCCAGCATATCGGGGTCGTTCCAATAGCCGGGAGCAGCATACTGACGCAGCGAGTCGTTGAACTGGATGCACTGCATCACGCCGAACTGGGTATAGCCGGGGAATACGCGCAGTGAGTCGAAGTCGCACCAGATGTCAGGTGTCGTACGCCAGGAGTGTCCTACCTCACGGGCCCATTTCCAAGGATGGCTGTTGCCCCACTCGCACATGCTGAGGAAGATGGGACGGCCTGCAGCGCGGAGCGCATCGCTGATCAGTTGGTAGGCACCTTTCGGATTCACGTTAGTGGTGTTGCACCAGTCGTACTTCAGATAGTCCACACCCCACCGGGCATACTGTAAGGCATCCTGATATTCATGTCCCAGCGAGCCGGGCATGTTGGCACAGGTGCCTGTTCCTGCATCGCTGTAGATGCCTAATTTGAGTCCTTTCATGTGTACATAGTCTGCCACGGCTTTAATACCATTGGGAAACTTCACCTGGTCGGCCTGGATGAAGCCGTTGTCATCGCGCTGTCCGTGCCAGCAGTCATCAATGTTGATGTAGGTGTAGCCGGCATCCTTCAGCCCGCTCTCAACCATGGCATCGGCAATGCCCTTGATGATGTCCTCGGAGATGTTCCCCTGAAACTTGTTCCACGTGCTCCATCCCATCTGCGGGGTGTCAGCCAGATGTTCCCATTTCTGTGCCTTCATCGGCAGGGCCGTCAGGGCGAACATAGCACCTAGAATAGCCATTCGAGTTAGTTTGTTCATTTGATTATAGTTTAATTGTTAGTAAATACGCTGCAAAGATACGAAAAAAACGGCAATTCTAACAAAAATCGTTCATTTGCTGTTAAATTTGTTACTTTGCAACATTTTTATAGGCTGATGAACGATTTTTTCACCCCGGCGACTCAAATCTTGACTATCTTTGCAGCAGATTTTAAGCAAAATGAGTACTAACCAATTTAAAAAATTGACAATGGAACAACTAAGAAAACTGTTTCTGAGTTTCGCACTCGTCTTTGCGAGTACAATAATGTACGCGCAAACAGAGATCAAAGGAACCGTCGTTGATGGTGCAGGCGAACCTGTCATCGGCGCTACGGTTATGGAGAAGGGTACTTCGAACGGTACGATCACCGACTTCGATGGTAACTTCACAATCAAGGCTAAGGAAGGCACTGTCCTCGTCATCTCCTACATCGGCTATCAGACCGTGGAACTTCCTGCCCAGAGTGGCATGAACGTCACGTTGAAAGACGACGCCGAGGTGCTGCAGGAGGTCGTAGTGACTGGTTATCAGGTTCAGCGCAAGAAAGACCTGACCGGTGCCGTAGGTGTCGTTGAGACGAAAGACTTTAAGGCCAGCAATACCGACCCCATGGCATCCTTGCAGGGTAAGGTGCCTGGTATGACCATTACCACTTCCGGTTCTCCTTCTGGTGAGGCTGATGTCCATATACGTGGTATCGGTTCAATGGGTGGTTCAAGCACAACACCTCTTTATATTGTAGACGGAATGCCTTACAGCGGTTCGCTCAATAGCCTGAATGCTTCTGACATTGAGTCGATGCAGGTTTTGAAGGATGCCGCTTCTGCATCTATCTACGGATCACGTGCTGCCAATGGTGTGATTGTCATCACTACCAAGAAGGGTAAGAAGGGTGACAAGGTGAACATCGACTTCAATGCTTCGGTGTCTATGGCTTGGATGACCCAGAAGATGAAGCTGCTCAATAGCCAGCAGTATGCAACGGCCCTGGTTCAGGCTGCTCTTAATGACGGCAAGAACCCCTATGACTATGCCCAGAACTACGGTCTGTCGCTGACCGCAGCCAATGGTACTCCCATCTCTGTCTATAATCCTGCAACTGGTACGACAGAGTCATACACAGTAGGCGGTTACTATGATGGCTTCATGAATGCAAAGCAGACGATGCCCTACAGCAATACAGACTGGGTAGATGAAATCGGACGTACTGGTGTTACCCAGAACTATGACCTTTCTTTCTCTAAGGCAACGGACAAAGGTTCATCTCTCTTCTCTTTCAATTACAAGAAAGCTACTGGTGTGCTGAAGCATACTGATTTTGAGAACTTTGCTGCACGTTTCAACAGTGCATATAAGATCAATAGCATTATCAGCGTAGGTGAAAATGCAACCTTCTCTTATTCTAATAATGTAGACTGCGCTCCTCTGGAGAATGCTCTGAAGATTGCACCCACACTGCCTGTCTATGAAATCGACGGCGTGACTTTCTCTGGTCCTGTAGGTGGTATGAGTGACCGTCAGAACCCAATGCGTGAGCTTTATCATAACAAGGATAACCGCCTGAAGAAATGGCGTATCTTTGCCAACGCTTATGTTGACGTTACCCCGATCAAGGGCATGCTTTTCCGTTCAAACTTCGGTATTGACTATACCAATGGCTATATCCGCGCCCTGCAGCACACTTGGGACTCTGATGTGGTAAAGAACAGCACCAGTGCCAGCACCATGTCGCAGAACCATAGCACTAAGTGGACATGGTCAAACACGTTGCAGTATAACTTTGACTTCGCTGAGAGCCATAACCTCAATATACTCCTTGGTATCGAGGCTCATCAGGACAACGGCATTGACTTCTCATCACGCCGAACAGACTATCCGCTGGAGACTGTTGATTATATGTGGCCCAATGCTGGTACAGGTATCCAGACTGCTACGGGTGCCGGTGATGCTTATAAGCTGATGTCTTACTTCGGCAAGATCGACTACAACTGGAACGACCTGCTTCTGGCTTCTTTCACACTGCGTCATGACGGTTCAAGCCGTTTCGGTAAGAACCACCAGTACGGTACTTTCCCCTCTGTATCTCTCGGTTATCGTCTTTCGAAGCACATCAATGCCGACTGGCTCCGCGACTGGAAGATTCGCGCCAGCTATGGTGTGACAGGTAACCAGGGCATGAACTCCAACACCGCCCGCTACGGACTCTTCGTGGCCAACTATGGTTCTGACCGCGAGAACTCTACAGCCTATGACCTCAACCTGCAGGGTTCAGGTACACTGCCCTCGGGTTACTACAAACTGCAGTCGGAGAATGAGGACCTGAAGTGGGAGTCTTCTTCACAGTGGAACTTCGGTACTGACTTCTCACTCTTCAACGGCGACTTCTACGGTTCTTACGATCTCTTCTTCAAGACAACGAAGGATATGCTCGTGCAGCCCGCATTCCTCGGAGCCATCGGCTTCGGTGGACAGACCTGGATTAACGGACCGACACTGAAGAACTGGGGTATGGAGCTCAATCTGGGTTACCGCCACAAGACAGCTTACGGTCTGTCATACGACATCACCGGTAACATCGACTTCTACCGCTCGAAAGTGACCTACCTGCCCGAGAACTCAAAGAACTCCTACGTACACAACGACTATCACAACCTGGCTGACGACGGCAAGGCCTACGGCTCACGCATCGGATACGTGGTAGAGGGCCTCTATCAGAGCCGCGAGGAAGTGCTGGCAGCCGGTCAGGCTGGTGCCCGCGTGGGTGGTCTGAAGTATGCCGACCTCAACGGCGACGGCCGCATCAACGAGGCTGACCGTACCTGGATCTTCAACCCCGTGCCCAACTTCTCCTACGGTCTGAACGTGAACTTGGGTTATAAGAACTTCGACTTTACAATGTTCTGGCAGGGAGTTGCCGGTGTTGATGTATGGAACGATCAGAAATACCAGACCGACTTCTGGAGCATCACTGATGCTGGCTCTAACAAGGGTGAGCGACTGGTGAACGCCTGGACAGAGGTCAACAAGTCGAGTGATATCCCCGCCTTGACCACCTCTAATGGTGCCGACGAGGGCCGTGAGTCTTCCTACTATGTCGAGAATGGCTCATACGCTAAGTTGCGTACCCTGCAGTTGGGTTACAGTTTCCCCGCAGAGTTAGCCAAGAAACTGTTGCTCTCCAGCGCACGCATCTACCTCTCTGGCGACAACCTGCTGACTATCAAATCGAAATCGCTGACCTGCTCCGACCCTGAGAGCACTGCTTGGAACTATCCTCACACAGCATCCTTCACATTCGGTATTCAAGTGGGATTCTAATAGAGTAAAGAGTTAAGAATTAAGAGTTAAGAATTAAGAGTTATGAAAAAGATCAAGATATATATCGCAACATTACTGCTTTCGGCCTTCGCAGTATCTTGTAGCATCGACGACGTGAAGCCACAGGGTGCGCTGGACCCAGAGACAGCATTCTCAAGCTCAGAAAAGCTTGTCACTGCAGCGTATGCCAAGTTGGGCGACGACTGGTATTCCTACCCCTTCAACCTCTGGCCCTATGGCGACATGAGTGCCGACGACTGCCTGAAGGGTGGCTCTGGTGAGAACGATACGGGCTATCACCCCATGGAGATTTTCTCTACCTTGCAGCCCGACCGTGGTGAGTTCGACGAACTGTGGTATCAGCTCTACAGCGCTATTTCTCGCTGTAACCGCGCCCTGGAGTCAATGGTGGATGCCGAGGAGACAACAGCCCTCAAACAACTCAGAGCCGAGACTCGCTTCCTGCGTGGTCATTTCTACTACAAGCTGCAGCAGATGTGGTATGAGGTGCCTTTCATTACCGAGGGCATGGACAATGCCACTATCGAAGCTACCCCGCAGAGTTCGCACGACCAGATTATGCAGCAAATCATCGACGACTTCCAGTATGCCTACGAGAATCTGGCAGAGGCTGCTCCTGGCACCACAGGACGCGCTCACAAGGTGGCTGCAGCTGCCTATCTGGCCAAGTGCTATCTGAACTGGGCCTACGGAGACGGCTACGAGGCTAACACTGGTTACAGCCATGTGGATCAGGCCAAGATACAGAAGGTGCTGGAATATACCAACGTGGTGAAGAGCTCGCCCTACGACTATCTCGACACCTACGGACACATCTTCCTGCAGGACTATGCTAACTCGGTGGAGAGCATTTTTGCCGTACAGCACTCCAACAAGGCCGATGACGGTACCCAGTACGGTCGTGCCAACTGGTCGAACATGCTGAATGGTGTATGGCTTATGTGGTCGTGCGGATGGGACTTCCACAAGCCCTCACAGAACCTCGTGAATGCCTTCAAGACCCGCAACGGTCTGCCCATGGATGACTTCGATGAGGACCACAATGCCATCGTGGTAAATGGTGCAGACTCCAAGTACAAGTACGACCCCCGTCTGTTCCACACCGTAGGCATGCCCACCTATCCCTATAAGTATGAGGAGCAATATACGCTGACCAAGGCTAACAGCCGTACGCCGAACACCTATGGCTACTACTGCTCTATGAAGGAAATACCGCAGCGCAGCAAGGGCGAGGATTATGATAACCCCTGGCAGGCTTTCGGCCAGAACGACTATGTACTGCGCTATACCGACGTGATGCTGATGCGTGCTGAAGCACTTATCGAGAGCGGCGACTACAACGGTGAAGCTCTGCAGATTATCAACGACATCCGCGAACGTGCGAAGAGGGATATCAGCGGTACTTCTCTGATCAGTTATGCCCGCAGCCAGTGCGACATCGCCCTGTACGGAAGTTTCGCCTCGAAGGATGATGCCCGTAAGGCTCTGCGCTGGGAGCGTCGCGTAGAGTTGGCCATGGAGGGACACCGCTTCTTCGACCTGCGTCGCTGGGGCCTGCTGTCCTCAACCCTTAACAAGTATTTTGAGACTGAGGTTACCGACGAATACGACGGACAGACATACGGTCTGTACTACAAGGATGCCTTCTTCACCGCTGGCAAGAACGAGTACTTCCCCATCGCATCTAACCAGATGAACTATGTTCAGGGACTCTATCATCAGAATAAAGGATATTAATTGAATTAAAAGTTAATAATTAAGAGTTAAGAGTTATGAAATCAATATATAGTATTATTTGCGCTGGTCTCGTAATCTGTGGTTTCACTGCTTGTCAGGACAGGGATCTCCCCGGTTCTGGTCGGATGCAGGTTGCAAGTCCTGATATAACCAGCATAACTGGTGCGCTCAGCGGCGAGAACAATTATGACTACACGCTGACTTGGCCTGCAAGCAGCAATGGTGAGGTGATGAACGTCGCCGTGTATAAGAACGGTACTCAGATGATGGCTCTCACGCCGATCCCTGACGGGTCGTTCACACTGAAGAACTTGGAGACTAACCAACTCTACGAGTTCCTCTTCAAGTATGCCAACGGCGATGCCATCTCTAATGGCGTGATGACATCCTACACCCGTCTCGGTGCCTCTACGCCGAGCGAGGTGAAGATGGATCAGATTGACATTACCGATGATCAGCATAACCTGCAGATTACATGGTCTGCCAGTCCTGATGCAACATCATACGTTCTGAAGGTGGTGAAGAACAGCACCGAGGAGGTGGTCAACACCACCGTCAACGGTACTTCCTACCTGCTGGAGAACGTGCAGATGAAGGATCGTTTCGAGGCTACCGTCATCGCCCAGAACAACGACGGCAAGGCCCTGCCCGTCGAGGCTTCTGCCAAGATCGGTGGTAAGATTCCCGCCTTCCTGTCGGAATATACTACTCCTGACGAACTGATTGCCAACGGTGACGACGATGAGGCCAGTGCATGGCTCTGGTTCCAGGCTAACTACCCGAAGGGAGAATATGTCTATTTCGGTAATATCAGCACCGTGGAGGATATCGCAGACTATCGCATGCTCTTCTGGCTGCGTGATATCGAGACGGGCAATGCCGACGACATCTGGAACTTCTCCGACGTGGCCCGTAATGCCGCTCCCTGTATCGAGCAGTATGTGAAGAATGGCGGCAACCTGTTGCTGTGGTCGCATGCCGTACCTTATATCGGTGCCATCAACCGTCTCCCGACCTCACTGCTGCGCGGTGTCAGCAACGCCTTCGGTTGTGGAGAGGGCGGCATGAACGGCGATGTCTGGAAGATGGGTGTCTGCGTCAATACCGGTTCCTTCTCAAAGGACTTCAGTTCTCACCCCATCTATGCTGGCATACCGACCGAGAAACTCAACGACAACTGCTTCGCTGCCATCGCCATGAAGGGTGCCGGCTGGACGGAGGACCACAACTGCCTGTTCTTCGACATCCCCACCAATCTGACTGGTCTGGACAACAATAGCGAGGAGTGCTACAATGTCCTGACCAACGACTACGGTATCTATCCACTCGGCACATGGGACAGCCAGGTATCATGGGTTTCACAACTCAACGTCTGGGAGGCTAAGGGTGCCGACAAGGCTCCCGAGGGATTCCAGAAGGGTGCCGGCACCGTGCTCTGCATCGGTAACGGTGGTTGTGAATTCTCGATGAAGAACGAGGACGGCACACCCGACAAGAGCGCAACTCCCAAGAACAACTCTTGCCAGGACAACGTCCTGAAACTGGCGAAGAACAGTATCGAATACCTGATGTCAATCTGATCATCAAAATAGGTTATTAGTTAGTAATAGTTTTGTAGCAAGGTGCGGCTCTTTTCGAGTCGCGCCTTTTTTACACAAAAAGAACCGTCCCCTTTGTGTAATTAGCAAATAATTTGTACCTTTGCAGCATGGAACAAAACCTATAGACGATGAGACATTACTTTCTAACCCTCCTGGGCCTGTTGACCCTGTCCCTCGCGACGAATGCGAAGGATATCGACCGCAAACAACTGTTGAACGACAATTGGCAATTCTGCCTCAACGACAGCGACTTCACGAAGTCGGAGTCCGTCACCCTACCCCACGACTGGAGCATCCAGCAACGCTTCGACCGCGAGACAGCGGCTGGCAACGATGGGGCCTACCTCCCCACAGGGCGCGGATGGTATCACAAGACGCTCACACTCGGCAAGGAATACAGCGGCAAGCGTCTGCGCCTCTACTTTGAGGGCGTGTATATGAACTCAAAAGTATATGTCAACGGACAACTGGCTGGCGGTTGGCCCTACGGCTACTCGTCGTTCTGGGTCGATGTGACACCTTATGTCAAGATCGGCAAGAACGAGATCGTGGTCAGTGTCGATAACTCGCAGCAGAAGAACTGCCGCTGGTATTCTGGCTCGGGCATCTACCGTAACGTGTGGCTCGTCACCACGCCGATGACCTATATCGACGACTGGAGCGTCAGCGTAGTCACTCACATGTCCCCGTGTGAGGTGACCATCACCGCCGACGTGGTGGATGCCGACGGACAGCGCACCCCCATCAGCAAGACGCTGACAGTAGATCAGCCCCGTCTGTGGTCGCCCACCGATCCCTACCTTTACAAGACGGAACTCACCAATGGTGAGGACAGGCTAACGGTGACTTACGGAATCCGTACCATCGAGTACGATGCGGAGCACGGCCTGAGCCTCAACGGAGAGCCGCTGAAACTGAACGGTGCCTGTCTGCACCACGACAACGGCATCCTCGGTGCCGCTGCCTACGATGCCGCCGAATACCGTAAGGCCCGACTGATGAAGGAGGCTGGCTTCAATGCCGTGCGCACCTCGCACAACCCTCCCTCGGAGGCCTTCCTGCGAGCCTGCGACGAACTGGGTCTGCTGGTGATCGACGAGGCTTTCGACGGCTGGCGCGAGGAGAAGAACACCCACGACTACCACGAACTCATCGACGCGTGGTGGCAGCGCGACCTCTCGGCGATGGTACAGCGCGACCGCCTGCATCCCAGCATCTTCTGCTGGAGCATCGGCAACGAGGTCATCGAGCGCAAGAAGATCGAAGTGGTGAAGACGGCCCACCAGATGGCGCAACTCATCCACAGCCTCGATGCCCAACAACGCCCCGTCACCTCGGCCCTGGCGGCCTGGGACAGTGACTGGGACATCTACGACCCACTGGCTGCTGAGCACGACATCGTAGGCTATAACTACATGATGCACAAGGCCGAGAGCGACCATGAGCGCGTGCCTACCCGGGTGATGATGCAGACGGAGTCGTTCCCCCGCGATGCCTGGCAGAACTACGAGCGCACGATGAAGCATCCCTACATCGTGGGCGATTTCGTCTGGACAGGTCTCGACTATCTGGGCGAGTCTGGCATCGGCCGTTATTATTACGAGGGTGATCCCGCTGGTGAGCATTGGGAGCAGCCCCTCTACCCCTGGCACGCCGCCTATTGCGGTGATGTCGATCTGACAGGACTGCGCAAGCCCATCAGCCACTATCGTTCCCTCCTCTGGAACGGACAGAGCAGTGAGCCACTCTACATGGCCGTACAGGAACCCGACGGCTGGCAGGGCAAGGTGAAGACCACGATGTGGGGCACATGGCCCACCACCGAGAGTTGGACCTGGACTGGCTGGGAGGGCAAGGACATCACCGTCGAAGTGTATAGCCAGGAGCCGTCCGTGCGCCTCTACCTGAACGACAACCTGATAGGCGAAAAGCCGACAAAAGAGATGAAAGCCACCTTCACCCTGCCCTACGCTGCTGGCACGCTTCGCGCTGAGGCTGGCGGAGAGAGAACTACGCTCTCGACAGCAGGCGAGCCCGTGGCCCTGCGCCTGACGGCAGACCGTATCGAACTGAAGGCTGACGGACAGGACCTCGCCTTCGTCATCGTCGAGGTGATCGATGCCGAAGGGCGTGTCGTACCCACAGCCGACGACCTGCTGACCTTCAAGGTAGAGGGAGCAGGTACGCTGATGGCTGCTGGCAATGGCGATATCAAGGACGAGGATCCCTACTTCGATGCCTCGCATCGCGCCTGGAAGGGCCGTGCCCTCTGCGTCATGCGCTCCACGAAAAAGTCCGGCCAGATACGCCTCACCGTCAGTCCCGCATCGCCATCAACTCGCATACCTTCTAACACGTTGACTTTCCGCACAGGCATAGCGGAGAACTGATAGCAAAGAAAAGAGGGGAAAAATCGTTCATTGCACGTAAAATTGTTGCAATGAACGATTTTTGTTAGTAATTGCAACATATTTTATTGTTGAAGCAAGGGGATTTCCGTACTTTTGCAGCAGAATTTCAATGAATAATTAAAAACGGAACGAAAATGAAGAAACTGATCGTGACAATGATGACGATGGTGCTGACGCTCACGGGAGCCTCAGCGCAGGAGAAGCCGCAGGTGTTGGGCAAGAGCCACGCCATGCAGCGCGTGGAGGTGAAGGGTAAGTACCTGCTGCTGCCCATCCAGGAGCGCGAAGAGAACGCAAACATCAGTATCATAGCCGCTGGCAAGCAACTGCAGGCGCTGAATGCCAAACTGGCCGTGGATAAGGTGGATTACTACGTGCCTCTGGACATCGCCCGCTTCGGTACGAAGGACCTGCTGCTGGACATCAACTTCCAGGGCGACCGTCGCTTCACGGGTGCCATGAAGGACTTCATCTGCTGGAAGGAGATGAAGCAGAGCGACACCTTCGAAACGGCTAATCGCGAGAAGTTCCGTCCCTCTTATCACCACACGCCCGCCTACGGCTGGATGAACGACCCGAATGGTATGTTCTATAAGGACGGCGTCTATCACCTCTATTATCAGTGGAACCCTTACGGATCGCAGTGGGAGAACATGACCTGGGGCCACTCCACCTCGAAGGATCTGATCCACTGGGAGAGCCAGCCCACAGCCATCGAGCCCGACGCACTGGGAGCCATCTTCAGCGGTTCGTGCGTGGTAGATGGGGATAACGTCGTAGCCTTCTACACCTCTGCCGGCAAGAGCCAGATCCAGTCGATGGCCATCTCCAAGGACAACGGTATGACCTTCGAGAAATACGCAGGCAACCCCGTGCTCGTAAGCACCGAGGAAGATTTCCGCGACCCGAAGGCCTTCTGGAACCCCGACATCCAGAAGTGGAACCTCGTGTTGGCCGTAGGTCAGGAGATGCGCATCTACAGTTCTCCGAACCTGAAGGACTGGACCTATGAGAGCAGTTTCGGCCGTACCATCGAGGCACTTTCCGGAAACATCGACGAATACGGCTGCCACGACGGCGTGTGGGAATGCCCCGACCTGATGAAACTGCCCGTTCGCGGTACGGACAAGCAGAAGTGGATGCTGATCTGCAACATCAACCCCGGCGGCCCATTCGGCGGCTCGGCCACCCAGTATTTCGTCGGCACCTTCGACGGACATAAGTTCTCCTGCGAGCACAGGGATACCCGCTGGATGGACTACGGCAAGGACCACTACGCCACCGTGACCTTCGACAACGCTCCTGAGGGCCGCAAGATCGCCCTGGCCTGGATGTCGAACTGGCAGTATGCCAATCAGGTGCCCACGAAGCAGTTCCGCTCTGCCAACAGTGTGCCTCGCGACCTCGACCTCTTCGAGCATAACGGCCAGACCTACTGTGGCGTGACGCCCTCCAAGGAACTCGACACCCTGCGCGGTAAGGTGGTGACCAAGTTGCCCAAGACCTGTGAGATCGTCGTCGATGTGAAGGGCTCTACGGAGATCGTGCTTTCCAACTCTCAGGGTGAGCAGGTGGTGATGAAGTACGATGCTGCCCAGCAGACCTTCTCGATGGATCGTACCCGCAGTTACGCCAGTTTCAGTGAGGCATTCCCCTGCGAGACCGTCGCTCCGACCTACGGCGACATCAAGCAACTGCGCATCTTCATCGACAACTGTAGCATTGAGGCCTTCGATGCCGAGGGTAAGATGGCAATGACCAACCTCGTCTTCCCCAACGAGCCGTATAATAATATTAAGGTGAAAGGTGGCAAGGCCACGATCTATGAGACGAAAAGGTAAAAGGTAAAAAAGTAAAAAAGTAAAATACGACTATGAGTAAGACCAATAAACTAGCAATCCTGCCCGTGATGCTCTGCTTCTTCTGCATGGGCTTCGTGGATCTGGTTGGCATTGCGTCCAACTACGTAAAAGAAGACTTGGCACTGAACGACTCTACTGCCAACATCTTTCCCTCGCTCGTGTTCTTCTGGTTCCTGATCTTCAGTGTGCCCACAGGTATGCTGATGAACAAGATCGGACGTAAGAATACGGTGCTCGTCTCCCTCGGTGTGACCGTACTGTCACTGCTGATTCCTCTCTTTGGCAACAACTTCGCCATCATGCTCATTGCCTTCTCGCTGCTCGGCATCGGCAATGCCCTGATGCAGACCTCACTGAACCCGCTGGTATCGACGGTGATGGGGGGCGGCAATCTCGCCTCCACGCTGACCTTCGGCCAGTTCATCAAGGCCATCGCCTCGTTCCTCGCCCCTTATCTGGCGATGTGGGGTGCCACACAGATGATCCCATCATTCGGCTACGACTGGCGCATCCTCTTCGGCATCTACCTCGTGGTAGGCATCCTGGCCACCGTCCTGCTGGGCATTACACCCATTGAGGAAGAGAAGATCGAGGGCAAGGCCTCTACGTTCGCCGAGTGCTTCAAGTTGTTGGGCACGCCCATCGTGCTGCTGTCGTTCTTCGGCATCATGTGCCACGTTGGTATCGACGTGGGTACGAACACCACGGCTCCGAAAATCCTGATGGAGCGCCTGGGTATGACGCTCAACGACGCCGCCTTCGCCACGAGTCTCTATTTCATCTTCCGTACCATCGGCTGCCTGACGGGCTCGTTCTTCCTCCGCGTGCTGCCCAACCGCACGTTCTTCATCATCTCTGTCGTGATGATGGCCCTCTCGATGTGCGGCCTGTTCATCGGCACGGAGAAGTGGATGCTCTACACCGCCATCGCCCTCGTGGGCTACGGCAACTCGAACATCTTCTCCATCTGTTTCGCCCAGGCCCTCACCTCGATGCCCGAGAAGCAGAACGAGGTATCCGGTCTGATGATCATGGGTCTCTTCGGAGGTACGATCTTCCCGTTGCTGATGGGCTTCGCCAGCGATGCCATCGGCCAGGCTGGTGCCGTGATCGTGATGGCCGTCGGCGTCGTCTATCTCTTCACCTATATCAATCGCGTCAAGTAATCAAAAATGTCAAACTTTAAACCTCAAATTTCAAAATGAAAAGATATATCGTAGGCCTCGGAGAGGCACTGTGGGACGTACTTCCCGAAGGAAAGAAACTGGGTGGCGCACCTGCCAACTTCGCTTATCATGCAGGACAGTTCGGTCTTGACACCATCGCCATCAGCGCATTGGGCGAGGACAAACTGGCCGAGGAGACCATCGACGCCCTGAAAGAGCATAACCTGAACTACCTGATGCCACGCGTGCCCTACCCCACGGGAACGGTACAGGTGACCCTGACGGGCGACGGCATCCCCACTTACGACATCAAGGAGAACGTGGCATGGGACAATATCCCCTATACCGATGAAATGAAGGAAATCGCCCAGAACGCCCGTGCCGTGTGCTTCGGCTCACTGGCCCAGCGCAACGTCATCTCGCGCGAGAACATCCATAAGTTCCTCGATGACACGCCCGAGGACTGTGTGAAGATCTTCGACATCAACCTCCGCCAGCAGTTCTACACCAAGGAGGTCATCAAGGAGAGCCTGCAACGTTGTAACATCCTGAAGATCAACGACGAGGAACTCGTGCTCATCGGCCGCATGTTCGGCTATCCTGGTCTCGACATCGAGAACAAGTGCTGGCTCATCCTTGGCAAGTACAACCTCGACATGCTCGTGCTTACCTGTGGCACCAACGGCTCCTATGTGTTCACGCCGGGTCAGATGTCGTTCCAGGAGACACCGAAGGTGGAAGTGGCCGATACCGTTGGTGCCGGAGACTCCTTCACGGGTTCTTTCTGCGCCTCGATCCTCAATGGCAAGCCTGTGCCCGAGGCCCACAAGACGGCTGTCCAGGTCAGTGCCTTCGTCTGCACGCAGAACGGTGCCATGCCCGTCGTGCCCGATCATCTGAAGGGATAAACCGACATCTATGCAATCAACCTTTTGATATGTCGGAGTGGCAAAAGTGCCGCTCCGACATTCGATTTTAAATTCTTTAACCTAAAAAGAATTGTGCGCGCGCAAAAAATTGCTAATTCAGACTTGTCAATTCGTATTTATTTTGTATCTTTGCACTCGATTTTAATAACAACGGATAATATTCACAATTAAAACAAGATTAGTAATATGGCAAAGTTAGATTTGACTCAGTATGGCATCACCGGTTCTACCGTGATTGCTCACAATCCGTCGTATGAGTACCTCTTTGACGAGGAGACCAAGGCAGAGTTGACCGGTTACGACAAGGGCGTAAACACCGAACTCAACGCCGTGAACGTAATGACTGGTATCTACACTGGTCGTTCACCTAAGGACAAGTACATCGTGAAGGATGCACAGAGCGAGGACAAAGTATGGTGGACCACTGAGGAGTATAAGAACGACAACCACCCCATGAGCGAGGAGGTTTGGGCAAAGGTGAAGGAAATTGCCATCAAGGAACTCAGCAACAAGGAACTGTACGTTGTTGATGCCTTCTGCGGTGCCAATGAGGCAACTCGTCTGGCTGTTCGCTTCATCGTTGAGGTGGCTTGGCAGGCACACTTCGTAAAGAACATGTTCATCCAGCCCACCGCTGAGGAACTGGAGAAATTCGAGCCGAACTTCGTGATCTACAACGCTTCTAAGGCTAAGGTTGAGAACTACAAGGAACTGGGTCTGAACTCAGAGACCTGTGTGGCCTTCAACACCACAAGCCGTGAACAGGTAATCATCAATACATGGTATGGTGGTGAGATGAAGAAGGGTATGTTCTCTATGCAGAACTACTATCTGCCCCTGCAGGGTATCGCTTCCATGCACTGCTCTGCCAACACCGACATGGAGGGTAAGAACACCGCCATCTTCTTCGGTCTGTCCGGTACAGGTAAGACCACCCTTTCTACCGATCCGAAGCGCCTGCTTATCGGTGACGACGAGCACGGATGGGACGACGAGGGTGTGTTCAACCTCGAAGGCGGCTGCTACGCCAAGGTGATCAACCTCGACAAGGAGAGCGAGCCCGACATCTACAACGCCATCTGCCGCGATGCCCTGCTGGAGAACGTGACTGTTGACGAGGCTGGCAAGATCGACTTCGCCGACAAGAGCGTCACTGAGAACACCCGCGTATCTTATCCTATCGAGCACATCGAGAAGATTGCCAAGAAGGTGAACGGCAAGAGCGCCGGTCCCGATGCTCAGAACGTAATCTTCCTGAGTGCCGACGCATTCGGCGTGCTGCCCCCAGTTTCTATCCTGACTCCGGAGCAGACGAAATACTACTTCCTCTCCGGTTTCACGGCTAAGTTGGCTGGTACAGAGCGTGGTATCACGGAGCCTACTCCGACCTTCTCGGCTTGCTTCGGCCAGGCCTTCCTCGAGTTGCACCCCACCAAGTATGCTGAGGAACTCGTGAAGAAGATGGAGAAGAGCGGTGCCAAGGCTTACCTCGTGAACACGGGTTGGAACGGTACTGGCAAGCGTATCTCTATCAAGGATACACGTGGTATCATCGACGCTATCCTGGGCGGTGCCATCCTGAAGGCACCCACGAAGAAGATTCCTTACTTCGACTTCGAGGTTCCCACGGAACTCGACGGCGTGGCATGGGGCATCCTCGATCCTCGCGACACCTATCAGAACCGCAACGAGTGGGAAGAGAAGGCTAAGGATCTGGCTGGTCGCTTCATCAAGAACTTCAAGAAGTACGAGGGCAACGAGGCCGGTAAGGCACTTGTAGCCGCTGGTCCGAAACTCTAAAGCGTTTTTTGACCTACATCAAATAAAGGGCGGTTTCTATGGAAATCGCCCTTATTCTGTGAAAAAAAACCGCCAAACTTACGTACCTTTGCATCACGTAATCGTGAGATTACTTCGTTATTCATTAGGTTAGTAGTTTAAGGTAAAGATTATGTTATTAGATTTTCAAACAACGGTTATGTTGGCAGTTGTATCAATAGTGACCATGCTTAGTATCGTTACGCTGATACACACCGATGTACGTTGAAAGGAGTGCGGGGTGAGTGATTCATACCGCACTCTTTTTTAATGAAAAAATGAAAAAATGAAAGAATGAAAAACAAAACTAACTTAAAATCGGTCAATTTATAACATATTTTCTTTAATTATAAGGTGAAAATGAATTGTTTTTGCGGAAATGTGCGTAAATTTGCAGCCGAGATTATAGAATCATAGAATCCTCATTTGAATGAAAAGATATATTCACGTACTCTGTGCCCTGCTGATGAGCACACTTCTCTATACCTCATGCCTGAGTTCAGACAGCGATGACGATGATCTGACCGTCTATGACGATATGGCCATTAAGGCATTTAGCCTGACCACGGTCAACAGATATATCCACACCACCTCAAAGAGCGGCGGGGACTCTATTTACAAAAAGGCACTGGTCACCAAGCCTTCCTTCACCATTGACCAAACCCAGTATAAGATCTACAACACGGACTCCCTGCCCAAGGACTGTGACCTGAAGCATGTGCTGGTCAGCATCACCGGCACCACCTATAGCGGTGCCATCTACATTAAGAACGTCGATAGCGACACCATACAGATCTATTCGAGTTCCGACTCCATCGACTTCTCGCAAACCAGGGAGATTCGCGTCTTCAACAACAACTACGAGAAATACCGCACCTATGAGGTAAAGATCAACCAGCATCAGGTGGAGACCAATACGATCCTCTGGGAGAAGATGGCTGCCGGGACATTCCCCGAGAACGAGGCAGAAGAGCACCTGAAGCAGGCCGCTGCTGAAGCCGGCCTCGGCGATTTCATCGGTACTGGCACGAAAGAAGCCTACGCCTTCAGCAAGGACAGGCAGCAGATCATGGTGAGCAACGACGATGGAGCCACCTGGACTCCCGACAGTATCGACGGCGACCTCTCCCTACTGCCCACAGGCGATTTCGCTTTCGCCTCCTATCCCCTTGTCACAAATGAGGATACTGACTACCAGTTGCTGGTGGGGAACCTTGAAGGAGGCGACAAATACTGCATCGTGTGGCGCAAAGTGGCCGAGTATGCAGAAGGCAGTATGCCCAGCAAGTGGGTTGTCATACCCACAGAGGACTACAACAATTATTACCTGCCCGCCACGACGGGTTACAACCTCGTCTATTTCCACGGACGGGTGCTCGCCATCAGTGCGGACGGCATCCGCTACAGCCGCGACGGCGGTATCACCTGGCAGACATCCGACGGATACGCACTCCCCAGTAGCGACCTGGGCGGCTTCTCCCATATAAAGGCCGCCACCGATGCCGAGGGAACGCTCTGGTTCAAGGATCTTGACACCGAAGAGGTATGGCGAGGCGTGCTGGTGGAATAATCAAGGGACTGCTGGCCGCAGTGCTGTCGCTGGCCGCCCCAGTCGTCATGGCCCAGGACGAGCCGGAATACAGGATGGAACTGGGTGCCGGTGCTGGTCTGATCACCTATACGGGCGACTTCAACGGCAATCTCCTAAAGGGGATGCAGCCGTGGGGCGCGCTGACGGCCAAATACCGTCTGAACCCCAGGATGGCACTGGCACTGGATATTGGGACAGGAAAGATAAAAGGCTCCACGGACGATGTGGACACGTGGTATCCGATAGAAGAACGCTATGAGTTCAACCATCAACTGACCGAGGCCGACCTCCGTTATGAATACAATTTCTGGGCGTACGGTACAGGACGGGAATACAGGGGAGCACGGCGATTGGTGCCCTTCATTGCGATAGGACTGGGCCTGACCCACCATAGCGGTGAACAGAGTGGCATCACCATGAACCTGCCCATCGGAGCCGGCATCAAGTGGAAGGTGGCTCCCAGGCTGAGCCTCACCGTCGAATGGGCCATGCGCTTCACGCCCAGCGACAAACTCGACGGCCGGGAAGATGTCTATGGCATCAAGAGCAGCGGCCTCTTCAAGAACACCGACTGCTACAGCGTGCTACAGGTGGGACTGTCGTACGATATGTGGGCGAAATGTAAGATTTGCAATAACGATAGAGATTAATATATATGAAAGAACTTTTGGACATGAGCCGAATCCCTCAGCACATTGCCATCATCATGGACGGCAACGGGCGCTGGGCCAACGAGCGTGGCAAAGAGCGTAGTTATGGACACCAGGCTGGCGTGGATGCCGTACACTGCATCACGTCAGAGTGTGTCAGACTAGGTGTCAAGTACCTGACGCTATACACCTTCTCCACGGAGAACTGGAATCGGCCTGCCGACGAGGTATCGGCCCTGATGGGACTGATCCTGACTTCGCTGGAGGAAGAGATCTTCATGAAGAACAATGTGCGCTTCAAGATGATCGGCGACATGGATCGTCTGCCGGAGATCGTGCAGGAGAAGATCAAGGAACTGGAAGACCACACGGCCAACAACACGGCCATGACTGCCGTCATCGCCCTGAGTTACTCATCCAGATGGGAACTCGTGAAGGCCACCAAGCAGATTGCCCAAGGCGTCAGCGACGGTACATACAAGATGGACGACATCACGGAGGAGTTCATCACCCAGCACCTGGAGACGGCCTTCATGCCCGATCCCGACCTGCTGATCCGCACGGGCGGCGAACTCCGCATATCCAACTACCTGCTCTGGCAGATCGCCTATTCGGAGTTGTACTTCTGCGACACCTACTGGCCCGACTTCAACGAGGAGTCGCTCTATGAGGCCATCTACAGTTACCAGAGCCGTCAGCGCCGTTTCGGCAAGACCGAGGCACAGGTGGAGGCCGAGGAAAAGTAAAAAGGTAAAAAAGTAAAAAAGTAAAGTGCTATATTTTAACATTATAAATAAGGTAAAGGCAACGGTAAGAAAGGTTTTACCTTTTTACCTTTTTACCTTTTTACCTTTAATCACTTCTGCTCAGGACAAGATCGTCAGTCCCGACATCTCCTACGCAGGCACGCCCCGCAGTTGTGAGATTGCGGGTATCGCCGTGGAGGGAGTAGAGGGCTATGAGGACTATGTCCTTACCGGTCTGTCAGGACTTGCTATCGGCCAGAAGATAGAAGTGCCGGGTACCCAGATTACGGAAGCCGTGAAGCGCTACTGGCGGAATGGTCTGTTCTCGAAAGTCAGCATCACTGCCGACTCCATCGTCGGATCGAAGATCTACCTCTGTATCCATCTGGGCCTGCGCCCCCGCATCAGCACCATCACCTACCATGGCATCAAGAAGTCGGAGCGTGAAGACATGGAGGCAAAACTCGGCATGGTGAAGGGCATGAGCCTGACGCGTAACGTGATCGACCGTGCCAAGATCCTGGCCAAGAAATACTTCGACGAGAAAGGCTATAAGAATGCCGAGATCGACATCACCCAACTCGACGATGCCAACCATCCCGGCCAGATCATCCTGGAGGTAAACATCGACAAGAAGGCCAAGATGAAGGTGCATCAACTCATCTTTGAGGGCAACGAGAAACTGAAGGACAGCAAGATCAAGGGATCGCTCATCAGCAAGGGTGCCTTCGGCAAGATCCACGAGGCCGGCAAGTTAGCCAACTTCTACAAAGCGAAGAAGTTCACCGACGAGCGCTATAAGGAGGCCAAGCAGGCGCTGATAGAGAAGTACAACGAGTTGGGCTTCCGTGATGCGACAATCATCGAGGACTCCGTCAGCAACTACGACGACAAGCATGTCAATATCTTCGTGAAGATCGACGAAGGCGAGAAATACTACGTGCGCGACATTACCTGGGTGGGTAATACCGTGGTGACCACTGACTACCTGAATGCCGTGCTGGGCATGAAGAAAGGCGATGTCTATAACCAGAAGCACATCAGCAAGCGCCTGAAGGAAGACGAGGATGCCGCCGGCAACTATTACTACAACAACGGTTACGTGTTCTCCAACATCGACCCGGTGGAGGTGAACATCGTGGGTGACTCCATCGATCTGGAGATGCGCGTCACGGAGGGTCCGCAGGCCCACCTGAACCATATCCGCATCTACGGTAACGACCGCCTGTACGAAGAGGTGGTGCGCCGCGAACTCCGCACGAAGCCCGGCGACCTGTTCAACAAGGACGCCCTGCAGCGCTCGGCCCGCGATATCGCCTCGATGGGATTCTTCGACCCCGAGAAGGTGAACCCCGACATCAAGCCCAACTACGAGGACGGCACCGTAGATATCAACTGGCAACTCGAACAGAAGTCGAACGACCAGTTGGAGTTCTCCCTGGGTTGGGGACAGACGGGTATCATCGGAAAGATCGGCATCAAGTTCAACAACTTCTCCATCCGTAACCTCTTCGGCAAGAACAAACTCCACCGTGGCATCCTGCCCTACGGCGACGGAGAGCAGTTGGGCTTCAGTTTCCAGACCAATGGTAGTTACTACAGTTCGCTGAGTGCCAACTACGGCACAAACTGGTTTGGCGGCAAGCGCCCGAACAGCCTGAACATCGGTGCCTACTACTCCCACCAGTCCGACATCTCGAGTTACTACTATAACAGCAACTTCTACAACAACTACGCGATGTATAGTTATGGTTACGGTTCCTACAACAACTACTACTATAACTACGACTCGATGCTCGACGACGACAAGACGATGACCGTCTTCGGCGCCTCTCTCGGGTGGGGTAAGCGCCTGCGCTGGCCCGACGACTACTTCCAGTTCTCGGCCACCCTCGGCTATACCCGCTACATGCTGCGCGACTGGAGTTATTTCTATATCCACAATGGTAACTGTAACAACATCAACCTCGGCCTGACCCTGTCGCGAACCTCTACCGACAACCAGTTGTTCCCGCGCCGTGGTTCCGAGTTCCTGCTGTCGGCTACCATCACGCCGCCCTGGTCTGCCTTCGACAACAAGGACTACGGCAGTCTGGCCAAGAACAGAAACTCCGCCACCTATGAAGACGAACTGCAGGAGGTGTATCGCTGGATCGAGTACCACAAGTGGAAGTTCAAGACCCGCACCTTCACCGCCCTGACAAGCGGCCAGAAGTGCTTCGTGCTGATGACCCGCGTGGAGATGGGACTGCTGGGCAGTTACAACAGCGACAAGCGCTCACCGTTCGAGACCTTCTACGTGGGTGGTGACGGTATGAGCGGCTACAGTTACGGCTACGCCGAAGAGACGATCGGCTTGCGCGGCTATGAGAACGGTTCCCTCTCCTACTCCTCGGCCTACGAGACGATGATGAAGGGAGGTACAATCTCCTCCTATAACTCCTACGCCTACGACCGCTTCACGCTCGAACTGCGCTATCCGTTCATGCTGGGCAACACCACCATCTACGGTCTGGGCTTCCTCGAAGGCGGTAACTCATGGGCCGACGTCAAGGATTTCAACCCGTTCAAGATGAAGCGCTCTGCCGGACTCGGTGTCCGTATCTACCTCCCGATGGTGGGTCTGATGGGTATCGACTGGGCCTACGGCTTCGACAATGTCTATACCAACCAGAGTGGCGCCACGTCCAGAGGTGGCAGCAACTTCCACTTCATCCTCGGACAGGAGTTCTAGGAAAGGTGAGAAGGTGAAAAGGTGAAAAAGCGTATAACAAAATATAACAATTATGAGAAGTCTAAGTATTAGAAATAAGGTAATGGGAATGGTGAAATGGGTTTTACCCTTTTACCTTTTTACCCTTTTACCTTTAAACGCCAGTGCACAGAAATTCGCGCTTGTGGATATGGAATATATCCTGAAGAATATCCCTGCCTACGAGCGGGCCAACGAGCAACTCAGTCAGGTGTCGAAACAGTGGCAGGCTGAGGTCGATGCCATCAACACGGAGGCCCAGACCCTCTATAAGAACTACCAGAACGAGGTGGTATTCCTCTCCAAAGAGCAGAAGCAGGCCCGTCAGGATGCCATCGTGGCCAAGGAGAAGGAGGCTGCCGACCTGAAAAAGAAATACTTCGGTCCCGAGGGTGAACTCTATAAGAAGCGCACGGCCCTGATGACCCCCATCCAGGATGAGATCTACAATGCCGTCAAGGACATCGCCGAACTGCGCGGCTACCAACTCGTGCTCGACCGTGCCAGCGACACCGGCATCATCTTCGGCTCGCCCAAGATCGACATCTCATCGGAGGTTCTCCGGAAGTTAGGATATTAACAATTAAAAATAACTACGAAAATGAAGAAGATTATTATCTGCGCTATTTGCGCCATCTGCGGTTTCACCACCGCCAACGCCCAGGGTAAGTTCGGACACGTGAACACCCAGGACATTATCCAGATCATGCCTGAGTACAACAAGGCCAAGACCGAGATCGATGCCCTCCAGGCTCAGTACGAGGCCGACCTGAAGTCGATGCAGGACGAACTGCAGAAGAAGGCCGAGGCCTTCGACAAGGAGCAGGCCACCCTGCCTGAGAACATCAAGCAGCGCCGCCAGACCGAACTGCAGGACATGTACCAGAAGATCCAGCAGAGTTATCAGGACAACCAGCAGGCCCTCCAGAAAGCCTCTCAGGAGAAAATGCAGGCCATCACCACGAAGGTGCTCGACGCCATCAAGGCCGTTGGTCAGGAAGGCGGCTATGTCATCATCAACGAGATCAACGCCGGCATCCCCTATATCAGCACCACGCTCTCTACCGATGTCACCGCTGCCGTCAAGACCAAGTTGGGGCTGAAGTAATATGAATCGACTCGCAACCATTCTTATAACCCTGTGTACTTTCCTGAGCGCCAACGCCCAGGAGAGCACGGGTGGTTTCCGCTTCGGCTATCTCAGTTACGAGACAGCCCTCGTGACGATGCGCGACTACGAGAAGGTGCAGAAGAAGATGGCCGACCTCCGTGCCCAGTACCAGGCCGAGACCAAGCGCGTGGAAGACGAGTTCAACCGCAAGTACGAGGAGTTCCTCGACGGGCAGCGCGACTTCCCCAAGACCATCCTCCAGAAGCGTCAGACGGAACTGCAGGAACTCATGCAGCGCAACATCGCCTTCAAGGAGAACAGCCGTCAGGAACTCGCCCAAATCGAAAAGGACATGATGGCTCCCCTGAAGATCCGCCTCATCGAACTGCTCGGGAAGATTGGCCGCGAGCGCGGCTACGCCTTCATCATCGACACCGATACGAAGGCGCTGCCCTACATCAACCCGGAACAAGGCGACGACCTCAACGAGTACGTGCAGGATGCTCTCAAGTAAGCCCGGCCCCATCGGCATCTTCGACAGTGGCTATGGCGGACTGACCATCCTCGACAGCATCCGCCGCCAACTACCCCAATACGACTATCTTTATCTGGGCGACAACGCCCGCGCCCCATACGGACCGCGATCGTTCGACGTGGTCTATGAGTTCACGTGCCAGGCCGTCGTCCGTCTTTTCGAGATGGGTTGCCACCTGATTATATTAGGCTGCAACACTGCCTCGGCCAAGGCGCTGCGCACCATCCAGCAGCACGACCTGCCGCTGATCGATCCCGAGCGCCGCGTGCTGGGCGTGATCCGTCCCACGGCGGAGGTCATCGGCAGCCTCACGCAGAGCCGCCATGTGGGCATCCTCGCCACCGAGGGCACCATCCGCAGCGAGAGTTATGACCTTGAGATCCATAAACTCCACCCCGACATCCGTGTGTCGGGCGTGGCCTGTCCCCTCTGGGCCGCCATCGTCGAGGCCGGCGAGGCCAATGGCCCCGGTGCCGACTACTTCGTGAAGAAGCGCATCGACCAGGTCATGCAGAAGGATCCCCTGATCGACAGCATCATCCTCGGCTGCACCCATTACCCCCTGCTCCTGCCGAAGATCCGCCAATACCTGCCCGCAGGCGTGCGCCCCATCCCGCAGGGCGAGTACGTTGCCAAGAGCCTCCGGCAATACCTGGAGCGCCACCCCGAGATGGAACAGAAGTGCGCCAAGCACGCCACCACCCGCTATCTCACCACCGAGAATCCCGCCAAGTTCAAGGAGTCGGCCCAGATTTTCCTCCATGAACCTATCGCCCAGGTCGATAACGTCGCCTTAGGCTAGAGGGCCTCCATAACCTCAATCGTACCCCTTCAGGCGATGGCGGTAGTTACGGATGGTGGAGTCGGAGACATTGAAGATTTCACCGATGGCCTTGTCGCTCAGGCCCAACTGCCGTAGCACCAGGTAGGTCGTATGCCTCAGGGTCAGGTCCTTGTAAGGCTGTATGAGTGCGTGAAACCTGTCGCTGAACGTATAGGCGTAGTAGTCGATGAAGTCATGCTCGTTGGCCCTAGTGAAATCGGCGACCTTGCCGCTGGTGGTGATTTCGTCGTAGATGCTCTTGCCCCTTCCCAGTTTCTGAGCCGAGGTCTTCTTCAATTGCTCTATCTGCCCTTGCAGCAGTTCTATCTGCTGCTCTGCCTGATAGATGCGCTCGATGTCCTGATCGATGACGCCCTGATAGGCCTTTGTCCTCCTGCTGATAAAGATGATGGCGATGAGGGCGGCAACCAGTGCAGCGAGGGCCATGATCGTCAGTGTCAGCCAGAAGTTCATCCGCTCGGTCAGTGCCTTCTCCATGATGGCAGTTTCATAGCGGTGCTGTATCTCCGTCAGTTGCGTGGTGCGCATCTGCTCGTGGTAGGCATCTTTCAGGCTGTCGGCTATTTCCATCATTCTGAAAGCCTCGGGGTGGTTGCCCCGCTCAGCATACATATCGGCCATCAGCCTGTAGGCCTTGATGGTGAACCTCTCATTGCCGAACGTCATCGCCTTCTCCCAGTGCTTTCGTGCCTGCAGGGTGTCGCCTTCCAG